>OLXH01001172.1_pt1 | contig 10559 bp, 1 predicted proteins | sample 1673391 | NCBI WGS metagenome assembly OLXH01 (sample SAMEA103958110, study PRJEB25191) | human gut metagenome | reverse complement strand
TCTGGAGAAAGGCAGTTATGGCAATCCGTATGCAAAAGTGCTTCTGAACTGGAATGTAGTCGAGAAAAGGCTACGTGAGCTGATCCATGAGGATAATTATTTATCTCCACAGGGGAAAGAAAACTACAAGGCATACAAGGAAGAACAGGCAGAGAAAGCAAGACAGCGAGAGCTTTCCCGTCTGGAGCATGGACAGCGACTTGAATGTAAGAAGGACATCGAAGCCTTGATTGCCGAGAAATTCAATGGTTTTGTGCTTCCGAGGAATACCGCAGATGAAATCATAGATAAATATGGCATTGACTGTGTGGAATTTGTTCTTGCAAATACCGTCACGCATTTTGATTATGATGGGCGGTTTTCGCAGAACAATAAGGAATGGGCAAAAGGCATTGTTGCGGAAAATGAGTGGCAGAATAATGATCTGATTCTAAGCTCACATCCGGCGGTATTGGACGGATTTACCAATCAGGCGAGAAGATATATCAATGTGCTTCGGGAAAAAGAAAAGGAAGCACAGGAAACAGTCACGATTGATGGATATGAATGCATTCCGGTTGATCAGTGGGGCAGTGAAAAAGAGAAATACCTGCTTGGAAATAACATAGAGGACAGCAGTTTTTATTATGCACAGGTCAATGGGAAAACCTTTGAATACGACCATAAGCCGGAGCGTAGCGAAGTAGAGGACGATTATATCAATGCCATTGCAGAGGAAGATATTGACAGGCACGAAGCAGAAGTGTTTTCACGCTTTGAGGGGACGGATGGTATCGCAGAGCTGGATGAAGTGCAGGAATTAGCGTGGCATGTGGTACATGATGCAGATGATGAATATGGAAATCCGACACAGTGGAGTGCCACCTTATCAGAGGGAGTATTTCTTTGGATTGATAAGGAAGTGGACGGATATGCTATTTATGATACGGCAGACACCACCCGTCCGGCATTGGAGACATTTTCGACTTTGCAGGAAGCAATGGACTGGGGCAATGAGCTTGCAGAAAGTGGCAGGGAAGCAGAAGCGGAGTTTTCTGATGAAAAGGAACAGAATGTTGTTACAGAACAGACCGAAGATGAACTGGACAGTATAGATACGCAGTCTGCCCGTGAGCGTCTGGAGAATGGTGAAGCAGACCGACAGACAGAGGAAATGCTGTCACAGGTGCTTACCGGAGAATGGGAGCCGCTTACACCTTCGGCAGAGGAGAATAAGACTGTACAGGAAAGATCTGTGGCTACACCGGATAAAAGCAACGCAGTCAATTTTCATATCAGTGATGATCGCTTGGGCGAAGGCTCTCCAAAAGAGAAATTCCAGAGAAATGTTGCAGCAATCAGGCTGTTGGAGCAGATCGAGGGCGAAAACCGTTATGCTACACCGCAGGAACAGCAGATTTTATCCCAGTATGTCGGCTGGGGTGGTCTTGCCGATGCGTTTGACGAGAGCAAATCAAACTGGTCAGCAGAATATCACCAGTTAAAGGAACTGCTATCACCGGAGGAGTACCGCATGGCAAGGGAGAGTACCTTGAATGCCCATTATACAAGTCCGGTCATTATCCGCCAGATGTACGAAACATTGGAGAAAATGGGATTTTCCAAAGGAAATGTACTGGAGCCTTCCATGGGTATCGGCAACTTTTTCGGTATGATGCCGGATTCCATGAAAGAGAGCAGGCTTTACGGAGTAGAGCTGGACAGCATTACCGGACGCATTGCAAAGCAGCTTTATCCGCAGGCAGATGTGCAGATCAAAGGCTTTGAAAAGACCGATTATCAGAATGATTTCTTTGATGTGGCAATCGGAAATGTGCCTTTTGGTCAGTATAAAGTGGCAGATAAGCAGTATGATAAAAATAATTTCCTGATCCATGATTATTTCTTTGCAAAGACGTTGGATAAGGTGCGTTCCGGTGGTGTGGTTGCTTTTATCACAAGTAAGGGAACTATGGACAAGGCAAGTCCGGAGGTCAGAAGATACCTTGCACAGCGTGCAGACCTGCTAGGTGCGGTGAGACTTCCGAATACCGCATTTAAGGCAAATGCAGGAACAGAAGTGACTTCGGATATATTATTTTTCCAGAAGCGTGACCGCATGGTAGAGCGTGAGCCGGACTGGGTACATCTGGGAGAGGATGCAGATGGCATTGCAATGAACGCTTACTTTGCACAGCATCCGGAGCAGATCGTAGGAAAGATGGAAATGGTATCCGGTCCTTATGGCATGGAAAGCACCTGCAAGGCAGATGATGGCAGACCATTTGAGGAGCAGTTAGCGAAAGCACTTCAAAACATTACAGGACAGATTGATACGATTGATCTGGATGAGGAGCTTGCGGATGAAATGAGCAGGCAGAGTATTCCTGCTGATCCGTCCGTCAAGAATTTCAGTTATACCGTAGTCGATAATGAGGTATATTACCGTGAAAACTCTGTCATGAAGCCGGTGGAAGTATCAGACACCGCAAAAGAACGTATCAAGGGAATGGTGGCAATCCGTAACTGTACGCAGGAACTGATTGATATGCAGCTTGAGGAATACTCCGATGTAACAATTAAGGAAAAGCAGACAGAACTTAATAGCCTGTATGATAATTTCTCTAAGAAATATGGTCTGATCAATTCACAGACGAATAAGAGAGCCTTTAATCAGGACAGCAGTTATTGCCTGTTGTGTTCTTTGGAAAAACTTGATGATGAGGGCAATTTCAAGGGCAAAGCGGATATGTTCACGAAGCGTACCATTAAAAGGGCAGAGGTGGTCACAAGTGTGGATACTGCAAGTGAAGCATTGGCAGTATCTTTAGCAGAGAAAGCTAAAATCGACCTTGATTATATGGCAGAGCTGACTGAAAAGGACAAGGATACGCTGATTGAGGAGCTTCGTGGTGTTATTTTCCAGAACCCGCTTACCGATGTCTGGGAGACAGCAGACCAGTATCTCAGCGGAAATGTGCGTGAGAAACTTGCCATTGCAGCAACCTATGCAGAAAATCATCCGGAATATGCTCCAAATGTGCAGGCTCTTACTCAGGTACAGCCGAGGGAGCTGGACGCATCGGAGATTGAGGTGCGTATTGGTGCCACATGGATTGATCCAAAATATATCAATGATTTCATGCGTGATACGTTCCAGACACCGGAGCATTTATTCCGCAGAGATACGATTGGGGTGCAGTTTTCGGGTGTGACCGGAGAGTGGAACATTAAAGGGAAAAACGCTGATTTTGGAAATACGCTTGTCAACATGACCTATGGTACAAGCCGGGTAAATGCCTATAAGATACTGGAAGATTCCTTAAATCTGAAAGACACAAGAGTTTATGATACCATTGAGGAAGATGGAAAGGAAAAAAGAGTTCTTAATAAAAAGGAAACCATGATTGCAAGCCAGAAGCAGGAAGCGATAAGGGAAGCATTTAAGGACTGGGTATTCCGTGGTCCGGAGCGCAGGCAGACACTTGTGGCAAAATATAATGAGCTTTTCAATTCCACCAGACCAAGAGAATATGACGGTTCGCATCTGAAATTTCCGGGCATGACACCGGATATTGAATTAAAGCCGCATCAGAAAAATGCGGTTGCCCATGTGCTGTATGGGGATAATACCCTGCTTGCACACTGCGTTGGTGCCGGAAAGACCTTTGAAATGACAGCGGCGGCAATGGAAAGCAAGCGTCTGGGACTATGCCAGAAGTCATTATTTGTAGTGCCGAACCACCTGACTGAACAATGGGCAAGTGATTTCTTACGGTTATATCCAGGAGCAAATATCCTTGCGGCAACGAAAAAGGATTTTGAACCCGCCAACCGTAAGAAATTTTGTTCCCGTATTGCAACAGGTGATTATGATGCCGTTATTATCGGGCATAGTCAGTTTGAAAAAATCCCGTTATCACAGGAAAGACAGGCAGCCACAATCGAAAAACAGATTGATGAGATTGAGCTTGCTATTGATCAGGCAAAAAGAGACAACGGGGAGCGTTATACCATTAAGCAGATGGAAAAATCGAGGAAAGCATTGCAGGTGCGGCTTGACAAGTTAAATGACCAGAGCCGTAAGGATAATGTCGTGACTTTTGAGCAGTTGGGTGTAGACAGGCTGTTTGTGGATGAGAGCCACAATTACAAGAACCTGTTCCTTTATACGAAAATGAGGAATGTGGCAGGCATCGCACAGACAGAAGCACAGAAGTCATCTGATATGTTTGCCAAGTGCCAGTATCTTGATGAAATCACAGGCGGCAAGGGTGTGACCTTTGCGACTGGAACACCTATTTCCAACAGCATGACGGAGCTTTATACGAATATGCGTTATCTTCAGTATGGAACGCTTCAGAAGCTGGGACTGGGACATTTTGACGCATGGGCGGCTTCTTTCGGGGAAACACAGACTGCCATAGAGCTTGCACCGGAAGGAACCGGATACCGGGCAAAGACAAGATTTGCGAAGTTTTTCAATCTGCCGGAGCTGATTGCTCTTTTCAAGGAGAGTGCGGACATTCAGACACCGGATATGTTAAAACTTCCTGTGCCGGAAGCAGAATATGAAAATGTGGTTCTAAAGCCGAGCGAGTTCCAGAAAGACATGGTAGCGTCCCTAGCGGAACGTGCCGAAGCAGTCCGGGACAGGCAGGTACAGCCTTACGAGGACAACATGCTAAAGATTACCAATGACGGAAGAAAGCTGGCACTTGACCAGAGGCTGCTCAACGATATGCTGCCGGATGAGGAAAATTCAAAAGCGGCAACCTGTGTGGAGAAAGCCTATGAGATATGGCAAGATACCAAAGAGCAGAAGTCAGCACAGTTGATTTTCTGTGATTTATCGACACCGAATGGCGATGGCACTTTCAATGTGTATGAGGATATAAAAAATAAGCTTATGAAAAAAGGAGTGTCGGAGAATGAGATAGCATTTATCCATGATGCCAATACAGAACTCAGAAAAGCGGAGCTGTTTGCAAAAGTAAGAAGCGGACAGGTTCGTTTTTTATTAGGTTCCACCGCCAAAATGGGAGCCGGTACGAATGTGCAGGACAGACTGATTGCATTGCATCATCTGGATGTGCCTTGGAGACCTTCTGACATTGAACAGCAGGAGGGAAGAATCTTACGACAGGGCAACCAGAATGATAAGGTCAAGATATTTCGTTATGTTACGGAAGGTACATTTGACAGTTACTCATGGCAGCTCATTGAGAATAAGCAGAAATTTATCGGACAGATCATGACCAGTAAATCCCCGGTGCGAAGCTGTGAGGATGTGGACGAAGCGGCACTTTCCTATGCGGAGGTTAAGGCACTTGCAACAGGTAATCCCTACATAAAAGAAAAGATGGATCTCGATATTCAGGTATCGAAATTGAAACTGATGAAGGCAAACCATACCAGTCAGAAATACAGGCTGGAGGATAACATCACACAGCATTATCCGCATCAGATCGCTATTTTCAAGGAACGTATCGAAGGCTTTACCGCTGATATGAATAAATATGCGAAAAATAAGCCGGAGGATAAGGAGCAGTTCTTTATGCAGGTGGGTGGAAAATCATACACCGACAAAAAGGAAGCTGGAACTGCAATCATAGCCATGTGTAAGGAAATCAAAGGCATCAATGCCAGTGCGGATGTAGGTGAATATCTTGGATTTAAGCTGAATGTAACCTTTGATTCTTTTAACAATAAATTTGTGATGAATGTCAAAGGTGCAATGAGCCACCCGATGGAAGTCGGCTCTGATCCGCTTGGAAATATCACAAGAATCAACAATGTACTGGAAGCCATGTCTTCACAGCTTGAGGAAGCACAGATGAAGCTATCCAATGTGAAACATCAGCTTGAAACAGCAAAAGCAGAGGTAGACAAGCCATTTCCACAGGAAGCAGAACTTGCCGAGAAACTGGAGCGTCTGGCAGAGCTTAATTCTTTACTCAACATGGATGAAAAGGGCGATGATGCGATTGGTATGGATGATGAAGCCGCAGAACCGGAAAAACCACAGGAAACTGTGAAAACAGTGGATAACAAAAGGGACGAGGTCGCAGATATGCCAGCAAAGCAGAGTAATCTTGGGAAAACGGCTATGGGTGGTAAGCTGTCAGACCGACCGGCAGAACGGACTTCATTGCAAGAAAGGCTCGCAGCAATGAAGGCAAGAGTGTCTGGGACACCTGCAGGAAGGGATGCAGTGGATAAGGCAAAGGGGAAAGATCAGATTTTATAAAAAAAGTTTTATTCCCAACTTTATTCCCAACCTGTCAGCACTATTCGGGTTGGGAATAAAAGCAGGATTATTAAAAATGTTATAGCAGTTGATGTAAGGGCAGTCAGTAGTGGCTGCCTTTTATCGTACAAAATGGAGGTCATTTATGGCAGAAAATAATACAGAAAAACAGCGTGTGCAGGAGCTTACGGATAAACTGGAGCAGGGATTGCAGGACTTATTCAACAGCGATAGTTACCGGAATTATCTTGCCACCATGTCAAAATTTCATAATTACAGTTTCAACAACACACTCTTAATTGCGATGCAAAAGCCTGACGCTACGTTAGTGGCCGGATACAAGGCTTGGCAGAAGAATTTTGAGCGTCATGTAAATAAAGGGGAAAAGGCAATCCGTATCCTTGCCCCGGCACCCTATAAAATCAAAGAGGAGAGAGATAAGATTGATCCGGTCACACAAGAGTTGTTGCTTGATAAGGACGGAAATCCGCAGAAAGAGGAAGTCGAGATAACAATTCCGGCATTCCGTGCGGTGTCCGTTTTCGATGTGGCTCAGACGGACGGAAAACCGATACCGGAACTTGCGGCAAAGGAGCTTCTTTCAGATGTGGAAGAGTATCAGGATATGATTCGTGCAGTAGAAGCCATTTCACCAGTACCGATTGAACTGGAGGAGATAGCCGGAGATTCCAAAGGCTACTATGACAGGGAAGCGAAGCGGATTGCGGTACAGGAAAACATGAGCGAGAGCCAGACATTAAAGACCATGATCCATGAGGTGGCTCACTCCAAGCTGCATAGCAAGGAAGTGGAGCAGGATGAGCAGATGAAAAAAGACCGCAATACCAAAGAAGTGGAAGCTGAGAGCATAGCTTATACGGTATGTCAGCATTTTGGAGTGGACACTTCCGATTATTCCTTTGGATATATTGCCGGATGGAGCAGTGGCAGAGATACCAAGGAACTGAGAGCTTCCATGGATACGATACGGAGGACAGCTTCGGAGTTGATTACCGGGATAGAGGAACAATTACAGGAATTACAAAGGAACAGGGAAGTATCACAGGAACAGACAAAGGAAAGTATTCTCCTCATACAGAATACTGACCTTTCAGAGTTCAGTCTGCTTGATGTATATGGCATGGACAGACCGGAACTGATGCAGGCATTGTCAGAAATGACAGACGATGACAAGTTGAGCATACAGGCATATTTGGAAAGCAGGGGTGCATGGACAACGGAAATCGGCAATCAGGATTCCAGAGAGTACGGAGAGTATCATCTGGATGTGCGTTATAACACAGATACGGATGAGCTGATTGATATGAAGGAGAGGAAGGCGGTCTATGATAAGGCAATGGAGCCGATCAATGTCGATGATGTGGTTGTTAAGTTCGCTTCAGCCTTTGAAAGCGAATGGGAGGTCTTGAAAATCACAAATATGTTGAGGGAAGATGTCGGGAAAATTCTTAAAGATATGGCTGCTCTGGATGAAAATGAATGGGATGGAAATTACCTTTCATATATGGAAAAGCAGGGAGCGGAAATTATGTTACTTGCGTCCAGTAGTAAGGGATTAAATGGAAATATGCCGGACTTTTGGGATTATGAATACGATTTTGATGCAGGTCTGACGGATGTGGAGAAATTGTCTGTCATGCAACAGGCAGAGCATATCATTAACCGGTTGGAGCATGGACAGCCTGCCTTTTCCGATGATGAAAGAAATCTGATTGTAAATTATGCGTACAAGCTGGGGAATGTGGAGAAAACAAGGGAGCTTGCAGAACATATCTATGCACAGGAAGTGGATGGAAATCAGGATGTTGCATTAGCAATGATTGATGCACAGGCAGAAATCGACGCACTTCCGGATAGCATGATCAGTATATCCGAAATGCAGGAATATGGCTATACATGGAATGAAATGTTTCCTCTGACACAGGAAAGGGCAATAGAACTATTTGACCATGATCTGCCTGTGTATCTTCTGCATACGGACGGATCAGAGACTACTGTATCCGACAGAAAACAGATTGAGAAACATGACGGGATGTGCGGTATTGAAAAGGGAGACTGGCTGAATGAACGAAAGCTCCAGATGATGCAGGAAGAAATTACAGAGAGTGATTCCAACAGGGAAGCACAGCTCTTGTATGGAAATACCGATAAATATGGTATTTATCAGTTAAATGATGATCCTAAACTGGATAAGTTTCGTTTTGAGGGAACGGAAAGCCTAAAGCGTATGGGAATAACCAAGGACAATTTTGATGCTGTATCACCGGAGAATTATAAGCTCGTGTATATGGGAGAACTTGCAGAATTGCAGGGACAGACACAATCGGAAACATTGGAAGCAATCTATACAAAGTTCAATATTGATCACCCGGCAGATTATAAGGCACACTCTCTTTCGGTCAGTGATATTGTAGTACTGCATGAGGATGGCGAGAACAGCGCACACTTTGTTGCTTCTTTTGGATTTACGGAACTGTCGAAGTTTATGCTGACATTGGAAGGTAAGGAGAACGAAATACAGACAGAGCTTGCGGTACATATCGCAGACCGCTATATCCTTATGCATGAATGTGATGAGGGATACGATTACTCCATTCTGAATGAGCGGTATCATTTACTGGATGGCGGTGTTTATGATAATCCGGATATTACGATTCAAAGAGCAATGGATATGGTAATTGCAGACTTGCAAGAACCACGTTTTTCATCAGTCACAGAGCAGTATTATCGTGACGAATATTTGCAGGGCGAAGTATATGCGGGTTCTGAGGTGGAGATTGTAGATTATGAGGAGCTTTCAGAAAAAGCGGAGGAAGTGGAACGGGCAGATTTGGAAGCACGGCAGGCAGAAATTATCGAAAATAATCCGGATGTGGTTGCAGATTTCCGGGCAAAGACAGAGGAGCTTTTTCACAGCCTTGACGGGCAGAGTGCAGAGGATATAGAAAAGACGGTATATGCCTATGTGCAGTCGCAGATAGACGAGTATGGACTGGATGCACAGATTGTTGATGTGGTGGTATCCGGAAGCCGATGCAGAGGTATTGAGCAGGAAAACTCGGATTTGGATGTGGTTGTGGAATACACAGGCTCCACCAGAGAAGATGACCTTTTCAATATGCTCCATGAGGACAGCATTTATATCGCTGGTATTCAGGTGGATATTAACCCGATCACAGAGGGCAGAACCGGAACACTGGAGACTTATCTTCCAGAGGTGGAAACTTACCTGCAGGAGAAGGTACAGCAGGAACAGATTAACAATCAGCTTGTCACGAAGGGCAGAGAAGCAGTGCAGGAGCAACAGGATAAGCATGAACTTGTATCAGACGAAAAAGAGCTTTCAGAATTAGGAAAAGAGCCTGTGATTGAACCAGAGACAGTCCATATCACATTTACGGTTGCAGAATGTGGAGAATTTCACACTATGGGAGAGTTCCATGAGGGCATTGAAACGATAGAGGAAGCTATGAAACTTTACAATGCCATTAATCCGTCCCATATGCATGGAATACCTTCGATTGGTGTAAATATGCACATTGATGGTACAGAAGAATGGGAAGATGAGGAAGCAGATATTGTCAAAGAAAATTGCATAGATATTGATTTCCTGAATTACACACCGGAGCTTCGGGATAATCCTACGGTGCAGGATGCTCTGAAAAAACTGATTGCAGCATATCCGGATAAAGAGGTCAATGAACGGGAGACAAAAGAAATGAAGATACAGACGCTTGCGGCAGAACTTGATCAGTTATCTTATGATATTGACACTTTTGAATACCGAGACTCGGTACCGGACAGGGAAGCACAGGTTCAGATGATTGCAAATGATATAAGAAGTGGCAATGTGAAGCCATTACAGATTTTTTTGCAGACATCTATTGATGAGGGAATTGACGAGGACAGCGAAAGACAGGCAAAAGAGCTGATTGTTAAGCTGGCAGAATATAAGCCGCTTGCCAAGATCGAGGAGCTGGAGGAGCAGAATTATAACATGATTGATGACAGGCTTAATAATGGGGTGGAGAAATTCAATCGTGAGGAAGAAAAGAAAGAACAGGCGGAAAAATCGCAGGTTCGTTCTTCCTTAAAGGAGTGTCTGGCGGCTAAGCAGAAGGAAGTGGCACAGGGCAAGAAAGATTCCAAAGAACAGGAAAAATCAAAGAATACACACAGGGAGATGTAAGAATATGAATAATCCATTTACAGTTGAAGAAACAATTTCATGTGTATGTTTGAGACACAGGACAGGACGGATATGATTGGGCAGATCAGACAGGTAATGCCGCACATAAAGGATAGCGAT
>OLXH01001167.1_pt1 | contig 10603 bp, 8 predicted proteins | sample 1673391 | NCBI WGS metagenome assembly OLXH01 (sample SAMEA103958110, study PRJEB25191) | human gut metagenome | reverse complement strand
ACGGCTCCCGTGGTAACGGACGGAGTCCCCGTGGTAAATGTGACCTTCGAGCCGGGCTGCCGCAACAACTGGCATATCCACCACGCCAAAAGCGGCGGCGGACAGATCCTCGTATGCGTTGCCGGCCGCGGCTATTATCAGGAGGAGGGCAAGGATGCCGTTGAGCTGAATCCCGGCGACACTGTCAATATCCCGACCGGCGTAAAGCACTGGCACGGCGCCGCGCCCGACAGCTGGTTCAGCCACCTCGCGGTCGAGGTGCCCGGCGAGGACGGCTCGAATGAATGGCTCGAGCCTGTGGACGATAGCGTGTACGGAAAACTGAAATAATATAATAGATAGCAGATAGCAAAAAATCCGGCCTTTGGCCGGATTTTTTGCTGTTAATCAAGGCTTACATGTTTAATGAGATCGTCAAAGTATCCGTCGCTGCCGCGCAGGCTGACGTCGCCGCAGATAAGCCTGTTATCGAACAGGCGATAGTTGCCGGAATTGCCGTCGGCATCCTCGATAATAAGGCGGTAAGTCCAGCCTCCGGCCTCGATATGCCACATGCCGCGGATCTTTGTGGCCTCAAACGCGTTGAGCTTATCGATCGCTGAGGCTTTTTCGCCGCCGGTGAACTCGTAAAGCTCGCCGTTTCCGTTCTGCACGGCGATATAAGTGATCTTCTCCGCATCGAGCGAGAAAACCTGCTTTTCGGCGCGGGCAAAGGGATCGTCCATTTTAGAGGTCTGAACCTGCGTCAGAACGAACAAAACAACGGCGTATGCGAAGATTATCGCCGCAGCGACGATGAGAACTGTCCTCAGCTTCCTGCTTTTCATGTGGGGAGCACCTCCTTATATTGCTATGAATAATTTTACAAAAAATGAAGTGAGCTGTCAATAGACGTACATGGCTTCACAGCCGCCGGCTTTAAATTCTTTTTACAAAAGGCTGCTTTCGGATTTGATAAAAGGGGCATAATCTAAGGGTGTACTCAGAAATCAAACGAAAAAGAAAGGAGCTTTTTGAATGAAAAAGCTTATAAGTTTAGTTCTTGCAGCGCTCATGGCGCTTACTCTGTTCGCCGCATGCGGAAAAAGCGACAACGGCGGCACCACCGATAACAACGACAACGCCGAAGTGACCGGCACAGTCAGCACCGACGGCTCGACCTCGATGGAAAAGGTCATCATGTCCCTGGGCGAGGCTTTCCAGGCCGACAACAAGGGCATCACCGTAGGCTACAACCCCACCGGCTCCGGCTCCGGCATCACCGCAGTCAGCGAAGGCCGCTGCGATATCGGCCTTGCATCCCGTGCACTGAAGGATGATGAGAAGGCATCCGGACTGAAAGAGACCGTCCTCGCACTCGACGGCATTGCGATCATCGTTAACCCCGAAAACAAGGTCTCCGACCTGAGCATCGAGCAGATCGCAAAGATCTACACCGGCGAGATCACCAACTGGAAGGATGTCGGCGGCGACGACGCAGAAATCGTTCTCATCGGCCGCGAGGCAGGCTCCGGCACCCGTGACGGCTTCGAGAGCATCACCGACACCAAGGACGCATGCAAGTACCGTCAGGAGCTGACCAGCACCGGCGACGTGATCACCACCGTTGCAGGCAACCCCAACGCTATCGGCTACGCATCCCTGGCATCCGTTAAGGACACCGTCAAGGCACTCTCCGTCGGCGGAGTCGCTCCCACCGAGGCCACCGTTTCCGACGGTACCTACGCAGTGCAGCGCCCCTTCGTTCTGGTAACCAAGGACGGCACCGAGCTTTCCGCAGCGGCTCAGAAGTTCTTTGAATACGCAACCAGCGCAGCGGCAGCAGACGTCATCTCCGCAGCAGGCGCAGTTCCCGTAGCGAAGTAATTAAGCTGACGTAAGCCGACGCCCCTACCGATTTTAAAGCGGTTAAAATGCGCCCATGCTTCCCTAAAGTCCTAGGAAATACACAAAGTATTCCCGTCGGACTTTCGGTTTGCCTGAACACATTTTTCCTCGCTGAAAACCGGCAGCGGTTCGGTTTACGTCGGCTTATTTTTTGTATGTGTAGGATGTTGTTCATATGAAACTAAAAACGAAAAATCTCATTGAAAATATAATCCACGGCATATTCCTTGTCCTCGGGCTTGTGACGGTGGCGAGCGTTTTGCTGATAACGGTCTACCTCATCGTTTCGGGCATTCCGGCGATAAAGGAGATCGGCCTTCCCGACTTCCTGCTGGGCAAAAAGTGGGCCTCGACCGCCGCAGAGCCGAGCTACGGCATCCTGCCGTTTATCCTCACAAGCGTATACGGCACCGCCGGAGCCATTGTCCTCGGCGTACCGGTGGGATTTATGGCGGCCGTGTATCTTGCAAAAATGGCCAATAAGCGCGTGCGCGCCGTGGTCGTTGAGGCAGTGTCGCTGCTTGCGGGCATCCCCTCGGTCGTTTACGGCCTTGTGGGCATGATGGTGCTCGTTCCGGGCATACGCAAGGTCTTTAACGTTCCAGACGGCGCGAGCCTTCTGGCGGCGATGATCGTGCTTGCCATCATGATCCTGCCGTCGATAATCAAGGTCTCCATGACCTCGCTCGAAGCCGTCTCCAGGGAGTATGAGGATGCGTCGCTCGCCCTCGGCGCAACGCCGACGGAAACGTATTTCCGCGTGTCCGTTCCGGCGGCGAAAAGCGGCATCGCGGCAGCGGTCGTGCTCGGCGTAGGCCGCGCGATCGGCGAGGCTATGGCTGTTATGATGGTGTCCGGCAACGCTCCGAACATGCCCGAGCTTTTCCAGAGCGTAAGATTTCTCACAACGGCCGTTGCAAGCGAGATGAGCTATTCCTCGGGCCTTCAGCGTCAGGCGCTTTTCTCGATAGCGCTCGTGCTGTTTTTGTTTATCATGCTCATAAACGCAACGCTCAACTTCCTTTTGAAGAGGGATAAATCGAATGGATAATAAAAACGTAAAAGCAAAGCGCAGAGCCTATGGCATCGTCATGCACGGCCTTTCGGGCCTGTGCGCGGCCCTGACGGCGGCGCTGGTGCTGTTTCTTATAGCATATGTGCTCATCAGGGGCATTCCGAATATATCGTGGGAGTTTCTTTCAACAAAGCCGAGCTACCTCACGGACTCCGTCGGTATCCTGCCGGATATACTCAACACGCTGTATATCGTCCTCGGCACGCTTGTGTGGGTGCTGCCGCTGGGCGTGGGTGCTGCGATATATCTCACCGAATACGCGAGCAACCACCGCATAGTCGGCGCTATCGAATACGCCGCCGAGACGCTCTCGGGCATTCCGAGCATCATCTACGGCCTTGTAGGCATGCTGTTTTTCTGCAATTTCCTCGGCTTCCAGACCTCCTTGCAGGCCGGCGCTATGACGCTTGTCATCATGAATCTGCCGACCGTTATGCGCACGACTCAGGAGAGCCTCAAAACCGTTCCGCAGAGCCTGCGCGAGGGCGCGTTCGGTCTCGGAGCGGGCAAGTGGCGTGTTATCCGAACCGTTGTTTTCCCCGGCTGCGTGGACGGCATCATAACAGGCTGCATTCTTGCCGTCGGCCGCATTCTGGGCGAATCGGCAGCGCTGCTGTTCACCGCCGGCTTTGCGCACAATATCTACAATCTGTTTGTTGACGGACTGTCCGGCGCGGGCGCCACGCTCACCGTTGCGCTGTATGTCTACGCCAAGGAGCAGGGCGATTTCGACGTAGCCTTTGCCATCGCGGCGATACTCATGGCGCTGACAGTTATCATAAACCTTGTCGCAACGCTTGTCGGCAAGTACTATCAGAAGAGGAGAAGCATATGAGCAGCATAATCAGCGTAAACGATCTGTGCCTGTGGTACGGCCAGACCCAGGCGCTTAAAAACATAAACATGGAGATACCCGAAAAGAGCATAACCGCGCTCATCGGCCCCTCCGGCTGCGGTAAATCTACGTTTTTAAAAACGCTCGACCGCATGAATGACCTCGTGCCCGGCGTGAAGATAACCGGCGAGGTGAAGTATAAAGAGCAGAATATCTATGCTCCGGGAACGGACGTAAACGAGCTTCGCCGCTGCATCGGCATGGTGTTCCAGAAGCCCAATCCCTTTCCCATGAGTATTTACGACAACGTTGCCTACGGGCCGCGCACGCACGGCGTGCGCAAAAAGTCCGAGCTTGACGAGATCGTCGAGCGCTCGCTTCAGGGCGCGGCGATCTGGGATGAGGTAAAGGACAGACTCAAAAAATCAGCCCTCGGCCTGTCGGGCGGCCAGCAGCAGAGACTGTGCATCGCGCGCGCCCTTGCCGTTGAACCGGACGTGCTGCTCATGGATGAGCCGACGAGTGCGCTCGACCCGATCTCTACCTCGAAGATCGAGGAGCTTGCAACGGAGCTGAAGAAAAACTACACCATCGTCATCGTGACGCACAATATGCAGCAGGCACTGCGCATCTCCGACAGCACCGCGTTTTTCCTGCTCGGCGACCTTATTGAATACGACAACACCGAAAAGCTGTTCTCCGTGCCGTCTGACAAGCGCACCGAGGACTATATAACAGGGAGGTTCGGCTGATGAGAAGCAAATTCGATGCCCAGCTCAAGGAGCTTGGCGAAAAGCTCACGCTTATGGGCGCAATGTGCGAGGAGGCGATAGCTAACTCGGCAAAGGCGCTGCTCTCGGGCGACTCGGAGCTTGCAAAAAAGCTCGCGCCGCTTGATCTTGAGATCGACCGGTACGAGCGCGATATAGAAGCGCTGTGCCTGCGGCTTCTGCTCCAGCAGCAGCCCGTGGCGCGCGACCTGCGGCAGATATCGGCCGCGCTTAAAATGATAACCGACCTTGAGCGCATCGGTGATCAGGCAGGCGACATTGCCGAGATAATTCCGCATCTCGGCGGCAAGACCGGCAGCGAGTGCGCCGCCATGCGCCCCATGGCCGAGGCCGCCATCGGCATGGTCACCGACAGCATCGAGGCGTACAACACGCGCGACCTTGCCCTTGCAAGAAGCGTCATCGAGCACGACGACGTGGTTGACGATTGCTTTTTGAGCGTAAAAACCGCGCTTATCGAAATGATCCGCTCCGGCAGCGGCGATGCGGAGTACGCGCTGGATCTTCTGATGATAGCAAAATACTTCGAGCGCATCGGCGACCACGCAACAAACGTCGCCGAATGGGTCGAATTCTCCGTCACCGGCATCCACAAATCGAGCGAAATATGAAAAAATCTCTCCCGATCGGGAGAGATTTTTTATGCTTAAATTGTTCTTCACTTTGCCAGGTCGCGGTAAAGGAAGGTTACGACGTGGGCGCGTGTGCATGCGCCGTTGGGAACAAAGGTGCCGTTTCCGGTGCCGACGGTCACGCCGTTTTCGGCTGCCCAGAGTATCGCCGGAGCATATACCGAGCTTTCGGAAACATCGGAAAACGGATTTGCGATGCTCGACGAGGGGCAGTCCTCATAGCGCCACAGGAAGGTGACAAACTGAGCGCGCGTTACCGTTGCGTTCGGCGCGAAGGTCGTGTCCGTCGTGCCCTTGACGATGCCGTTTTCATATGCCCAGGCCGCTGCCTTTTCGTAGAAGCTGCCGGATTTTACGTCGGTAAACGGAGTGCTCATCGACTTAGGCTCGGGGCTGCCGGCTGCGCGCCATAGGAAGGTCACGACCTGTGCACGGGTGCAGCTTGCGTCGGGAGCAAAGTGCGTTGTGTCAACGCCGTTTACTATGCCGTTATTATAGCCCCAAACGACGGCGTCGTAATAGAAGCTGCCGTTTACGATATCGACAAAGGGAACGCTTGCCGGCACATCGGGCGTGTCGGGAGTGCTGCCGTCGGCAGGGATGCTTGCGAGCATTGCAGCCATCTCGAAGAATTTGCCCTGGAGATACTTCGTGTTCGTGATCTGGCCGACCATGTTGATGTGATCGGTCCGTTCGATCTTCTCAATGTAGTTCCAAACGCCTTTCTCGGTGCCGTCCTTAAAGGTCATAACGCCGTTTTCGGTGCCGTAGTTGAGATTGTAGCGATCAGAAGAACCCTCGTGCGGATACTGCGCCGAGCGCACGCTGACGATGCCGTCGTTTTCCCACCAGCTCTCGTCAATCTTGACGTGGCCGGCGGCGTAGTTTTTGTAGCTGCCCATGTAGGTCGCGCTCTTTTTCATGAGCGGATTTATGTTGCTGTAGGGCAGGTAGTGGTGCGGATAAACCGCGCTGCGGTAGGTGTCCGAGCAGGCGACGGAGAAGTAGTAGATATCATCCTGCGCCTTGGCGTAGGAGTTGAGCACCGCCGCGCCGTCCGGGGACAGGTCGTAAACGCTCAGATCTTTCACGTCGTCTTTCCACAGGTTGCTGTTTTCAACGCGGTGAATGTAGCTTTCGTAGCTCTCACCCGGTTCGCGGACAAGACCCCACTGGTCGAGCTTGAAGTCAAGGCCGAGGTTTTCCTCTTTGATGTTCATGCCCGTTGCGGCGGAAAGAGCAGCAACAAAGCGGTGAACGAGTGGCTCCTCCTCGTTGTAGACCTTGCCGTCATACTGACTGCCGTCGTGCGGAGTGCAGAGGGTGGTGATGCTCTCTATCCAGTGGCGGCAGGTGCCGGTGAAGAGCTTGCTGATGCTGCCGTCGGTCGTTGCGCGCATCTCGTCGGGATCGCCGTTTTCAAGAAGCTGCGCGAGCATGCGTATCGTCTCGCCGCCCATGCTGTGGCCGACAAGGTGGATCTTCAGCGTGCTGTCGGCGTCGTTAAGCTCGGGCAGAACGCCCTTGAAGGTGCGGCCGTAGCGGCTGTGTCCGTTCTGCGCCGAGTGGTACTGGCCGTAATCGACCGTGCCGCCGACGAGGTAGGCGTACAGCTCGCAGGCTCTGTCCCAGTTGCTCGCAACGGGGCCTATCGACGGGGTGTAGACCTCGTAGCCTGCGCCGGTGAGCATTTCCTGAAGGCTGGAAAAGCCGCCCCAGTAGTTAAGGTTTGCGATCTCGGTTCCGCCCCAGCCGAACAGACCGTGGACGAGCACGATCGGGTAATCGTTGCCCTTTTCTGCCGTCGTTGTGTCCGCGTCCGCAAAGGCAAACGAGCCGAGGGACAGAAGCATTGCAATGACCAGAACCATTGCAAGCGTTTTTGCAAATTTCTTGTTCATATTGTCATTCCTCCATGCGTGCAGGATATCCTGCACTGTTCGTTGTTTGATTATGATGTTAGTCTGACAATCCGGGCAATTAAATAGGCAAATCGAGCTGGATGCCTGAAATCAGGACACCGAGCCGAATTTGCATAATAGTGATTTTAGTTACTTAAATCAAAGAAAAATGCAAAAATTTCAGATTACCGCACAGATATTGCACAAAAATCTTAAAACCGTCAGCTATATTCCGCTCCGCGCAGGAAAGCCTTCATAAATGACATGGAGAGCATAAAAAATCCGCTCCGAAAGGCCGGCTGACACAAGAAAACACACGCCAAAAAAGGCGGAGCAAGCACGAATGCCTTCGTTGCGACGGCTTGGTATACACAAAGTATGCCTGCGCCGCCGCGCCTCGACCTCGCACTTGCTCCGCCATTTTTGGTGCTGCGCAGTTTTGAAGCTGAGATTTTTTGTTCCTGCAAGGACAAAGTCGCTGAGCATACTGACGTATTCTCAAGGCTTTGGACGCCGTAGGGGCGAAAAAGATCGCTTCAAAACCGTATGTTTTCTTGTGTCAACCGGCCTGGGCCGTCTGTTTTTTACTTTATATACGGAAGTCCTGTCTGGGGGCGCGGATAGAAAAGCACCTTCGGGCAGGCCTTGCCTGTCAGAGCCATTGCGTGCTCCAGCGCTTTCTGCGCATCGCGGACAGGCTCCATTAGCATCGTGCGCGCCTCGTCATCGCTCACGTTCGGGCAGCTGAGTATTACCCTTGCGCCCTTGCGGTATATCTTCGCAAGCAGCAGGACGTGATCCATCTGGATCTCGTAATGCTCGGTCGTCCACTTTTCTATCTCAGGCAGCGTTTTGCCCGAGCCGAACGCACGCAGCATATCCTGAGAATTCACGCCCTCTGCACAGCCGCAGGTGAGCAGCGTCACGATATCGCCGTCGAGTATCTCCGTAAGGCCTATAAGCGCCTTTGCCGACTGATAAAAGTCGATATCCAGCGGCTGACCGGGGCAGGTCACGATAACGTCGGGCTTTTCGATGCCGACGCCGAGATAATCGCGCACATACTTGACCGCCGTGCTGTGGCACTCAACAAGGCCACCTGTGAAAACTGCGGCTATTTTCATCTCGTTATTGAGAATGCAGTTTACGCCGAAGTCAATGCCGAACAGCTCGGCGGCTTCGATCATATCGTCGCTCACGGGGTTTCCGTCGATCTTGCCAATGGCCGCGTTGGGGTCAAGTATTCGCTCGGGGCGGTGGTTTATGCGGATCGTCTCCTCGCTCGATATGCCGGGCAGCACGGACTTTCGTCCGCCGGAAAAGCCTGCAAACTCATGTGGCTCGACCTTGCCTATCTGAACATGAACGTCACACTCATAAGCACGGCGGTTTACCGTTACGGGCGTTCCGTTCGAGCTGTCGCCGAGGTAGATGAGATTATCCTTGTCAAACGGCGTGTGATTTACGCACGTTACCTTGCCGTAAAGCTCGCCGAGAGCGCACCTCATCTCGTCCTCGGTTGCCGGGCGGTGAACGCCGATGGCAACGAAAAACGTGATGTTTTCAAGTTCTATGCCGCCCTTAACAAGCTCATCAACCGCGACCTTCGCCATTGGCGCCGTAGGGATGCCGCGAGTCGCGTCCGATATAAGAACGCAGGCGGTTTTCGCGCCTTTGTCGCGCACTATCTCATGCAGAGTTTTGCCGGAAACAGGCTCGGCAAAGGCTTTTTCTATAGCCGTCACTTCGTCTATCGCCGCAAGCTGCCTTGTCTGCACCATTCCGGCGCAGTTGGCTTCCGGCAGGCGCAGCTCGATGCCGAGCATCGTGTCTTTATATATGCAAACGCCGTCTTTATTTTCTAATGTATACATTGCGGTGTCCTCCAAGATAAGAAAATCGGAGGGGCAGAGCCCCTCCGACTATAATCATTTTGCCATCAAAGCTCGACGTCCTTGCCGCCGGTGAGATCCTCCTCGGGCTTCTCGATGCAGGCATGGTTGCCCTTGCCGGTGAAATCGCAGATGAAGTTGCGAAGCTCAAAGAGCGTTACCGGTACGAATGCAACGGGTATTGCCGCGTAAGCCCATGCATAGGGGATCCTGAGTGCGGGCGTCAGACGGAATCCGGCCTTCATGCAGTACTGTATGCCGATGATGACCATGAAAACGCAGATACCGACGATGATAAGCTGCGTAAGCTTGGTCAGGAAATTCTGTACCTTCTTCGGCATGTGCTCCTTGAAGACAACGATTGCGACATGCTCACGGCGCGCTGCAAGCACCGCAACGCTCATCATGCCGAACCATACGAGCATTATCTTCAGCAGCTCTTCCGACCATGTCAGCGAGTTGTTCAGAACATAGCGGAATATGATATGTGCCATGAGGATAACTATCATCGATACGAGCACAAGTATGAGCAGCACCTTCATTATCTTGAATACTACTTCGAGGGCTTTGTCAATTTTTTCAACCATTTGTCTTCTCCTTCCGGATGTGTCTTCAGCCGCCTCGGCGGTCAGACGTTAGAGAAATCAGAACTTGGAAATCTGTGCGAGAACGTCCTTAACGTCGTTCATGTACTGATCGACTGCGTCCTGGCCGATGTCCTTTGCAACGAGCTTGATAACGGCAGGCTGTGCAACCTTTGCCATCTCGGCTCTTGCGTCTGCGGATACTTCATTTATCTGCATGCCGTACTTGTCGGCGAGGTCGGCGAGGATGAGATCCTCACGCTCGAGGTTGCAGAAGCGGCTGAATTCCTGAGCGTAGATAGCGCCGGCCTGAACAACCTTCTGATATGCCTGGGGCAGGCTGTTGAAGAACTCGAGGTTGCAGACCAGAGGCATTGCGTCATAGATGTGGTTGGTCAGCGACAGGTACTTCTGGACCTCATAGAGCTTCTTATCGGTGACGTTTGCGATGGGGTTCTCCTGTGCGTCAACGACCTTCTGAGAAAGGGAGATGTACAGCTCCGAGAATGCTACGGGAGTGGGATTGGCGCCGAGTGCGGAGAAGGACTCCATGTGGTTGTTATTCTGCATGGTGCGCAGCTTAACGCCCTTGAAGTCGGCGATGCTGTTGATAGCGGAGACGTTGCTGGTGACCTGGCGCATGCCGTTTTCCATGTAAGCCATGCCCTTGAGGCCCTGAGCTTCCATCTTATCGAGGAGGTTGGTGCCGACATAGCTGTCGAGAACCATCCATGCCTCGGTGTAGGAATTGTAAACGAAGGGGATGTCCATTACCTCGAACTCGGGAACGTAGGATACGACCGGGGCGAAGGATGCGACCGCCATCTCGAGGTTGCCCTGAGCGACCTGCTCAAGAGTCTCTTCCTCGCCGCCGAGCTGACCGGAGGCGCAGACCTCTACCTGAACCTTGCCGTTGGTGTGGGACTCAACGTATTTCTCCATCTGATACAGACCGAGAGTTGCGGGGTAAGAGTCGGAGTTTTCGCATGCGATGCGGATGGTGTAG
>OLXH01001166.1_pt1 | contig 10608 bp, 9 predicted proteins | sample 1673391 | NCBI WGS metagenome assembly OLXH01 (sample SAMEA103958110, study PRJEB25191) | human gut metagenome | reverse complement strand
CGGGGATAGTTATAAGATTACCGTCTCCTGCGGATATGACAACAGCGGAAAGCAGATCCGCAAACACTTCACATGGACACCTCCGGCCGGGATGACTCCCCGACAGATTGCAAAGGAATTGGAGCGCCAGAAAGTCTTATTTGAGGAGCGGGTCAACGCCGGCACCACGAAAGACGGGAATGTTCGCTTCGAGGACTTCGCCGAGATCTGGATGAATGACTTCGCCCGGAAGCAGCTCAAGATCAAGACATACACGGGCTACGAGAAAAGCCTCGAGCGGATCAATCAGGCCATAGGCCACATCAAGCTCAAAGATCTGCGCACCGGCCATCTCAACGAGTTTTACAGAAACCTCGAGGAGACCGGGATTCGGGCCGACCTGAAGTACACCAGCAAGATCGACATCGGCGAGGCCATTAAGCAGGCAGGTGTCACGCGGACGGCCTTCGGGAAGGCGGCCGGAGTCGCGGGGAACACGCTGCGGATCGCCATCTCCGGTAAGAGGGTCAGCAAGGAAACGGCCATGGCGATCAGCGCGGAGCTCGGCCTGAAGCTCTCGGATGCCTTTAGGCTGGAGCAACCCGATCGGCTGCTGTCTTCCAATACTGTCCGTTCCTACCATCGGATCATCAGCTCGTGCCTCGGGAAGGCGGTCAAATGGGGCTACATCCCCTATAATCCGGCCGTCAACGCCGAACTGCCGAAGATGCCGAAGCACGAGGCGGCATATCTGGACGAGGCAGAGGCTCGCGAGCTGCTGATGCTCTTGCACAAGGAGCCCATCAAGTACAGGGCGATGATAACCTTCGACCTGCTCTCTGGCCTGCGCCGTGGCGAGCTGCTCGGCCTTCGCTGGCGAGATGTGGACTTTGAAAACCAGACGATCACGATCGTGAACACTCTGAACTATGCGCCCGGCGCCGGCGTCTATGTTGACACACCGAAGAATGCCACATCGGCACGGCCGCTGAAGCTCTCACCGACCGCCTTCTCGATGCTTCTCGAGTATAAGCGATGGCAGGATGATCAGCGCGATGCCTGCGGAGACTACTGGAAAGACACGGCTGGCCGCGTATTCACTGGAGACGACGGCGCCCCGGTGTTCCCCGACTCCTTGACGAAGTGGTTTTCCGCTTTTGTGAAGCGGATCGGGCTGCCCGATGTCCACATTCACAGCCTGCGCCACACTTATGCGAGCCTGATGATCGCCGACGGCACTCCGCTCGTCGTGATCTCTCGCAGGTTGGGCCACGCTCAGGTCAGCACCACGGCAAACATATACTCCCACGTCATAGCATCAGCCGATGAGAAGGCGGCGCAGATCTCGGAGAAGTTTGCCGATGTCGTAGCTCCGACTGTGGGAACTCAGATCACAGAGCTGACTAAAAAGCGGAGGGGCACAGCATGAGCAGAGGCGCAGCTGCTCCCGCGAGGAAAAGAAAAAGCCCCCGCCAAAAGGCGAGGGCTTGGAGCTGGAAGCCGGACTCGAACCGGCGACCTACGCATTACGAGTGCGTCGCTCTACCAACTGAGCTATACCAGCACAACGAAGGCAAAAGCCTTGTTTTTGAGAATAAGCACCAAATAAACACCAAACTGACTTGAACGATCCGAGAGGCAAACGGGAAAACGCTGACTTCATGCGGGTTTGCGGGCTTTGCAGTCTACTTCGACCTGCTGATTACGAATCAGCTGCTCTACCGACTGAGCTACACCAGCACATTTGTTCAAATGCAAATGGAAGTATAGCACAAAGATTTTTTCGCGTCAAGCGATTTTTCAAACTTTTTGAAAGCGGCGGCTTTGCCGCCGCTTTTTCATTCTTTTCGCCGTCTGCGGCGGATGCGGTTGATGTGGCGCTCGAAGTCGCCGCTGCCGATGAGCTCGGCAAGCACATACTGCTCAAAGACCGGCACGGTGCAGGAATAGAATCCCACCTCGCGCCGAAACTGCTCGGAGAGCGCGGGCGGCAGCACCATGTAGCCCACGCGCATTGACGGCGCGATGGTCTTGGAAAACGTATTCATGTAGATGACCGAGCGCTCGGGCTCGAGGGCGAAGAGCGTATCCTCGCTCTTGCTCGACACGCTGAATTCCGAATCGAAGTCGTCCTCGACGATGTAGCCGCCGCGCTCCTCCGCCCAGCGGAGATATTCGCGGCGTTTGCCCGCGCTGGCGGTCACCTGGCTCGGGAAGCTGTGGAACGGCGTGACATGCAGCACCGTCGCGCTCGCGCGGGTGAGCTCATCGGAGCGGATGCCGTCGCTGCCGAGGCGCAGCATCTCGCACGTGACGCCGTGCGCCTGATACACCCTGCGGATCTTGTCGTAAGACGGGTCTTCGAGCGCAAACACGCGCTCGCGCCCCAAAAGCTGCACGATGAGTCCGTAGAGGTACTCCGCGCCCGAGCCGATCACGATCTGTCCCGGCTGGACGCTGATGCCACGCGAGCGGGAGAGATACGCCGCAATGGTGCCGCGCAGCTCGGCGCAGCCGTTGTTCGGCGACTTGACGAGAATACTCTCGCCGTACTCGCTGAGTACACGCCGCATCGTCTTGGCGAGCGACGGGAACGGAAATTCATCCTCCGTCCCGTGAGAAACGGTCATGCGGCGCTCGGTCTCCGTCTCGGAGACCGGGAAGCAGTCCGCCGCGGCGAAGCTCACGAAAAAGCCGCTGCGCTCGCGGGATTCCAAATACCCCTCGTCGCATAGGATCGCCAGCGCGTGCTCGACCGTGATGACACTCACGCCTGTCTCTGTTGCGATCAAGCGCTTGCTGGGCATCTTCGTCCCCAGCGGGTAAACACCGCTGACGATGTCGCGCCGCAGCTGGTGATAGAGCTGTAAATACGCGCTCTGCGCGGCGGTTTTGTCGATGTGATAGTGCATAGAGCTTACTTCTTCTCGTCCGGCGCGGTAGGCTCAGCGGCGGCTTCTTCCGCCTCCGTTGTCTGCTGCATACGCTTGACAAACAGATTCGACCCGTCGGCCTTTTTGACCTTGAACTGATAGACGAGGATCCCTGCGCACACAAGCACCATCACGAGCGACAACGCCTGCGACACGCGGATGCGCTGACCAAACAGCGTCCAGTGGAAAAGATACAGACTGTCGGTGCGCAGCCCCTCGATCCAGAAACGGCCGAGGCCATACCAGATGAAGTAAAAGCAAGTGTTCTCCCCGTCGAACGTAGGGTGCACATCCATATACGTCGTGGCCGACGTCCAGAGCCGCATGCGCCAGGGGAGCTCCGTCGCCGCGCCGAAGGCTTCCCGGTTCATAAAGTTGCCCCAGCGGCCGATGGCCTGGCCGATGAAAAGTCCCTGCACGCAGCAGTCCGCCAGCGCCCAGAAGGAGATCTTGCGGCGGCGGCTGAAAAGATACACCGTCAAAAAGCCCGCAATGACGCCGCCGTAGATGGCAAGGCCGCCGTCCCAGATGCGGTAGGTCGACGACCAGTTGATCGAGCCGTCGCTGTTGCGGAACAGGTCAAGGTAAAAGAGCACATAGTAAATGCGCGCACCAATGATGGAAAACGGGATGGCCCAGAGCACCGTGTCGATGACATTGTCCTCGGTCAGGCCGTATTTGTGCGCCTGCTTCATGCAGAAATAGAGTCCCAGCAGCATGCCCGCGGCAATGATGATGCCGTACCAGTAGATGCCGTTGCCGATATTCAATGCCTTGGACGGCACGGTGAACTGCCAGTCGCCGAAAAGGCCGGGAAAGCTGATGGGCGCGTCGGAAAAGCTCATGGGATCGTTATCCTTCTTTCTTGGGTTCGATGATGGAGATGGCGCGGCGGCTGTCCGTCAGGTTTTCGCGCAGGAAGCGCTCGACATCCGCTTTTTCGATGCTCGCGTACGCCTCGGGGAACCGGAGCGCATCGAAGCCGCGGAAGTAGCCGTCCGCCATGGAGATGGCGATATTTTCAAACGAGTTGAGCGCGCGCAGCGTCGCGCCGAAGCTCGCGCGGCGGATCTGCTCGAAAAAGTCAGGGTCGATGCCCTCGCGCGCGAGGCGCTGCGCCTCTTCCAAGATCGCGTCGCTCACCTGCTGCGGCTGCCCGCTCTCGCCGCCCGCGCACAGCACCGCGACGCCCGGCAGCTGGTCAAAGCCGCCGCCAAAGCTCGAATTGATGAGTCCCTCGTCGTAAAGGCGCTGGTAGAGCGGCGACGAATCGCCGAGCAGCACGTCGCTCGCCATCTCGCCGATGAGCGACTGGCGCAGGAGGTCGCCCTCGTTCGTCTCGCACTTAAAGCCGACTAAAAACTGCGGCAGCGCGACCTCCATCTGCGTGACGGTCTCCTTCTGCGCGGCAACGTCGTCCTCTTCTTCGCCATAGCAGCGTGCGATCTCCTCGCCGCGTTCGCGGGGCAAGACCTCCTCGGCCAGCGCGATCACCGTGTGGGGATCGACGTTGCCAACAACGCACAGCGCCATATTGGACGGACAGTAGAACGCGTGGTGGCAGTCGTACAGCGTTTCCGCCGTGATGCCCGCGATGCTCTCGACCGTGCCGGCGATGGGCACGCGCGCGGGCGACGAGCGGTACAGGCAGGCAAGGAGCCTTTCGTAGACCTGCCAGTCGGGCGAATCCTCGACCATGCGGATCTCCTGACCGATGATGCCGCGTTCCTTTTCCACGCTTTCGTCCGTAAAGTACGGAACGGAGACAAACGAGAGCAGGATGCGCAGGTTTTCTTCAAAATGCTCGGTGCAGTCAAAGTAATAGCCCGTCATCGCGTTGGAGGTAAAGGCGTTCGGCTCTGCGCCGTTTTGCGAGAGTACCTGTAGGGCGTTGCCGTCCTTCGTGTCGAACATCTTGTGCTCTAAATAGTGCGCGATGCCCGCGGGCGTGTCGCACTTTTCGCCGTTTCGGATGAACTGCATGTCCATCCCACCGTAGCGCGTGGCGAAAAAGGCGTATTTTTTGCGGTGCTGGGGCTTGGGGACGATGAATATCTTCAAGCCGTTCGGCAGCGTCTTTTCCAGGACCGTTTCCCCGATGCGGGGGTAGCTTTTCTCATTCATCCTTGCTGTCCTCCCCTGTCAGGAAATACACCGTGTCAAGCGTCATGCTCTGCGCGGCCTCGGCGATGCGCTCGTTCGTCACGGCGCGCAGCGCCGCGATGAGCTCATCCGCCGTCTCGCGGATGCCCGTGGCCGCCTGACCGAGGGCGTTTTCCTCCATGCGGCCCGCGCTGTCGCCGCGCGATTCGAGCGACGCGATCAGGCACGCTCTCGCGCCCTCGACCTCCCATTCCTCAAATTCGCCGCGCTGCACGCTTGCAAGCTGGGCAAGAATTTCACGCTTGGCGGTCTCCACATCCCTGCACTCAATGCCGGACGAGACCGTCACGATGCCCTTGGAGCGGTGATAGGCGGAAGAAGCATAATAGCAGAGGGACAGCTTTTCACGCACGTTCAAAAAGAGCTTGGAATTGCTGTACCCGCCGAAAATCAAATTTGCCAGCATCATCGCAGGCGCGTCGTTCGTCGACGCGCGCCAGCCCATCGAGAGCCTTCCCTGCGTCACGTCCATGCGCTCGGTGATCTCGCGCGGCGTCTCCGGCGCGTTTTTCTTCTCCGCGATGACCGGCGGCACGACACGCCCGCGCTGAAGCGGCGCAAACGCGCGGGAGATGGCCTCCTCCACGCGCTCGCGCTCGGCGCTGCCGCAGTAGAAGAGCTCCAAGTGCGCGGTGGAGAGTAACTCCTGATAGTAGCGGAAGAGCGTCTGGTTCGTGATCTTCTCAACGCGCGCGATGGAGCCGAACTTGTCCACCCCGTAGCGCTCGCCGCGGCACATCTCCTGAAGTAAGCGCAGGTCTGCGTAGTCGCGCTTGTCGTTGATGATGCCGCGGATGGCGTCGATGAGGTTCTGCTTCTCGCTTTCGACATAGTCGTTCAGGAAGCGGCCGTTGCGCGTCACGGGGTCGAGCAGCAGCTCGCCCAAAAGGTCGCACATCGGCTCGAGCAGCTTTTCTCCTCCCGGGACAAATTCCTCGTCGATGAAGCTCGCGGCAAAGCCGATGCACTGGTTCTCGCCCTTTTTGCGTACCGTGCAGCCGATGGACGAGCCATAGAGCAGGTCGAGCGCGGTGGAAAGTGAGCGCATATCGGGGTGCGACATCGTGCCGCGGCGCAGCACGCTCGGCAGCAGCGCGCCAAAGCTCGCCGTTTTTTCGTTGATCGGCGTGATGAGCTGCACGCTCAGCGTCCCCGTTTTGAATTTATCCGAGCGCACATAGTCGAGGTTCACCTCGGGTGCGATCTCAAGTCTGACCGGTTCCATCACGGATTCCTCCTGTGGTCATTTTTCAGAATTTGCCCTTAGGATACCACGAAACTGTGAACAATTCCACTCTTTTCTGCTTACACCGCACTTTCCGGCGCAAAAACGGAAGAATTTTCTGCTCGCATGACGTTTTTCTTGCGATTTTTCCTTGACAATTTTGATAAAATCATGTAAACTGATTCATGTTGTAAAGGTATAAAACTTTACATAAGAATCTGCACAAGGAGGAACTTCCCGTGAAAAACCAGACCTTTCGTATGACGATGCTCTTCGACTTTTATGGGGAGCTTCTCACCGACCGCCAGAAGGAATTCTACGATCTCTACTATAACGAGGACCTGTCGCTCTCCGAAATTGCCGAGAACTACGGCATCTCCCGCCAGGGCGTGCGCGACGTCATCGTGCGCGCGGAGAACTACATGACCGAGATCGAAGACAAGACGGGGCTCATCAAGCGCTTCATGCAGCTTCAGCCCCACGTGGAAAAGATCACGGACGCGGCCGAGCAGATCAAGCAGCTCAACTTCCGCCGGTATGAGGACCGCCAGCTCGAAGAGCTTGCCGGCGTGATCGAGGCCGAGGCGGCGGCACTCAAGGAGTAATACATCCATGGCATTTGAAGGACTGAGCGAAAAGCTCAACGCCACATTCAAACACCTGCGCGGCAAGGGCCGCCTGAGCGAAGAGGACATCAAGCTCGCAATGCGTGAGGTGCGCCTGGCGCTCCTCGAAGCAGACGTGAGCTACAAGGTCGTCAAGGACTTTGTCAAAACCGTCTCTGAGCGCGCCGTCGGCGCCGAGGTGCTCGACAGCCTGACCCCTGCCCAGCAGGTCATCAAGATCGTCAGCGAAGAGCTCACCGCGCTCATGGGCGGTGCCAATGCGAAGCTGACCTTCGCCTCCAAGCCGCCGACGGTCGTCATGATGGTCGGCTTACAGGGCGCCGGTAAGACGACGAACGTCGCCAAGCTCGCGGGCTACTTCCGCAAGCAGGGCCACCGTCCGCTGCTCACCGCGTGCGACGTGTACCGTCCCGCGGCCATCACGCAGTTACAGGTCGTCGGCAAGCAATTGAATATTCCCGTTTTCGAAATGGGTCAGATCGACCCCGTTCAGATCGCGCAGGAGGCCGTCAAGTACGCCGGTGACCACGGCAACGACATGGTCTTCCTCGATACCGCAGGCCGCCTGCACATCGACGAAGCGCTGATGGACGAGCTCAAGCGCATCAAGGCCGCCGTCAAGCCGACCGAGATCCTGCTCGTCGTCGACGCGATGACCGGTCAGGACGCCGTGAACGCCGCCACCGCCTTTGATGAGGCACTCGGCATCGACGGCGTCGTGCTCACGAAGCTCGACGGCGACGCCCGCGGCGGCGCAGCCCTCTCGATCCGCGCGGCGACCGGCAAACCCATCAAGTTCATGGGCACGGGCGAAAAGCTCGACATGATTGAGCCCTTCCACCCCGACCGCATGGCGCAGCGCATCCTCGGCATGGGCGACGTGCTGTCGTTCATCGAGCGCGCCGAGCAGAGCATCGACGAGGAAAAGGCGAAAAAGCTCGAAGAAAAGCTCAAAAAGAACCGCTTCACTCTCTCCGACTATTACGACCAGCTCGTCCAGCTCAAGAGCATGGGCAGCTTTGAACAGCTCGCGGGCATGATGCCCGGCCAGCTCGGCAAGCAGATGGCAAACGCCGAGCTGGACCCCAAGATGATGGCACACACCGAGGCGATCATCCTCTCGATGACACCCTACGAGCGCGAGAATCCCGCGGTGCTCGGCGCCAGCCGCAAAAAGCGCATCGCCGCCGGCTGCGGACTCGAGGTTGTGGACGTCAATCGCCTGCTCAAGCAGTTTGAGATGATGCAGAGCATGATCAAGCAGGTCACGCGCGGCGGCAAGATGCCAAAGGGCATGGGCGGCTTCGGCGGCGGCCGGATGCGCGGTTTCGGGCGCAAGAAACGCTTCAAGTAATTTCCGTTGATAAGTGCACAAGCATTTCATCATAATACAAAATCATTTACATTATTTTTGGAGGTAGTAACCATGGTTAAAATTCGTCTGCGCAGAATGGGCGCCAAGAAGGCTCCTTTCTATCGTGTTGTCGTCGCTGATTCCCGTTATCCCCGCGACGGCCGCTTCATCGAAGAGATCGGCACCTACAATCCCTGCGTCTCCCCCGCCGAGATTAAGATCGACGCTGAGCGCGCTCAGGAGTGGATCAAGACCGGCGCTCAGCCCACCGACACGGTTCGCATTCTGCTGAAGAAGAGCGGCGCGATTGAGGGCTAAACGATTGCGTTTTCATAACGCAGAAAGGAAGCCCGCATGAAAGACCTGATTCTCTTTTTGGCCAAATCCCTGGTGGAAAATCCGGATGCCTATCTGGCAAGATACATGGAACGAATGAGACTGAAAGTCCACCGCTGTCCCTCCTGCAGCTTCGCCCCCTACAACCGCTACTGGGGCGGGTGTTACGCCATGATGGGAAACAGCGATGATGCCGCCGATAAAAACAGTTTTATCGTCAACATCAACGGAGATAAAACACTCTGGCACGGACGCAAGTCCTCGGAAGTCAAATACAATGCCTATTATCTGCTCGAAGGTCTTTACCATGATGGGGTTTTCGGGCCGATCAATATGTCTGATCTCTCTGCAAAATCGAATCTGGAAACAAAACAGGAAATGCTCTATCCGCACTCGCACAACCGGAAATGGAGCGTGCTTTTTGCGGATTTCCATGTGGAATCCCTCTCCTGGGAAACGATGTATCTGAACAAGGACACAAAATTTGTCATCAAATAAAAAAGGAGCCGTTTTATGAAACAACTCTATTGTGCAGCGCTGATTGCGGCGGCTTTGCCGGCGTTTGCCGCCGCTCCGGACTACGTTCCGGTCTTCGCAACAAAGGCTCTGCAGAAGCAGATGCCGGAGCTGAAGGTGAACTCTTTCCTCCAGAAAGGGAAAAGTTACGATCAGCCGAGCTTGGCAGTCGGCAACAAACGGATCAGCGTCCGCGAGGTCAACAGAACCTTCCGCGCCGATCGCGATCACGACCTGCGGATCTATGTGGATGATGAAGAGATCATGAACCTCCAGTTCTGGGGATCCTATGACGGAAAAGGCAATTTCGGTTATCCCTTCAAGGATCTCCCTGATGGAAAAAAGGAACTCCGGATCGACAAAAATAAAAAAACCGTCACATGGTTCAAGGAATATCAGCTTCCCGACGGAAAACGCGCCACCTTTTTCTATCAGTTGAAACCCATCGGAGAAAGCCGCGTCGAACTCACCTGGGATCTCGGCATCCCCCCGGAAAAGGAAAAAGAGTTCCGCAAACAGCATTTCGGAGTCTCCTTCTGGTTCGGCTCGCAGGTCTATAAGAACGCCGGAATGAAAATCGACGGACTTCCTTATCCCGGAAAAAACAAAACCGAACTTCTCAATCCTGCGAACAAGCCGGAAACCATCCAGAAAAAAGGAAGCCGTCTGGAACTCTATCCGGATAAACCTGCAAAAACGGTTGCTCTGGCAGCAGTCAAATATGGAGATCTGTCCAATCAGGCAAGCAAGGACTACTGTTTTGATATTGAGCGTTTTACTTCTTTTGAAGGGAATACAGGACCGTATATTTTATATACGATTGTGCGTATCAAATCCATTTTAAAGAAATACACTGCAAAAAATTCGCTGCCGGATGCACCGATTCTTGGGGCACATTCTGCAAGTGAGAAGAACCTGATGCTTGTATTGTCACGTTTCAATGCCATGATGGAAAATGCATATGAGGAGAAAGCACCGCACAAGATCTGTGCATATATTTATGAACTGGCCAATGCATTCAACGGATTTTATCATGAGACAAAGATTCTTTCCGAGGAAGATCTTAAGGTACAGGCTTCTTATATCGGTCTTTTGGTACTGACCAAAAATATTCTTGAGACCTGTATCGATGTGCTTGGTTTTTCCGCACCGGACCGTATGTAAATCGGATGTTCTAAAATCACATATAAAACATATAAATGAGTCATAGGGATTTGTCCTTATGGCTCATTTTTTATGGAAAGAAACATGGAGGAAGTGACAGAATGGAGATTACAGAATATCTTCCGGTAGATTTTCGAACGCAGATGGAAGCAGAAACGTTGTGCGGGGCAGAAGAAATCCGGCTTCGGGTCGGACAACCGCTGGAAATTTTATATGGGGATGAGAAAGAAAAAGAGATTGGGCTGCTCACGGAAGCACATATGCGGGAGGTACTGAATTATCTGAGTGGATATTCCGTGTATGCACTGGAAG
>OLXH01001160.1_pt1 | contig 10655 bp, 5 predicted proteins | sample 1673391 | NCBI WGS metagenome assembly OLXH01 (sample SAMEA103958110, study PRJEB25191) | human gut metagenome | reverse complement strand
CCGCGATCACCGATTCGGCCCGCCGTCCGCCCGCCGTACAATGCACTTCGACATAGAGCGTCTCGGAGATCCCCTCTTTGAGCGCGACCGACACGGCATCGGCCGCAAGATAATCGCGCGCACGCGCCACCGCTTCGGGCGTCACGTCGCGCAGCACCTCCAACCCGCATTCCGACCGCCCGATCTGCGCGCCGAGCGCCACGGCGATCGGCAGCCCGATCATCCCCGTACCGGGAATCCCGACGCCCATCGCATTTTTGAGGATATTGGCGCTCAACAGCACCTCGATACGTTCGGGCAGGCCGCCGAGCAGCTCGCGGGCACGCGCCGTACACAACGCCACGGCCATCGGTTCGGTGCACCCGATCGCCGGCACGACCTCGCGCCGAAGCAGATCGGCAATGGCTTTTCGCTGCGAAGAAGGAATCATCTCGAAAAGAAATTTTACGCACCAAAAGATACGGATAAACGCAGACAAAAGCAACTTTTTCAAGCACTTTGCCGGAACGGACGATCCAAAACAAGGTTAAAGACATGAAATCCAGCGCTTATGCGCAGAAATTCCCCGCACTTTCAAGGTATCTTCTGCGATTCGCCGACGGCGGCAGGTTCCGCACGAGCCTCAGCGCAGTGCAGTCCGCCGCGCGGGATGTCGGCGAACTGCCGGCATCGCTCCGCGGTGCCGCCTTTCGGCAAATCGCATACGCTCCCGCACGGGAAACGCAAAAATATCGTATCTTTGCCGAAAAGCGAATTCCCATGAAACAACCCGATCACCGACCCTGGAAAGTCCTGAACAGCGAATATCTGGCGCATGAGCCGTGGTTCACCGTGCGGCGCGAAGCCGTCGAACTCCCCGGCGGCGCACGCATCCCCTCCTATTACGTGCTGGAATATCCCGACTGGGTGAACGTCATCGCACGCACCGACGATGGGCGGTTCCTCCTGATCGACCAATACCGCCACGGACTCGGACGCACCTCCTACGAGATCGTCGCCGGCGTGCGCGACCCGCAGGACGCCACGCCGCTCGACGCCGCACGGCGCGAACTCTACGAGGAGACCGGATACGGCGGCGGCGAGTGGAAAGAGTACATGGTGCTCTCGGCCAACCCCGCCACCCACACCAACCTCACCTACACGTTCCTCGCCACCGGCGTGCAGCCGCTTTCGACGCAGCACCTCGAAGCGAGCGAGGACATCCGCATCCATCTGTTCACCTTCGAAGAGGTGCGCCGGCTGCTCGAAGAGAACTGCATTCCGCAGGCCCTGATGGCCGCCCCTCTGTGGCGTTACGTCGCCGAACACTCCGAACGGCGGTAACCCCGCCCCGGATATCCGCCCCGCCGACAGCCGGAAAACTGTCGGCGGGGTCTTTGTTTCTCGGGGAAAAAGCGTATATTTGTTGACACTAACCCAAATCTAAAACGGAAATGTACCGCTACGCCCTCTCGATCATAGGCGGACTGTTCATCGGATGGAACATCTGTCTGGCCGCTACGAACAGTGATCTCCACTCCCGGAATGCGGAGGGGGGGGGAATTTCGACCCGCTGCTGACCCTCTCCCAAGACGAACTTCTCCGACGGCTCGATTCGCTCGTAGCCGAACGCAAAGAGGCGATCCGGCTCAAACTCCACCGGATCGACACCTACCGCAACGATCTGCATAAAAGCCGCACCCCGCGCGACAGGTATGCCGCCGCCCTCCATCTCTACAACGAATTCCAGAAGTTCCAGCTCGACTCGGCGCTCCGTTACAGCGACCGGCTCGAAACGTACGCCCGCCAACTGGGCGATCCGCAGCGGATCAACGCCGCACGGCTCATCCGCTGCAAGAATCTCATCTTCCTGGGAATGTACAAGGCCGCAGCCGACCAACTGGAAGCGATTCCGGCCCACGGCCCCGAATTCGATTCGGTGGACTACTACAACTGCTACCTGAAACTCTATCATACCATGGCGCAAACCGCCATGGCCGGCCCGCTGCAACGCGAATACAGACGGCTGAAAGGCCTCTACCGCGACTCCGTGCTGCTGGTCGTAGACCGCAACCGGCTCACCTGCACGCTGATGCGCCACGACAAGCGGTATGAAGAGGGCGGAGATCCGCAGGAAAGCATCCGCGAACTGAACGCATTCTTTTCACGCAACGACAACTCCACACCGAACAAGGCGGTGATCGCCAACAGTCTCGCCGACGCATACGGCCGGTTGGGCGACGACGAGCAACGTCTGCGTTACCTGACGCTCACCGCAATCTACGATCTGGAAGTACCCAGCCTCGCATACAGCGCCCTGCCGCGACTGGCCGACCTGCTCTTCCGACGGGGAGATCTCGTGCGCGCCAACCGCTACATCACGCGCAGTCTGGATGACGCGATCGACTGCAACTCGGTCAACCGTATCCTGATCGCGTCGCGCACGATGACCGAAATCAACCAGAGTTTCATGCAGGAGATCGCCCGCCACCAGCACCGGCTCTACCTCCTGCTCGCCGTCGTGACGGGCACGATTCTGCTGCTCACGGGAATCCTCGTCTTCACGCTGCGGCAGAAACGCACCATCAAACAACTCCAAACGCAACACGCCAACGACAACGAGCGGCTGCGCGAACTCAACGAACGCCTCAGCGTCATCAACCGGCAGCAGGAGACGATCAACGACGAACTGTCGAAAGCCAACACGGTCAAGGACAAGTACATCCGTCACTATATGCAGCTCAGCACGCTCTATATCAACAAACTGGAACGTTTCCGCGTCCAACTCTTCAAGACCTTCAATACGCACGGGCTGGACCGCCTTCTGCGCGAACTGCGCTCCCCCTCCTCCACCGAACGGGAATACAAGGCCTTCTTCAACGAGTTCGACACTGTTTTCCTCTCGATCTACCCCGACTTCATCGAACAGGTCAACGCGCTGCTGCATGAAACGGAGCGGCTCAAATCCACCAAACTCAACACCGAATTCCGGCTGCTAGCCGTCATCCGGCTCGGCATCACCGACAATGCGCAGATCGCACAATTCCTGCACATCTCGATCAACACGGTCTACACCTACCGCAACCGGCTGCGAAACGCCGCGACGATCCCTCCGCAGGAGTTCGAAAAGCGAATACTGGAAATCCGGTAACCGATCCGACGGTTCGCGGCCTGTTCCGATTCATACGCAATTCATATAATCGAACCGGACGAATCGAAATATCCATCTGATTACGAATATATTACAGCAAAATCGAATTTATATTTTCTTTTGACGCCATTGGTTCGTATCGGTCAAAGGTCTACTTTTGATCTACCTGAATCGGACTTCGTTTCGCCCTTATTTCCAACGGAAAAGGGCATCCGCACGCGATACTTCCGCAACCAACCTTCATTCTCCGAATGATTCCTTATATATACACCGACCTGAACCATTTCCGCATTGCGACCGCCTCGCAATGTGCGATCGTTTCTACAATTCTAACTCTAATCTAAAACTTTCATCTATGAGAAAATCTCTTCTTTTTCTTCTGAACACGCTCCTTGCCGCCGCGACGCTGTGCGTCGTATCGTGCGGCATCGACGACGTGGACGCGGAAGACGGAGCGATCCAATTCGAACTCTACGACACGGAGGGCACCCTCATCGAAGGTCTCCAAAGCATGAAGTTCGGCGCGACGACCGCCTACACGCTGAAAAGCGCATTCGTGACCTACACGGAAGTCACGGCTCCCGCAGGGTGGAAATGCAGCGTCATCCCCAGCTCGCGGAGCTGCACGGTGACGGCCCCCGTCGCCTCGGATCTGGAAGCCGAAGCCGGCGGCGACATCACGATCGCGATCACCTCGCAGGCCGGACGCACGATGAGCTACACGCTCAGCGTAGCCGCCCTCGAAGAGAGCATTTCGCTGACCTTCGACGGCGACGCGACGACCAAAAACCACATCTTCTCCTACGGCAAGAGCCTCGTCTTCCCCTTCTCGTGCGAAAACACCTCTTCGCTCGAAGTCGAAGCTCCCGAGGGCTGGGCGACGGAAACCGACCTCGAAAACAACCAGTTGACCGTCACGGCGCCGATGCCCGACAGTCAGAATCCGACGCTGACCGGTGCAGTCAAGGTGACGCCGCTGAGCGTCCGCGGCACGGCCGGCGAATCGTCGTCGATCAGCGTCGAGCTCTCGACCAAGATGCCCGTCATCCAGTTCGCAGAGCCGATCGACCGCTTCGTCTTCGGCGAACAGCGCGACATCCCCTGCACGATGCAGTATGTAGACAAGTGCGACATCACGGCCCCCGAAGGCTGGACGGTCGAACTGGATATCGCCGCATCGATGCTCAAAGTCACCGCACCTGCCGAAGGGGTCGGAATCCCCGCCGGCACGGTCACGCTGGATGCGGTTTCGGCCGAGGAGCTGACCGAATCGTTCGAAACGCAGCTCTCGCTGAAAGGCATCGCCACGGGCGACGATTTCGTGGCCTTCGGCAAAGCCGTCACGGAGGCCGCGCCGCTCGACGAGTTCATGCAGGAGGGCACGGTGATCCTGTTGCAGGACGTCGACCTGAGCGCATTCTCCCAGACCTGCTTCGTCGGGCAGGCCGAAAATCCGTTCACCGGCACCTTCGACGGCAAGGGACATACCCTCACGGTCAGCCTCAACGACGGCGACGCCAAGGAGCTGGGCCTGTTCCACACGCTCGATGCAACGGCCGCGGTGAAGAATCTGACGCTGGCCGGCAGCATGACGGTTACACAGCCCAATCCCGGCGTAGCAGGAACCCTCGCCATCTACAACAACGGCGCCGCATTGACCGGTGTCACCAACACGGCGACCGTCACCTACTCGGCCGACAAGACCAACTCCACTTCGGGTTACCTCGGCGGACTGGTCGGTCAGGACAAAGCCGGTTCGACCTACACCGACTGCCACAATACCGGTATGTTCAACATTCCGGGTTCGGGCCGTACGATGTTTATCGGCGGTATCGTCGGCGGCGCACTCATCAACACGAAGGGTTCGCTGACCAACTGCTCGAACAGCGGCAAATTCGAATTCAACTTCTCGAACAAACCCGACAGCGGTATGTTCGGCGGTCTGGTCGGCTCGGCCGAAAAAGCATTCTGGAATTTCACCGACTGCACCAACGAGGGCAATTTCTCCGTCACATTCGCCGATCCCGGCCACCAATACCACTCACTGGGCGGCATTTTGGGCAACGGTTACGGCACCTTCGTCCGCTGCATAAACAAAGGCGACATCACCTTCGGCACGGCCAAAGGCACGAATTATCGCCGTACGGGCGGCATCATCGGCTGTGTAGGCGCAAACGACGATGCCATCGACTTCCAACGAACCCTCTCGATGAGCGACTGCCGCAACGAAGGCGACCTGGCCGCTTCGACGGCATCGCTGGGCGGTATCATCGGTATCGCCGAGAAGATCGACACACCGGCCGTGATCGAGAACTGCGAAAATAAGGGCCACATCAGCAGCCCGTCGATGGCCGACTACGACGTCTACTATTTCGGCGGCATCGCCGGCAAGGTCAACGGCGCATTCACGCTGCGCAACTGTGTCAACCGCGGTAATCTGACGGCGGCTGTCGAGCGCGACATCGCCGGTATCGCCGTATCGGGAGGCAACGACGCCGTCTTCGAGAACTGCGAAAACTACGGCAACATCACCGTCGCACCCAACCACAAGCCCAACGAAGGCGACCGGTGGCGTCCGTGCGTCGCAGGCATCGTAGCGATCGAGAACGACGTCACCACCACGATCACCAACTGTACCAGCGACTGCGTCATCGACGCGACGGTCTACCGTGCGACGAGTATCGACAAGGTCTACGTCTTCCAGAAGACCTGGGAAAATGGTACGGAGGACACGAAGACCGTCTGCGACGAAGCGTCGAAGAGCAATTCGGCCGGAACGACGATCAACATTACCACCAGAGAGTAACCTATTAACCCTATTTAGAACTACAATACAGTCATGAAGAAATACGGTTTTTTAACACTGATATTGTGTCTGTTTTGCTTGGGAGAGGCCGCCGTGGCCTCTCCGGGCAAGGCGGATGCGGCACCGGCCGCACAAGCTCAGTCGTCGAAACTGACGGTCAAGGGATTCGTCAAGGACGACAAGGGCGACCCGATGATCGGCGTGACCCTTATCGTCAAGGGTACGAACTTCGGCACCGTGTCGAACGCCGACGGCAGTTACAGCATCGACGTCCCCTACGGCGGCGCGACGCTGATGGTCTCCTACATCGGTTACGCACCGCAGGAGATCAACGTGAACAACCGCACGAAGATCGACATCACGCTGCTCGAAGACAGCAAGGCGCTCGAAGAGGTCGTCGTCGTGGGTTACAACGTCCAGAAAAAGGAGACGATCACCGGTTCGATCGCCACGATCACGACCAAAGACCTCAAACAGTCGCCCACGGCCAACATCAACAACGCGCTGGCCGGACGTATGCCGGGTCTGATGGCAAATCAATTCAGTGGAGGCGAGCCGGGTGTCGATGGAGCAGACTTGCGCATCCGCGGAGCCTCTACATATGGAGACCAGACACCGATCTTCATCATTGACGGTGTGGAACGCGATGATATGGCTTATTTAGCACCAGAAGAAATTGAAACATTTACTATTTTGAAAGACGCTTCAGCAACGGCTGCATATGGAATTCGTGGAGCAAACGGCGTGATCGTCGTGACGACCAAGCGCGGCCGCAAGGGCGAGAAACCGACCGTCGACTTCAAGGCCTCGGTGGGCATCAGCGAACCGATCCGCTACCCCGACTACCTCGGATCGGCCGACTACGCGACGCTCTACAACGAGGCGATGCTCAACGACAACCCCTCGCTCGCGGCCGACTCGCCTTCGCTCTTCACGCAGACGGCGATCGACAACTACCGCCGCGCCAAAGGCGACAACTCCGACGGGCTGGGTTACAACTGGGATTATTTCGACTATGCGTTCCAGCCCTCGGTATTGCAGGATTACAGCCTCTCGGTACGCGGCGGCACGGACCGCGCCCGCTACTTCATCCTGGGAAGCTACTACAAGCAGGGCGGCAACTACAAGCACTCCAACTCCGACAACGCCAACAACTTCCTGCGCTATAACTTCCGCGCCAACGTCGACGTCGACGCCACCAAACGGCTGAAAATCTCGGTCGATCTGGGTGCCCGCGTGACGGAGTATACCTATCCCGGCGCCACGGCGGCCAACATCATCTCGCTGGCCAACACGCAGCCGCCCTACCTGCCGATCGTACTGCCCAACAACGGCAACGAAGTCAATCAGGGCGATTTCGAGGAGAACGGAGGCTACCTGCTCTACGCCGACAACGACTACCGCTACAACATGCTCGGTCAGTTGAGCCGTTCGGGTTTCAGCAAACGCACGCGCCGCTACCTGCAAGGATCGTTCAAACTGAGCCACGATCTGGACTTCATCACCGAAGGTCTGAGCATCGCCGCGCAATTCTCCTACGACACCTTCAACCAGCACACGATCAACAACAGCGTACCGACCCACAGCACAGGTAATCTGACCTACCCGGGCTACTCGACGTGGATGCTGCCCGAGGAGTACAGTATCGACGAGTGGAAGAACAACTCGGCCTATTGGATTCAGAACGGTTCCTACGTGACGGCCAACCAGCGCACCACCGACGACGCGCAGGGCAACAGCCTCAGCCACGCCAACCCCGAAGGGACGTCGCGTTTCCAGGCCCGACTCGACTACGCCCGCAAGTTCGGCGACCACAACGTGACGGCGATGGTACTCTACTACATGCAGAACAAGATCGTCGGCAAGGAGGTTCCCTATCGTTACATGGGTTTTTCGGGACGTGCGACCTACGACTACAAGAACAAATACCTCTTCGAATTCAACATCGGCTACAACGGTTCGGAGAACTTCGCACGCGGACACCGTTTCGGCGTATTCCCCGCAGGTTCGATCGGCTGGGTCGTCTCGCAGGAGGAATTCATGAAGAACGTGCGTTGGATCGACCACCTCAAACTGCGTGCATCGTACGGTCTGGTAGGTAACGACCAGATGGGGAGCACCCGCTTCGCCTACCTGCAATACTACACGTCGGGCAGCAACATGAACATCTACTTCGGCGAAGACAAGAAAGCATTCGGAACCACCCTCATCGAAGGCATCTTCGCCAACCCGTCGCTGACATGGGAGAAGGCACGCAAGTTCAACTTCGGTATCGACGCCGAGTTCTTCCACCAGCGGCTGACCCTCTCGGTCGACGTCTTCAAGGAGCACCGCTACGACATCCTCACCTCGCTCAATACCGACGATAAACTCGGCTTCCCCTATATCGTGGGACAAACCGCCCCGATCGTCAACTCGGGTATCGTGGACAACCGCGGTATCGAGTTCCAGCTCGGCTGGGACGGCCGCATCGGACAGCATTTCCGCTACTGGATCCGCCCGAACTTCACCTTCGCCCGAAACAAGGTGAAATTCTGCAACGAGATCAGCTATGTCGACAGTAACGGTCGCGACTGCCCGTGGCGCTACCAGACCGGCCGCCGCGTGGGTGAGAACTTCTGCTACATCTTCGATCACTTCGTCGCCGACCAGGACGAAGCCGATCGCCTGAACGCCATGAACGGCGGCAGCGGGTTCGCTATCTGGGGCCCCGTACAACCGGGCGACGTGGTTTACAAGGACATGAACGGCGACGGTGTGGTCAACAACTACGACCGTGCGGCCGTCGGCAACCCCCGTACTCCCGAAATCCAGTACGGTATTCCGGTCGGGCTGTCGTACAAGGGATTCGATTTCAGTATGCTGTGGCAGGGCTCGGCGCTCTGTTCGGTGCAGTTGAGCGGCCCGGCCGTATGGGACTTCCCGCTCTACGATCAGTCGCGCACGGGCAAGGTGCGTAAGATGCACCTCAACCGCTGGACGCCCGAAACGGCCGCCACGGCGACCTATCCCGCCCTGCACTACGGCATCCACAACAACAACAAACAGCAGTATTCGAGCCTGTTCCTCTACGACGCTTCGTACATCCGTCTGAAAAACGTCGAGATCGGCTATACGCTGCCCAAGGCCTGGACGTCGAAGGCCGGCATCCAAAGCGTCCGCATCTATGCACAGGGACAGAACCTCCTGACGTTCGACCGCCTGGGCGACGTCGACATGGACCCCGAAATCAAGAACGGCGACGGAAGCTGGTTCCCCGTGCAGCGCGTCGTGAACCTCGGCATCAACATGACATTCTAACCATTCCAAAACATTCGAATCGACTATGAAAAACATATTGAAATACCTGCTCCTCTGCTGTTCGGCCCTGTCGCTGTTCGGCTGCGAGGACTACCTCGACAAGACGCCGCAGGGCGACAAGACGGAAGAGGATGTTTTCACCCGTTTCAACGAAACGGAACAACTTATCAACCGTCTCTATTTCTACGTGCGCGCCGCCGACCAGCCGCTGGTGCATATCCGCTATTTCAGCGACTCGGCGCTCGCCGACGAATGCGAAGGTTCGTCGGCCGAGAACGGCTGGTCGAACAAGTTTAACGAAGGCGACTGGGAACCCGGTGCGGAACTCTACTCGAAATGCAACGCCACGACCGACGCCGGAGCCTGCCACACTTTCTGGCCTGCGCTCTATCAAGACATTCGCTGCGCAAACGTCATTCTCGAAGGTATCGAGAAATACAACACGCCCGACTCGCAGGTACACCCCGGAACGCTGTCGCAGCGTATCGGCGAGGTCTATTTCCTGCGCGCCTACCTGCACTACTGCGTGTTGAAGAGCTACGGCGAATGCCCCTACGTGGACTACACGGTCGACCCCAACAACCTGCCGAAATTCGAGCGCGAGAACGTCCACTCGATCGTCGAAAAGATATGCAACGACTGCGACAACGCCTTTTCGCGCGTTCCGGAGCGCTATCTGGCCGAGCAGTTCGGCCGTGTGGAGAAGGGTACCTGCCTGGCATTGAAAGCCATGGCGCGTTGGATCGCCGCCACGCCGCTCTACAACGGCTCGACGCTCAAAGGCGATAACCGCAACTACGCCTCCGAGTACCAGCGTTACGATCCCGCCCGCTGGGACGCCGCTGCGGCGGCAGCGAAGGCCGTCATCGATTTCACGACCAACACCGGCGAAAAACGCTATTCGCTCTACCAGGGAGCCGATAAGAGCAACACGACGAACTTCGGCAACGTAGACGAAAGCAACGGCAAGGTCTACACCCGTCTGTGGGAGTTGTTCAGCGGAACCGCCCGCTCGCTCGACGCCAAGAAATGCGAATGGATCTGGTTCTTCCTTCAAGCCAAGACCGTCGGTTATCACAACGACATGTATCCCCCCTCGTCGCAGGGACAGGCTCGCGAAGTTCCCGTACAGGAGCATGTCGACGAATACGAGGTAATCGGCCCCGACGGCTACGGCTATCCGATCTACGCCCTCAAAGAGAACCACAAGGCGCTCTACGGCGGCCTGATCTCCGAGGAGGATATGGCCAAGGCCTACGACGACGCCAACCCCTACGAGAACCGCGACCCGCGCTTCTACCGCGACATCACCTACCACGGCGCGATGTTCAAGGGCAAGTGGATCAACACCGCGACGGGTTCGGATGAGATCAACGCCGCAAACTCGACGACGACGGGCTACTTCACCCACAAATTCTT
>OLXH01001154.1_pt1 | contig 10675 bp, 10 predicted proteins | sample 1673391 | NCBI WGS metagenome assembly OLXH01 (sample SAMEA103958110, study PRJEB25191) | human gut metagenome | reverse complement strand
GTCTTCACCGCCGCGCCCAGCCGGCGTGACAGCGGCTCCGCCAGCGGGAGCACCCGCACCTGGCCCTCATAGCCCGCCAGAGAGAAGGCGGACAGCACCGACACGCCCAGTCCCGCCGCCACCATAGACAGTATGGCCGCGTCGTCCGACGCCGTGACCTCCAGCCGTGGTGCCTCCGGCGGCAGTAGCCGCGCCACATACTGCTCCGGGCAGGAGAGAAATGTCTCCTGCAGCAGGCGCTCCAGGGGGATGACGTCCTCCGTCCAGGGGAAGTCCGGCGGCACCACCGCCACCAGCGGCGCGTCCGTCAGCGGCGTCCAATAGAAGCCCTTGCCGCAGGTCTCCTCCACCAGGGCCAGCTGCACCCGTTCCTCCTCCAGCGCCGCGGCCAGCTCATAGCCGCCCACCAGCACGTCGATCTTGATCTCCGGGTGCAGTTTGCGGAACTTCTGCAGCAGCGCCGGCAGTCGTGCCCGGGCAATGCTGGCGAAGCAGCCGATCCGCAGCACGTGGTTGTGGGCCTCGCCCTGGGCCGCCGCCTCCCGCCGCAGGGTCTCACTGGCGCGCAGATAGTCCTGTATATAGGGCAGCAGGTGCTCACCCTCCTCCGAGAGCCGGACGCCGTGGCTGCTGCGGGTGAGCAGGGTACAGCCCAGCTCGGCCTCCAGTTTGTTCACCATGTGCGTCATGGCGGACTGGGTGTAGCCCAGCTGCGCCGTCGCCTTTCCAAAGCTGCCGCACTGCACTGCCGTCAGCAGCGCCCGCAGCCGTTTGTCATCCATAGGGGCCTCGCTTTCTGTACAAATTGGACAAAATTGCAACGATTATTTTTAACTATATCACAAGAGCTGTCGCCGTTCAACGCCATAAACGTAAACTTTCCACCAACGAATTGGAAAATGCGGTAAACGTTTTTATACGCCATCAAAATTTTTCATGTGCCGTTCGATAAGCGTCATTTCCGTAATGATGAAAAGCATGATACGCTATATGCACAGGATGCAACGCGCTTTAAAGCGCGAGACCGCACCGGCGCGCCGCAGTCGGCGGCGTGGGAACAAGAGAAGAGAAATGGAGAAATCAGAATGATCGGACAGAGGAAAAACACCGCGGCAGATATCGTTGTCGTGGGCTTTGCGCTGTTTTCCATGTTTTTCGGCGCGGGCAACGTGATCTTCCCGCCCTTTTTGGGCATGGAGGCCGGCAGCCAGTGGCTGGCGGGCTTTTCCACCTATTTCATTGCGGATATCGGTCTGGCGATGATGGGGATGTTCGCCCTGCTCCGCGTGGGCAGCAGCGAGAAGGTACTGGAACGGGCGGGCAAAGTCCCCGCCGAGATCCTCATGTGCGCCATCATTCTGTGTATCGGCCCCATGGTGGCCATCCCCCGCACCAGCGCCAGCACCTATGAGATGGCCATCGCGCCCAACCTGTCCGGCGTATCGCCGGTGGTGTTCTCCGTGGTGTTCTTCGCGGTGATCCTGGCTCTGTGCATCAAGGAGTCCGCCGTGGTGGACATTGTAGGCAAGGTGCTCACGCCGCTGCTGCTGGTGGGCCTGTTCGCCATTATTATCAAGGGTGTGATCACGCCGCTGGGCGATATCGCGCCCCTGGCGCAGATCGACAACGTGGCCGTCACCGGCATCAAGGCCGGCTACCAGACCATGGACGCGCTGGCGGCCCTGCCTTTCGGCATCATCGTGCTGCAAAGCGTCACCGCCAAGGGCTATCAGCGGGGCCAGAGCCAGCTTCGCGTGGTGGGCGGCGCCGCGCTGCTGGCGGGCGTGCTGCTGCTGGCGGTGTATATGGGTCTGGCCTATCTGGGCGCCACCGTGTCCGCACAGTACACGTCCTCCATCGGCCGCGCGGCCCTCATCATGGCCATCGTAGAGGCGTTGATGGGCAAGACCGGCATGGTGATTTTCGGCGTGGTGGTGGGCCTGGCCTGCGTCACCACGGCCATCGCCCTGACCAGCTCCGCCGCGGCGTATTTCACGGAGCTGTGTCGCGGGAAGATCAGCTACAAGGTGTTCGTGACGGTCATCTGCGTGTTCAGCGCCGTGGTGTCCAACCTGGGCCTGGACCGTATCGTGGCCGTGGCCGCGCCGGTGCTGGATATAGTATATCCCCCCACGCTGGTGCTTATTTGCGTCTCCCTCATCATACCCAAGGTCCACGACTTTGTCAGCCGGGGCGCCGCGCTGGGCGCACTGCTGACCAGCGTACTGTGCACCCTGCACACCTGCGGTGTGAAGCTGCCGCTGGTGGAGGCCCTGCCGCTGTATGATCTTGGCCTGAGCTGGCTGCTGCCCGCCGCCGTGTTTGGCCTTGCCGCCCAGCTGCTGACGCTGCTGCCCGGCGTCCGCTGTGCGGAGAAGCCTGCCCGCCGCGCCAGCGAAAAGCATTAAACCGCTTCCTCCGGGCGGGGCCGTTCTTACCCCACGGTCCCGCCCTTCTCTCCTATATTTATTATATACCGGCGGCTGTCTGAAACAGTCCGCCGGCGGGATCGGCTTGACAAGAGCAGGCGTTTGCCGTACAATAAACACGCTGCTGACGTCGAAAGTACGCTTGAGACGGAAGATGCGCCATAGGTTCTGCGCCCGCGAAGCGGGCGCTGTGGTCGTGTCGCGGTGGCGGCGCGGCTTTTTTATTTGGCCGCGGATCTTACGACGGGAGGTTTTGCTATGGAAACACGGGTGGCGGTCATTGCGGTCATTGTGGAAAATGAGGACGCGGTGACGGAGCTGAACGCGCTGCTGCACCAGTACGGTATGTATATCATCGGGCGGATGGGCGTGCCCTACCGTGCCCGGGGCGTGAATATCATTTCCGTGGTGCTGGATGCGCCGCAGGACGCGATCTCCGCCCTCAGCGGAAAGATCGGGAGGCTGGAGGGTGTCAGCGCCAAGACACTGTACTCCAACGTGATCACACCGATAGAAGACAGATAGGCATGCTGCACGACAGCTTTGTATAAGAGACCGTATCACGGAAAGGAGAAAACAACATGAAAAAAATGATATCCCTGCTGCTGGCGCTGGCGCTGGCATTGACGCTGTGCGCCTGCGTAACGCCGAAAACGCCTATGCCCATTGAGGATGGCGACAAATCCGCCGCCCAGCCGGTCACTGTGCGGTTGGGCGGGCTGAAGGGCCCCACCTCCATGGGCATGGTAAAGCTGTTTGACGATGCGGACAATGGCCTGGGCCAGAACGCGTATACGTACACCATCGCGGCCAGCGCCAATGAGCTGACGCCCCAGCTGGTGCAGGGCGAGCTGGATGTGCTGGCGGTGCCGGCCAACGTGGCGGCCATCCTGTACAACCAGACGGAGGGCGGCGTGGTGCTGCTGGCCGCCGGCACGCTGGGTGTGCTGTATATCGTGGAAAAGGGCGGCGAGACGGTGACGGACATTGCCTCGCTGAACGGAAAGACCATCTACGCCACCGGCAAGGGCGCTACCCCGGAGTACGCGTTGACCTATCTGCTCTCGCAGCACGGGCTGACTCTGGGTGAGGACGTACAGGTGGAGTGGAAGAGCGAGCCCACGGAGATCGTGGCCCTGATGGCGGAGCAGGACAACGCCGTGGCCATGCTGCCCCAGCCCTTTGTCACCGTGGCGCAGAGCCAGGTGGAGGGCCTGCGTGTGGCGCTGGATATGAGCGCCGAATGGGATGCGCTGGACAACGGCAGCCGCCTGATCACTTCGGTACTGGTGGCCCGCAAGGCATTTGCCGATGAACACCCGGCGGCGCTGGCAGCCTTCCTGGAGGACTACGCCGCCAGCACGGACTACGCCAATGAGCACCCGGCCGAGGCCGCTGTGCTGGTGGAGAAATATGGCATCGTCAAGGCCGCCGTGGCGGAGAAGGCGTTGCCCCAGTGTAACTTGGTATGTATTACCGGCGTGGATATGAAGGTCGCCGTGGGCGGCTATCTGCAAACACTGTATGACCTGAAGACGGAGGCCGTGGGCGGCGCCATGCCCGGTGACGGCTTCTACTGGATGGGCGTATGAGCACACCTGCGGACAAAAAAATAAAGACCTGGCAGCGTGCCGGCGCGGTGGTGCTGGCCCTGTCGGTCTGGCAGGCGGCCTCCTGGGCCGTGGACTCGGCACTGCTGCTGCCGGGACCGGTAACGGTGCTGGGGCGGCTTTGCGCCCTGGCGGTGACAGCGGCCTTCCGGCGGGCGGTGGCGTTCAGCTTTTGTCGTATCGCCGGCGGCTTTGCCCTGGCACTGGTGCTGGCCTTTGTGCTGGCGCTGGCGGCGGGACGCTGGCCGGTGGTGGAGGTGCTGCTGCGGCCCTATGTGCTGGCCATCAAGGCGGTGCCGGTGGCGTCGTTCATCATCCTGGCACTGATCTGGATGCGGACATCGGCGCTGCCGCTGTTCATCTCATTCCTGATGGTCTTCCCCATTCTGTACACCAACGTGCTGGCGGGCCTCCGCAGTGCGGATGGCCAGCTTCTGGAAATGGCCCGGACCTTCCGGGTGCCCTGGCGGCGGCAACTGCACAGCATCCTGCTGCCGGCGGTGGAGCCGTTCCTGCTGGCGGGCTGCGCCGCGGCCCTGGGCATGAGCTGGAAGGCCGGTGTAGCGGCCGAGGTCATCGGTGTGGTGGCCGGCTCCCTGGGCGAGAGACTGTACGACGCGAAGATCTACCTCCAGACCGCCGACCTGCTGGCCTGGACCGCAGTGATCGTGGCGCTGAGCGCCCTGTTTGAGAGACTGGTGCTGGCCCTGCTGCGGCGGGGCTTCCGTCGGCTGGAAAGGGGGTGCGGCACATGAACGCGGCACATCTGTACAAGCGCTTCGGCGACAAGGTCGTGCTGGAGGACGTGAGCCTGACCGCCCCGTCCGGGACGGTGGTGTGTCTGATGGCCCCCTCCGGCCGCGGCAAGACCACACTCCTGCGCTGTATCGCCGGGTTGGAGATGCTGGACAGCGGCACCGTCACCGGCGTGCCGGAGCGATTGGGCTTCGTGTTTCAGGAGGACCGTCTGTGCCCGCAGCTGGACGCCGTGGAGAACGTGCGTCTGGTCACGGGCCGGGCCATGTCCCGGCCGGATATCGAGGCGCACCTGCGGGAGCTGGGATTGGCGGACTGCCTGGACCAGCGGGCGGCGGAACTGTCCGGCGGACAGCGGCGGCGGGTGTCCATTGCCCGGGCAGTATGTTATGTGCCGGAGCTGCTGCTGCTGGATGAGCCCTTTAAGGGCCTGGACGGTGCGGCCCGGGACCGGACGGCGCAGTATCTTCTGCCCACGACCGGGCGGACGCCGCGGCCCTGGGCGCAGAGATCGTGGAAATATGAAAAGAGACGGCATCTGCCGTCTCTTTTTGCTTTATCTGATCTGTCCGTCGCCGCGGATGACATATTTGTACGTAGTCAGTTCGTCCAGACCCATGGGGCCCCGGGCATGGAGCTTCTGGGTGGAGATGCCCATCTCGCAGCCCAGACCGAACTCGCCGCCGTCGGTAAAGCGGGTGGAGGCATTGACATACACGGCGGCGCTGTCCACGCTGTTAACAAAGGCATCGGCGTGGGCGGGGTCTTCGGTGACGATGGCGTCGCTGTGGCCGGTGGAGTGGGCGGCAATGTGAGCGATGGCCTCGTCCACGCTGTCCACGATCTTTACGGCCAGGATATAGTCCAGAAATTCGGTGTCGAAGTCCTGCCCGCCGGCGGGCGTTCCGGGAATGACCGCCGCGGCGCGCTCGTCCAGCCGCAGCTCCACGGGGACCTTGCCTGCGGCGGCTCGGTCATCAACCAAGCGCTTTTTCAGCTGGGGCAGGAATTCCGCCGCCACCGCGCTGTGTACCAGCAGCACCTCTTCGGCGTTGCACACGGAGGGACGGCTGGCCTTGGCGTTTTCCACAATGTTCAGGGCCTTGCTCAGATCGGCGCTCTCGTCCACATACACATGGCAGATACCGGTACCCGTCTCAATGCAGGGCACGGTGGCGCCGGCTACGCAGGCCCGGATCAGTCCCGCGCCGCCCCGGGGGATCAGCAGGTCCACCAGACCCTTGGCGGTCATGATGTCCGCGGCAGACTGGTGGGTGGTGTCGTCCACGATGTTCAGGATGTCCGGGTCGCCGCCCTCGGCGGTGATGCCGGCCTTCAGCGCCTGCACGATGGCGCGGGCGGTACGGTAGGCCTCCCTGCCGCTGCGGAGTACGCAGACATTGCCGGATTTCAGCGCCAGGGCCGCCGCATCTGAGGTAACGTTGGGGCGGCTCTCATAGATAATGGACACCAGCCCCAGAGGGACCTGTACCTTCTGAATGACCAGACCGTTGGGGCGGCGCACCTCGGACAGCACACGGCCGGTGTGGTCCGGCAGGGCGGCAATGGCCCGCACGCCGTCGGCCATGCCCGCCAGTCGGTCATGGTCCAGCCGCAGCCGGTCCAGCATCACATCGGAGATATGCCCCCGGGCATCGCTCATGTCGGCTTCATTTTCCGCCAGAATAGCGCCCTCATGGGATAGAAGACTGTCGGCCATGGACAGCAGCAGGGCGTTTTTGCCTGCCTCGTCCAGGACGGCCAGTCCGCCCCGGGCGGCGCGGGTCTTTTTCAGAATATCGATAGTGGTCATGGTTCACTTCTCCTTTGCCAGAAATCGGGTGCCCACAGGCTTTCCGCCCACGATGTCGTACAGCAGGGCGGGCTTGCTGCCATTGGCGATGACCATCTGGCAGCCGACCTCGGTGACGATTTGCGCAGCCTTCAGCTTGGTGGCCATGCCACCTGTGCCCAGGCCGCTGCCGCTGCCGCCGCCCAGAGCGAGAATGTGCGCGTCGATGGACGGCACCACGGGGATAAGCTTCGCGGCGGGATCCCTGTGGGGATCGCCGTCATACAGGCCGTCGATATCACTGAGCAATATCAGCAGGTCGGCCTGTACCGCCGCCGCCACGATGGCGGAAAGCGTGTCGTTCTCGCCGATGGTGTTCTCCACGCCCACCTCGTCGGTGGCCACGGTGTCGTTTTCGTTGATGACAGGCAGCGCCCCCAGCTCCAACAGGCGAAAAATGGTGTTCCGCATATTACGGCTGCGCTGCTCGTTCTTTACATCCTCGCCGGTGAGCAGCACCTGTGCCACTGTGTGATTGTACTCGTTGAACAGCTTGTCATAGGTGTACATCAGCTCGCACTGGCCCACGGCGGCGGCCGCCTGCTTCGTGGGCATATCCTTAGGCCGTCCCGGCAGGTTCAGCTTGCCTACGCCCATGCCGATGGCGCCGGAGGAGACGAGAATGATCTCGTGCCCGGCGTTTTTCAGGTCGCTCAGGACCTTGCACAGGCCCTCCATCCGCTGGATATTCAGCCGTCCTGTGGCGTGGGCCAGAGTAGAGGTGCCGACTTTTACCGTGATACGCATAGAAATGCCCCCTTCGGGAAAAGAATTTGGAGCCATTATACTACGAAACCCCGGGGATGAAAAGAAAAATTTTCCCTTGACAGGAGGGAGAACATCGTGATATGCTAACTGTACTAACACGCATAGTACACTTGATACGGAAAGGAGCGTGTGCGATATGATCGTGCTGGATTACCGGGACAGCCGTCCCCTGTACCAGCAGGTGAAGGACAGCCTGCGGCGCATGATGCTGACAGGGCTGCTGGAGCCGGACGAAAAGCTGCCCTCCGTGCGCTCTCTGGCTACGCAGCTGGCCATCAACCCCAACACCATCCAGCGGGCTTACGCGGAGCTGGAGGCGGAGGGGTACATCTACTCCGTGGCGGGCAGAGGGAGCTTTGTCTCCGCCGGGGACGGCGAGCATCTGCGGCGCATCGCTGAACTGACGGGGCGGCTGGTCCCGCTACTGGAGGAGCTGAAGAGCCTGGGCTATACCCGGGAACAGCTGCTGGTACTTTGGGAAGGAGGAGAGGGTAAATGATCGAGGTAAAAAACGTCGTCAAGAGCTTTGACGGCTTCCGGGCGCTGGACGGCCTGACCATGACGGTGCCCCACGGCGCGGTGTACGGTCTGGTAGGGCCCAACGGCGCGGGGAAATCCACCATCATCCGCCATTTGGCGGGCATCTACCGGCAGGACAGCGGCGACGTGCTGGTGGACGGCCAGCCGGTATATGAGAACACCGCCGTGAAGAGTCGTATGGCCGTTATCGGCGACGACTGGTACTACTTCCCGCAGTCGGGCATCCGGGAGATGGCGAAATTCCTCGCCGGTATCTACCCCGATTTCAGCTGGGAGCGGTACGAGAAGCTGAAGCAGGTCTTCCCGCTGGATGAGAAAATGATGCTGCGGCGGATGAGCAAGGGTATGCAGAAGCAGGCGGCCTTTTGGCTGACGGTGTGCTGTATGCCGGAGTACCTCATTCTGGACGAGCCGGTGGATGGCCTTGACCCGGTGATGCGGCGGCAGGTGTGGTCGCTGCTTCTGGGCGACGTGGCGGAGCGCGGCACGACGGTGCTGGTCTCCAGCCACAACCTGCGGGAGCTGGAGGACGTGTGCGACCATGTGGGCATCCTGAACCATGGCAAGGTGCTGCTGGAGCGGAGCCTCAGCGATCTGCAGGACAACACGGTAAAGCTGCAGGTGGCCTATCAGGGCGTCACGGAGCCGCCGCTGCCGGCGGAGCTGAACATCCTGCACCGCAGCCACGTGGGACGGGTGTACACCTATATCGTCCGGGGCAGCAGTCAGGAGATTATGCGCCGGATGCAGATCACCGAGCCGGTGCTGCTGGAATCCATCCCGCTGACGCTGGAGGAGATATTCATTTACGAGCTGGGAGGTGTGGATTATGCCGCGAAAGACATCCTTCTGTAACGCTGCGCTGCTGCGCAGCGATATAAAGCGCTACTGGCCGCTGCTGTTTTTGTATGTGGCCGTGTGGGTGGTGATCCTTCCCATGCAGATACTGTCGGCGAGCCGGGAGTGCGACGGCGTGGCGGAGGGCATCATGACCGTGCTGCAGCTGCGGCAGCACAACGTCATCATCCAGTCCATACCCGCCTCCGTGGTCATGTCCCTGCTGTTCGGCTGCTTTGCAGCCATGGCGGTGTGGTCGTACCTGATGTCCGGCCGCACCGTGGGGCTGATGCACGCCCTGCCGGTGACACGGACACAGGCATTTTTCTCCCACGTCCTCTCTGCGCTGGGAGCGCTGACGGCGGGGAACGTGCTGATCTTCCTGCTGACCGCTCTGTGCAGCGCCGGCTTCTCCTACGTGGACTGGGCGGCGCTGGGCACGTGGCTGCTGCTGACGGAGCTGATGGCGCTGTTCTTCTTCGCGCTCGGCTCCCTGTGCGCCATGGTCACGGGATGGCTGCTGGCGGTGCCGGTGCTCTACGGCGCGATGAACGTCATCGCCCTCCTTCTGTACGCGGTGATAAGCACGATGACGCAGATGTTTTACTTCGGCTACAGCAACAGCGACATTCCGGAATTCATCACCTGGCTGACACCGGTGGGTCGGATCTGGGATGCCGTGGCCAACGGCGGCGCCCAGCCCATCGAAGTGCAGTTCCGCGAGCCCATCGGCACCCAAAGCTATCAACGCGTCCAGCTGCCGGCCTCCGCCTTCTCCACCTGTATCATCTACGCCGCGGTGGGCATCGCACTGCTGGCGCTGGTGTGGTGGCTGTATAAAAAGCGCCCCAGCGAGACGGCCGGCGACGCTATGTCCTTCCGGTGGCTGCGCCCTATCGCCCGGTGGAGTATCGGTCTGTGCGGCGGTCTGGGGCTGGGTCTGTTCCTGCGCTATACCGCCTTTATCGACGGCGGCTTCGTCTGCCTGCTGATCTGCCAGCTGGTCATGGGCGTGATCTGCTTCTTCGCCGCCCAGATGCTGCTGCAAAAGAAGTTCCGCATCTTCAACAAGCGCTGGTGGCTGGAGACGGCGGCCATGGTGCTGGTGCTGGCGGCGGTGACGGTGTGCGTGAAGCTGGACATCACCGGCTATCAGCACCGCATCCCGGACGCGGAGGACGTGACCTCCGTCCGCTTCAACGCCAGCTATGCGGATTTCACCGCCGATGATCCCGCAGCGGTGGAGAGCGTGATCTCCCTCCACCGCGCCATTCTGGAGCAGTACGATGAGACAGGCGAAAGGCTGGAGGACCAAACCTACCTGTATACGGAGGGCGGCCCGACCACCCGCTATGTGCGTGTGGACTACCAGCTGCGGAACGGCACAAATCTGCGTCGTGAGTGGAGGGTATCGATCGTCAACGGCTCCGATGTCCACCGGCTGCTGACCCAGCTGGTGAACCGCACCGACAGCCGGGAGAGCCTCATCGGCATCGACTCGCTGGCGCGGTACGGCGGCGTGAACGCCGTGATCAGCGGCTACGTCCGCCGGTACGACACCGACGAGGTGGCCGAGTTGACCCGGCAGCAGGCGCAGGACCTGGCCTCCCTGGCCCTGGCTGACGCAGCCAACAGCTCCGGGCCGCTGGATCCGCGGAGTGACGACTTCTATTCCTATGCCAAGGGCTATGACATGGATATACAGCTCCGCGTGGTAATCGACCGTGAGACCTCCGCCACCGTGCCGCTGAACGTGCCCGCCTTTGCGCTGCGGATGCAGAAGTTCATCGACGGGCTGGAGTTCCAGGTGGACGGCTTCTCCGGGGACACCACCAAAGCCGTGGACGAGATACTGTACGACTGAGCAGATGCGTCAGGCCCCC
>OLXH01001150.1_pt1 | contig 10705 bp, 7 predicted proteins | sample 1673391 | NCBI WGS metagenome assembly OLXH01 (sample SAMEA103958110, study PRJEB25191) | human gut metagenome | reverse complement strand
GCGCGCCGATCAGCGTGCAGATGACCATAAACAGGATGGCGGCCACGATGTTGCGGCTGTTGTCCGTTTTCAGTGCCGGGATGAACTTGAGCGCCGACTGGTAGCGGGAGGAGATCATGTAGGTCGCCGGGATGGTGGACGACACGATCGCCAGCAGCATGAGGATGTAGTAGCAGGTGCGAATCCAGGGATAGGCCGCACTCAGGTAGTTGTTCATGACGTACACGAGCGGCAGCGGATCGTTCATGACTTCGTCGACGAACGGCAGGAAGGTGAAGCAGCTGATGGCCTGCAGCAAACCGCCGAGGATGAGAATGAAGATTCCCAGCAGGCAGCTCTGCTTGTGCGTTTCAATGGGCTGCTCCACGCAGCACATGGTCAGTGCGAAAGCGCTGGAAGCAAACGCATACTTGCAGCAGCTCCACAGGCCGCTCCAGATCGACACGCCCTCCGGAACATACCAGGACGAGAGCAGGGCCTTGACCTGCGGCCCGAACAGGTAGACGACCAGAAGTGAGATCACGACAAAGCCGACCAGCAGGACAATGGTCATGATGGAGTTGGCGTACCGGATGAGTTTGTCGCGGTATTTGACGAGAATGACCGTGATGATGGCGATCAGGATCATGCCGACGATGGTCGAGACGCCGGTCAGCTCGGTGAGGAACGTGCCGGACATGTTCAGGATGATCGACGTGCCGACGACATTGGATAGAAAGACATAGATATCAAAGAGGATCGTGAAGATGCGCTTTCCACCGTATACCTTTTTGGACAGCGCACCGTATTCGTATATTTTGTAGTGGCGGATGATCTCGGACGCGCTCAGGCACATCAGACCGACGATGCCGCACGCCAGAAACGGCAGCCACAGCGAGTTGCAGCCATTGGACAGATAAAAGACTGTGGCGTAGGTGCCGGCGACCAGCGCGGGGCCGACCAGTGCGCCGACGTAAACGCTTGCAACAGAGAACGGGCCGCTGATAGTCTTCCAGAATGATTGTTTCATGTGTTCACCTTATTTCAGAAAGCCGTAGCTTGGCGGCTCTCCGGCCGGGGCCGACCCCGGCCGGAGAGCGCAGAAAATCAGTCGTTGTAGATGACAGGCTTGACCATGTCATCCGGTTTGACGTCCATCATGTTGTAGGCGTCCATGATATGCTCCATGCCGTGGAAGCGGTGCGTGATGAGCTTGGTCGGGTCGAGCCGGCCGGCTTCCATGATCGACAGCAGGCGCTGCATGCGCTTGCGGCCGCCGGGGCACAGGCCGCCGTTGACCTGCTTGTGAGACTGCCAGTAGAGCGTGTACATGCCGGGGATCTCGGTGTCGAACGTCTGCGCCTGCAGGTTGGAGACGATGCCGTTCGGCTTGACCATCTTCAGGCAGCGGGCGAACGTGTCGTTCGTGCCGCCGGTGGTGATGCAGCAGTCGGGCGCAACGCCGCCGGTGAGCTCGAGCACCTGCTCGTCGATCGGGCCGTCCGTGTAATTGAGCACGTCCGTTGCGCCGTATTCCTTGGCGAGCTCGAGCGTGATCGGGCGGCGGCCGATGGCGATGATCCTGCCGGCGCCGCGCAGCGCGCTGCCGGCGACGGACATCAGACCCACCGGGCCGATGCCCATAACGACGACCGTGTCGCCCCAGGTCACGTGCGCCATTTCCACGCCGTGGAAGCCGGTCGTGACCATGTCGGAGGCCATGAGCGCGTGCTCGTAGGTCAGGCTCTTGGGAATGTAGGTCGCGTTGCAGTCCACCTGACGGATGCGGAAGCGCTCGGCAAAGGTGCCGTTTTCGGTCACGCACCAGTTCATGCCCTGGGCCGCGCCGTTGGCGTCCTGATGGATGTTGTCCTGGCAGTTCGGCCAGGTCCAGTCGGGCGTGACCGCGCCGACACAGACAATGTCGCCGACCTTGAAGTCTTTGACCATGGAGCCGACTTTTACGAGCCGGGCCACGACCTCATGGCCGAGGATCAGTCCGGCCGGCAGGCCGGCGTGCACCTGATGCGGGTCCGAGGTGCAGGTCGCCCAGGCGACGGCTTCGGCGATGGCGTCCATGGGCTCACAGATGGGTTCCGGTGCGCCGGTGATCTTGCCGAACGTATTGGGAGCAATGATTCCATAACCGTTCATTTCATTGTTCTCCTTTGCTGTTTCAGTTGGCTGCGGAAGCAGCCTTGTTCAGTTTTTTGAGCGGGGAGGTCACGATCGAGAGCATGACCAGAACCATGCCGACGATGGACACCGCGCCAAAGACGATCCACAGGGTGTTGAAGCCGCCCGGCGTTGCGAGCACGGCGGAGGTCAGCAGCGAGGAGATGAGCTGGCCTGCGTAGACGGCGGTCATCAGGTTGCCGATGATCAGAGCGATCTCCTTGGGCCCGAAGATGCCGTGCGCGACCATGCTCGGGAATGCGGCGTCGATCGGATAGCAGACGCCGGCAGTCACAACGATCAGGACCATAATGAAGCTGGAGCTGTTGGCGCCCCAGACGAGCATGAGGGCAAAGCAGGCGATCATGCAGATGTGCGTCAGCAGGGTATAGCCGCTGCTCTTGAGTTTCTTGAACACGGCGCCGGCGATCAGGAGCGAGAGCGAGGAGATGAGCAGATACACAGCCGTCCAGTTGGAGGAGGCGGTCGCGCTCATGCCGAGGCCCTGCCAGTAGGCGGCGGCGTAGGAAATGATCGCGGAGCAGGCGGTGACGGAGCAGAGCATGCCGATGACGAGCAGCCAGAAGGAGCCGGATTTCAGCGCGGCCTTGTGGGTGACGCCGGGCAGCTTGGCTGCATCGGTGACGGTGTCGTTTTCTTCTTTGGCCGGCATGGGCAGCTGGCCGACTTCTTTGGGGGTGCGGATCAGGAACAGAACGGCGATCAGGCCGAACACAAGCGCGATGACGGTGATGATGCGGTAGCACTGCTGCCAGGTGAAGTACTTGAAGAGCTGACCGGCGAGGAACACCCAGATCGCAGCGCCGAAGCCTGCGCCGGAGAGCACGGTGCCGGTGACCTTTTCACGCTGGTGCGAGTCCAGGAACCACTCGGCGATCAGGCCGGAGCAAACGGCGTGCGAGCCGAAGGCGATGGCCACGGACGCGAGCGCGCCGCCGACGTAGAAGCAGATCAGCGTGCCGACATTCTGGCCGGGCGTCGCAAAGCAGTACATGTTGACGTGCAGTGCGACGGCCAGAATGGAGATCAGCATGGTCCAACGGTAGCCAATCTTTTTCGCGACCGGGATCGCGACGAGGGACAAAAGCAGGTTGACGATGGTGTTGATCGTGCCGATGATGACGCAGGCACTCAACGACCAGCCAGAGTAGGACGCAAGCTGTGCGATGAACACGCCCAGGGTGGTGCACACGCCGATGTTGACGAAGATGACCAGGAAGGCGCCGAGGGCGGCTTTATAGCCGGCAAATTTTTTGTTTTCCATGTTTCGTCCTCATTTTCCTTTCTAATTGGTGGGTGTTACTGCAGACCCATCGCGGCATAGAAACCGTCACGGATGGCCTTGCCGGATTTGCCGACCTGGTTGCAGTCGCCGATGTAGTTGCACTTGGTGTGATACTTGGCGTAGATCTTGTCCGCGATTTCGGTGTTGGACTTCTGGCCGAAAGCGGCGAGAACCGTATCGCCCGCGATCTTGGACTCGGTGCCGTCGTCGACATTGACCACGCGCACGCCGTCCGGCTCGATGCCCACGACGCGCTGAGACGTGTGCAGCGCGATGCCGTATTCCTTCATGAGCTCGTGGATGGTGATGCTGTTGATGAACTGCGCGTCCTTGGCGATGTCGTCCTGCATTTCGATGATGCTGACGTTCTTGCCTTCGCCGTGGAGCTCGATCGCCGCGTCGCAGCCGGAGAGGCCGCCGCCGCAGATGACGATGTTCTGCCCGTCGGTGCCGTAGCGGTGGTAATCGAGCACGGTCATGACGTTCGGCAGATCCGCACCCGGAATGGGCGGCACCAGCGGCACGGAGCCGGTGGCAAGGAAGATCGCGTCGGCGCTGCCGAGGATCGGGTCGTCGGCGGTGATCTCCGTGTTCAGGCGCAGGTCGACACCGAGCTTGTTGAGCTGGTTGTTGTACCACCAGATCAGGTCGCGGATGCGGTGCTTGAAGCCGACGGATGCGATCGTGCCGAAGTTGCCGCCGATCTTGCCGCTCTTTTCAAACAGCGTGACCTTGCAGCCGCGCATGGCGGCGACGCGCGCAGCCTCCAGACCGCCGGGGCCGGCGCCGATCACGACGACGTTTTTCGGCTCGGGCAGCTTCGTGATCTGGTAGTGGCCCTCCATGCAGGCCTGAATGTTGACCGTGCAGGACAGCTGGGACTGACGGCCCATGATGCGGCCGATGCACTCCTCGTTGCACAGCAGGCAGGGACGGATGTCGTCGCGGCGGTTGTCCTTGAGCTTGTTCGGGAAGTCGGGGTCGGCGATGAGCTGGCGTCCGAACTGAATGATGTCCGCGTCGCCGCTCTCGAGCAGGTCGACGGCCGTTTCCATCGTGTGGCTGCCGCCGTTGATGATCGGCACGGAAACATGCTTTCTGGCCTCCTTGCAGACGTAGGACGTCACGGAGTCACCGTAGTAAACGGTCGGGTAGATGAGATCCAGGTGCTCGTAGCTCGCCACGTCCACGTCGAACGCGTCCACGCCGGCCTTCTCCAGAATGCCCAGCAGCGGCACGCTGTCCTCAAGCGTGCGGCCGCCGTTGAAGCGGTGATCGAGGGAGATGCGGAACAGGATCGGGAACTTCGGGCCGACGACCTTGCGGATCGTCTGCACGATCTCGCAGGCGTAGCGGGCGCGGTTTTCAAAGCTGCCGCCGTATTCGTCCGTGCGGCGGTTCCAGATGGGGGACATGAACTGGTCGATGATGTAGCCGGCGTGCGCGTGCACTTCGATGGCGTCAAAGCCGGAGCGCACGGCGATGTCCGCGTCAATGGCCCAGTCCTTGAGCGACTCTTTGATCTCCTCGATCGTCAGCGCGTGGCAGATGATGCTCGGATCGAAGAAGTTCGGGTTGTCGGACGCGGAGAACATGTTCTCGGTCGCGCCGGTGTCGATGGCGCCGTTGCGGCCGCAGCCGCCGGACAGCTGCAGGCAGACCTTTGCGCCCCATCTGTGGCAGCGCTCGGTCAGCACGGTCGTGCTGGGGATGGAGTGGTAGTCCCACACGGCGATGCCGGGGCTGCCCTGCGCCAGCTGCTTGTTGACGAACATGGCGCCCGTCATAATCAGGCCGACGCCGCCCTTGGCGCGCTCTTCATAGTAGCGCATGCCCTCTTCGGTGTCCGTGCCGTCGAGGCGGGGGGTGTATGTACCCATCGGGGACAGGGAGATGCGGTTGCGGAGCTTCATACCGTTGATCTGGATCGGCTCCCAGAGCTTTGTATAATTATAAGGATAAGGCATAGTGGTTCCTCCTGATGTATCTTTGCGGTTCTCGTTTCGGGCTTAGTGGCAGGTCCAGCCGCCGTCGACGGGGAGAATGGCGCCCGTGACGTAAGAAGCCTCGTCGGAGGCCAGGAACACGGCCGCGCCTTCCAGCTCACCGACCTTATCGAGCTCGGACGGCAGGCCCGGACGATCCATTGGGGTGTTGACGCGGATGAAACTGTCCATCGCTTCCATCTCGGCCGGGCCGTTGGATTCGGACGGGAAGAAGCCCGGGCAGATCGCGTTGACGGTGACGCCGGTGGTGGCGAGCTCCGTGGCCGCGCAGCGGGTCAGATTCACGACGCCGCCCTTTGCGGACTGATAGCCGGCGACCGGAACGCCGTTTTCACCGACAAGGCCGAGAATCGAGGCAATGTTGATGATACGGCCGTGGCCCTGCTTGACCATGACCTTGCCGAACTCGCGCAGGCACTTGAACAGGCCCAGCAGATCGGTGTTGATGTCCTTGAAGTATGCCTCGTCGGTCATCTCCAGGATCGGCATCGACGTGCCGCCGCCGGCGTTGTTGATGAGGATGTCGACCTTGCCGAACTCGGCGAGAACGGTATCCAGAGCGGCCTTGACCGCTTCCAGATCATTCACATCGCACTTGACCGGCAGGCACTTGACGCCGAGGGAGCGAACTTCTTCCGCGACCTGATCGAGCTTTTCCTTGCGTCTGGCAAGGATCGCGACGTCTGCGCCCTGACGGGCCATGGCAAATGCAAAACCTCTTCCGAGACCGACAGATGCGCCGGTGACAACGGCAACTTTACCGTGAAGATCAAACATAATGAAACCTCCTGAATTTTTCGTGATGGGAATGTGTTGAAATGATATGTCTGTGTGCAGTGCAGTCCGTTGTGCGCGGTACGGTCTTCCTGCAGTAAAAACCGAAACCGGCAGAGCAGAGCTGCTCGCCTTGCATGGCAAAATAGTAGCAGGGAAAAAGATTGTTTGTCAATTCACGAACTATGTGAACTTCGCGGATTTCATACCCCACATTTTTCACGGATTTCACACATGAAAAACGGCACTCAGAGCCGGTTTTGTTAATTGACACAATTTTGACGCTTGGTTTTGTGACAATTGCACAACAAATGTCCTGCGCATAACAGATGCGTGGAAACCGGAACGCCATCTTTTCCACGAAAATGACATTCTGCGACAAAAATGATGAAAAACGACATTTGACAAATTATTAACGGTACAATATAATGGACACTGTTTTAGAGAAACTTTCGGAAAAGGGGAGACCGGCATGCAAACGGAAGCGAAAATCGATGTGGTTCGGCGGCTGTGTATCGATGCGATCTTGTATCACCAGGATGCGACGACGCTGCTCAATGCTGTTTATGCAAAGATCCAGATCCCGCTGATCGCCTTTGATGAGACCATTGCGCTGATCGCGTATGCCTTTCCGCGCCCGTTTTATTTCGAGGACTGGGAAGAGATCGCGGAATACGGCACCTGTCCGAAGAAGAAGGTCCTGCAGAATCTGCGCGACTATCAGGAAGTGATCTACCGCAATCGCGCGCCGACGGTGATCTCGTGGGGCACCTGCGCCGAGCTGCCCCAGATCTGCTGCCCGATCATCTGCCGCGATTTCCTCTACGGCTATATCGGCATGGCACCGCAGGCCGGCAGCGACATGGAGGAGATGTCTGTGATCGAGGCGATGCTGGCCAAGACGCTCGGGCGGATTCTCAATGACGAGCAGCGCACGGATGTGCTCGCGCCGGAGCAGTATGTGAGCCATCTGCTGATGCGGGACAAGCCGGATTACAAGGTGCTCGACGCCTACGGGAAGCACTTTTCCCCGCCGTATCTGTTCGTGATGCTCATGAGCCCGGTTGTGAATGAGGCGGAGCTGCAGTATGTTCTGGGCCATATTTGCCGCACACAGCCGCAGGTCATCGGTTGCGCCAGCGAGTCGCGCTATCTGTATTTGCTGGTTGCCGGAATGGACAGTGACACGGCGCGTGTGATGATCAATCGGCATCTGCGCGCCGTCGCGCTGCAGACGGACTATTACGTCAGCTTTTCCGATGTGTTTTATGACATCCGCACGCTGCCGCAGCACAAGCTGCAGGCAACGCTTACGCAGACGGTCAACACCGCGCTCGGCCGCAGTGAGCACGTTTCCTCCTTTGTGGAAAACTACCCGGATATCATCGGCTATTACTCGATCGAGCATTACGGCAAGGCTGCCGTTTTGCCGTATGTGCTGCAGAAGCTGGCAAAGCTGGACGCGCAGGAGGGGAAGGACTATATTCCAACGCTCTCATGCTATCTCGGCAACTCCATGCATCTGTCCCCAACGTCACACGCGCTCAACCTGCACCCCAATACGGTCCGCAGCCGACTCGAGCGCATCGGCAGCATCACCGGACTGGATCTGGAGGATTATGACACGCTGATCCAGCTGCGCACCGGCCTGCATATCTATGACCTGCTGCGCACGGAGGATGCAAAAACGGATACGCACGATCGGGAGGAACGCCTATGAACACCACAGCGACCTGCATCGACTTTGAGAAGATTCTGTTTGATGATCTTACGGCGGAAAAGCCGCTGCGTCAGATCCTGGAGCATGTGCGCCTGCGTACAGGGCTGAATGTGTTTGTCCTCTCCTGCGATTACCGGCCGCTGCTGTATTCGGCCGATCAGCTGCTGACGGCGTATTTTCCGCATCTGTATGAGAGCGGTGAGGATGTGATCTGCTACATGGGTGACGAGGCGGAGCAGACCGCCCTGCGCGAGATCTTCCATCGGCAGACGGCGGTGGTCTGGAGGCCGAGCGCGGACGATCCGTTTTTCACGGTTTTCTATCCAACCGGAAAAGAAGGGCAGCCGATGTGGCTGCTGGCGATCAAATGCAGCACGGAGGCGCAGCTGGCGCTGGCCGAGCAGGCCGCGCCGCTGCTTGCGAGCCTCTGCGCGAGCCAGCTGGCGGATGAGAGCAGCGGCGCGGCGGCGCTCGACGGCGGCGTGGAGACGACGGTCGCGCGCGAGCTGATCGTGTTCGATTCTCCGGCGTCCGGCAGCATGTCACTGGCGCAGTTCAAGCTGCAGTATGGCGCGCTGCTGAGCGGCGAGACGATGAGCCGGTTTTGCCCGCCGTTTTCCATCTGCGCATTTCGCAGCCGCGATCCGCAGCAGGCGGAGGGGGACTATACGCAGGCACTCGCGGAAATGAAGGAGCATTTTCCGGACAGCTTTTCCATCGTCAGCCGCGGCACCCTGTATGCGTTCTTCTATGCCTGTGACCGCAGCTGCTTCAGTGAGCTGGAGAATTTCTCCTATCAGTTTCAGCTCCGCGCCGGCCTGTCCGACCGGTTTGATACGCTCGAAGAGCGGCACTATTTTAAAAAGCAGGCGCGGGAGCTGCTGAAGATCGGCGAACACACGGCCAGCTCCAAGTATGTGTTTCCGTTTTTTGAAAACTATACGCAGCTTTTGCTGTGCAACGCGGCGGACCGCTTCGGCGCGCAGGCGTTTGTGTTGTCGGACGTGGAGCGTCTGCGGGAACTCGACGCGGAAAGCGGGAATAACAACATGCTGCAAACGCTCTGGCAATATAGCCGGTGCTTCAATACGCCGACGGCGGCCGCAAAGGCGCTGTATGTCGACCGTAGCACGCTGCATTACCGGCTCAAGAAGATTTCGGAGCTCATGGAAACGGACCTGGACGTGCCGGCCAGTGCGCAGGCGCTCTCGGCGTCGATCTGGCTGCGTGAGATCTATCGCTTTTCTGACGGCGCGGATAAGCAAAATTAAATACGCCGCTCGTAGGCCGCACGATCGCTCTCGCAGACGAGGATCGTGCGGCCTGCCTGCGTCAGACGCAGGTACACGTGTGCGTCGCAGCTCTCGCGGATGGTCTCGGTCATGCAGCCGGTGAACGCGCCGCCGAGAAACGGGATGTGCGCGATGGAGAGCATCAGTGCGCACGGCGGGGTGAAATCGTTGCACTGCAGCCACAGATAGGACTTCGGAAACGAGCGGCCGGAGTCCTTTTCCGCGTAGCCGCTCTCGCCGCCAAAGACATGCGTCTGCCCGTCCACGGTCACGCGGCCGTGTACCGTGTGCCCCATGCTCACCACGCCGTGACGGCACTGCATCGGCAGGTGGGCAAACGGCCCCATGATGTCCGAGCGCAGCGGCGTCCGGCCGTCATAGCGCAGGTCACCGGTCACGCCGGGCAGCCGGATGTGCAGCCCCGTGGGGGAGAACACGCACCCGCCGGTGCGCACCGTGTCGCCCCGGACGTGAAAGTCCGGCATGGCGAAGCGCCGCGTGCCGTTCGAGTCGATCATCTGCACAAACGGGCCGTCGGCGGCGCGGCCGGGGATGAACGCGAGCATATAGTCGCCGGTGCGCTGCTTGTAGTACCACCCCTGAAACCGTCCGTCAGACATGGGCGTCCCTCATGGCGGGGTTGTCGATGAGTTCCCCGTCCTGGCCGAAGCGCGAGCCGTGGCATGGGCAGTCCCAGCTGTGCTCGGCAGCGTTCCAGCGCAGCGCGCAGCCGAGGTGCGGGCAGCGCTTCGCGGTCGGGATCACGAAGTCTGCGAGCGTCGCGCCGAGGTTGCAAAACAGCTGCGGGTGCAGCATGCTCCGGTCGGGCGCGAACACCGGCGCGCAGGGGTGCTCCTGCCCCATGACGGCGTCGCACAGGATGTTGGCTGCTGCCATGGACGTTGTCATGCCCCAGTGGTTGAACCCGGTCGCCACATATACGTCCGGCATCGCGGGGCTGTAGCGGCCGATATAGGGGATGCCGTCGAGCGACGGGGGACCGTCCAACTGTTCCATGTCGATCGCCGTTTCGTCGTAATCCCGGAAGGTGAAGCTCCGATAGTCCGACGTCGTGCGGAATCCCGACGTCATGTCTTCGCGGAAATAGGTCACCGACAGCTGGTTGTCGTTCCAGTCGGCGTCGAGGCGAACCTCCCATTTGAAATTGCGTGCGGCACGCAGGTCGTAATTCGTCGGATCGAGCGTGTAGAGTCGCAGGTTGATCCGTCGGAGTGCGGGATTCGCAGGCCAGTAGTTGAGCTGGGTGAAATCGAAATACTCCGTGTCGGGATAGAGGCTGTCCATCGTCGGGAATTTGGTGTGCCAGCCGACACCTCCGCCCAATCGCAGGGTGAGATTCCGGCCGGCGACATGGAATCGCGGCAGTGCGACGACGACGTTGGCGCGCGGATCGAAATAGAATTTCCCCTGAATCGTATAGCGGCGTCCCAGA
>OLXH01001141.1_pt1 | contig 10787 bp, 9 predicted proteins | sample 1673391 | NCBI WGS metagenome assembly OLXH01 (sample SAMEA103958110, study PRJEB25191) | human gut metagenome | reverse complement strand
TTCTCCTTATTTTACGGCAAGAAAGCCGGTATTTCAATAGCTTTTCCGCAAAACCGCCGGAAATCCTCCGATCCGGCATCCTGTCGGCCCGGACTCGGCTCAGTAGCTGCTGATGTCCAGGCTCTCGTCATCCGAACCCTTTTCGATCTTTCGGATCTCCAGAGTATATTTCATCTCCGGACTGACGGCGACCTCCACCCGCTCCCCGGTCCGGCGGCCCATGAGGGCCTGTCCCACAGGGGATTCCTTGCTGATGAGTCCCTTTAAGGCGTCCTGCCGCAGGGTGGTGACAATGCGGACTATCATTTCCTTCTTCATCATCTCGTTATAGACCGTCACGGTGTCGAACAATCCCACGGCATCTGCCGTTTCCTTCACCTCGATGACCTTGGCGGTGCGGATCATCCGTTCCAGATAGCGGATGCGGCTGTCATTGCGGTTTTTCGCCTGCTTGGCGCATTTATATTCATAATTCTCGCTGAGATCCCCGAAGGCGCGGGCGGTCTGGACCTCCTCAATGAGCTGGGGACGCAGTTCCCGGACCCGGTAGTTGATCTCCTCCTGCATTTTCTGAATGTCCACTGCCGTCAATTCATCATACATACAAGGTCCTCCGATCCTGATCAATTCTAATGGGATAGTATAGCACAAGCCGCCGGGCAAAAGCAATGCCCCGAAGCCGTTTTCCCGGCTCCAGGGCGCTTTCTCGCTTCCGTTCAGCAGCCGCTCTGCCTCCCAAGGCTCCGCTCCAGCAATGTCATGAGCCGTTCCGCATGGCGGTATTCGTCCTCGCTCAGTTCATTGAGCAGCTTGACAAGGCAGACATCCGTGGTGCCGTCCGCCGTCCGGGCATAGTTCAGGCCGCCGCACGCCTCCTCATGGTAGCTTCGCCGCAGTTCCTCCGCCCAACGGCCCGGGCAGAACACGCCGCACACCAGATTGGGCCGGTAGGGCTGGCCGGTGATGAGATACCGGGCCGCCATGAGCCGCCGGGCGTGGCCGTTTTCCTCCTCCGCCATATCCCGCAGGGTCTGCCTCGCCCACGAGGGTGCCTGCCGGGACAGCGCCAGATAGCGCCGCCGGTCCTCCAGTTCCTCCTCGATGTATCCCTCCAGCACCGCCAGAAGCTCCATTGCCTCGCTGCCCATGCAGCAGGGGTTCGGCTCCGCGCCGGGAAGCTGGCTCTCTTGCGCCGGCGGCAGTTCCTCCCTTCGCGGCATTGCTTCCGCCGTGGTTTCCGGATAGGGCTCCAGCCCGGGGCCCACCCGCTGCCAGAGCCGGTCATGCTGCCGGAAATCGTAGATCTCCGGCTCGTGGAGATTTCGTTCCATGGGCTCCCCCTCCTTTTCCCTCCAGTCTATGCGGACCCGGAAAAAAAGTGCCGGTTTTACCGAAAAATCCCCCCTTACCCTTTGACAGGTAGGGTAAAATATGTTAGGGTATAACAGTATGCGGATTTCGGCCGCTTCCGACCGATTTCTGTTGCTTTTGCAACCAATATTTCCCCGTGTTTTTGGTATACTACATGAGAAAGACAGGAAATTTTTCCTTTCCCCATAAAGGAGGACCTTCCATGCTGGAATTAAAACATATCAGCTATTCCGTTCGGGAAGCCGATGAGACTCTGGGCATCCTGAAGGACATTTCCCTGACCGTGGACGATCACAAGCTGGTGGTCTTTACCGGTCCCAACGGCGGCGGCAAGACCACGCTGGCCAAGATCATCATGGGTCTGGTGACGCCCACTGAGGGTCAGATCCTCTGGAACGGACAGGACGTCACCCACATGACCATTACAGAGCGGGCCAAGCTGGGCATCAGCTACGGCTTCCAGCAGCCCCCCCGCTTCAAGGGCATCACTGTCCGCGACCTGCTGACCATCGCCTCCGGCGACGAAAAGCTTTCCAAGGACAAGTGCTGCCAGTACCTCACCAAGGTGGGGCTCTGCGCCAATGACTATCTGGACCGTGAAGTGGATGTGTCCCTTTCCGGCGGCGAGGTCAAGCGCATTGAGATCGCCTCCATTCTGGCCCGGAACGCCGACCTGATGATCTTCGACGAGCCGGAGGCAGGCATCGACCTGTGGTCCTTCGCCCGGCTGACGGAGACCTTCGAGCAGATCCACAGTCAGGGCAGCGCCACCATGATCATCATTTCCCATCAGGAGCGTATTATTTCCTTGGCGGATGAAGTCATCGTGGTGGGTGACGGCACCCTCCGCCACCGGGGCACTCCGAAGGAGATCCTGCCCCGGATCCTGACCGACACGCTGGGCGGCTGCCCGGTACTGAACAAGGAGGTACACGCCTTATGATGGAATCTCAGGTAGATCGGGAGCTGCTGGAAAAAATCGCGGACCTGATCGGCAAGCCGGTAGGCGCCTTCAACATTCGCAAGGACACCGGCTGCGACGGCCGGCAGTCCACGGAGAACATCCAGATCACCGGCAAGACCGACGGCAAATCCGGCATTGACATCCGCATCAAGGATGGGACCAAGGGCGAACAGTGCCACATTCCCGTCATCATCACCAAGCCCGGTATTCAGGAGTTGGTTTACAATGACTTCTACATCGGCGAAAACTGCGATGTGGACATCGTGGCCGGCTGCGGCATCCACAACTGCGGCGGAGAGGACAGCCGTCATGACGGTATTCATACTTTCTATGTAGGCAAGCACTCCCATGTGAAATACACGGAAAAGCACTACGGTGACGGCGACGGCACCGGTGGCCGCATCATGAACCCTCAGACCGTTGTCTATCTGGAAGAGGGCGCCACCATCCAGATGGAGACCGTCCAGATCCGGGGCATCGACTCCACCAAGCGGGAAACCAAGATCGTCTGCGGCAAGGATGCTGAGGCCGTGGTCACCGAGCGGCTCATGACCCACGGTGATCAGGTGGCAGAAAGCGACATGGAGATCTCTCTGGATGGGGACGGTGCCCGTGGCCGGGTGATTTCTCGGTCCGTGGCCAAGGGCACCTCCCGTCAGGTGTTCTATCCCAAGATGGTGGGCAACGCCGCTTGCTTCGGCCATGTGCAGTGTGACTCCATCATCATGGATGATGCCCACATCGAGTCCATTCCCGCCATCGTTGCCAACAGCACGGAGGCTCAGCTGATCCACGAAGCCGCCATCGGCAAGATCGCCGGGGACCAGCTTTTGAAGCTGGAGACCCTGGGTCTGTCCCCCGAGGAAGCTGAGGAGTGCATCCTGAAGGGCTTCCTGGCCTAAACTTCCGATTCAATATACGATCAACGCCCCGCCGGATGGCGGGGCGTTGATTTTGTTGGCAATTATCCTCTTTCGGTATACGCAGACAGACGGCGCGCTTATCGAAAATTCTTCGGGCTGGTATGGAAGGTGTTCTGAAAGGCCCGGAGGAAGGTGGAATACTCCGGAAAGCCCGCCTGCTCCGCCGCCTTCATCACCGGAACGCCCTCCCGGATCAGCTCTCCTGCCCGCAGCAGCCGTTTCTGCACGGTGTACTGGTGGACGGTGTAGCCGGTGATCTCCTTGAACCGGTGCATCAGGTAGTACCGGCTCATGTAAAAACGGGCCGCCAGCGCGTCCACGGAGAGGTCTCCCTCCAGATTGGCGGCGATATAGCGGAGGATCTCCTCCATTTTGGGGTCCAGATGGTAGCTGTCCGTCTCTGCCGGAGCGGTATTGGCCCGAAGGAAGTCCCGGTTTACCTGAATCAAAATCTGTTGGCACAAGGTATCCGCCATGCGGTGGGCGCCGAACTCCTCGGACCGCAGGGCCTCCTCTAACTGCTGGATGGACCGGGCGTAGCCAAGACGCCCCTCCTCCCCGGTCCGCAGAAGGTGGAACCCCTGCTCCCGGCTCTTGTCCAGACAGGCGTCCAGCGGCTCGCCGGGATCGCTGCGCTGGGCGATCCAGTCCCGCCCCAGCCACAGCACCGCCCGCTCGTAAGGCTCCTCGGCGTGGATGATGGGCCGGTGGATCAGGTTATGCTGGATCAGCACGATGTCCCACGGCTTGAGGAAATAGGTGACGCCCTCCACCACGTAGGTCACCTTTCCGCCGAGGAAGATCACCAGCTTATCAAATTCATGGTAATGGTAGTCGATCTTCTGGGCCAGAGAATCTTTCAGGTGTACCAGGCGGAAGTCCCGGTCCAGATACCCCCGCTTGCCCACCTCGCTGCGATCCAGCATACTGTCACCTCTTTCGTTTATGATCCTATTTTACAGCACTTTTTGCTGCTTTTCAAGGAATGAACGTTATTTCAGCAGGAAAGCTGTGATTGATTTTCCGATTTTTTCTATACAACATTCTCTGTGGGAGCATCTTGTTTTCCTCTTCGTTCTTTGCTATACTGTGTAGAGTTAATGAGAATTTGGGAGGAATGTGTCATGAGCTACGCCGATCAGGTCTTTATGCAAAACATTCAGGAGATCCTGGACCACGGCGTTTGGGACACCGACCAGAACGTCCGTCCCCACTGGGAGGACGGCACGCCCGCCCACACCATCAAAAAATTCGGCATCGTCAACCGCTACGATCTACAAAAGGAGTTTCCTATTCTGACCCTCCGCCGGACCTACTGGAAAACAGCTGTGGACGAGTTGCTGTGGATCTGGCAGAAGAAGTCCAACAACGTCCATGACCTCAACGCCCGGATCTGGGACCAGTGGGCGGACGAGACCGGCTCCATCGGCAAGGCCTACGGCTACCAGCTGGGCGTGAAGCACCACTATCCCGAAGGGGACATGGACCAGGTGGACCGGGTGCTCTACGACCTGAAGCATAACCCCGCCAGCCGCCGAATCCTGACCAATATCTACAACTTCGCGGACCTCTCTGAGATGCACCTCTACCCCTGCGCCTATTCCATGACCTTCAACGTCTCCGGCAACGTGCTCAACGCCATTTTGAACCAGCGGAGTCAGGATATGCTGGCTGCCAACAACTGGAACGTGGTGCAGTATGCCGTTCTGGTGCACATGTTTGCCCAGGTCAGCGGCCTTGTGCCCGGCGAGCTGGTCCACGTCATCGCCGACGCCCATATTTACGACCGCCATGTGCCCATCGTGGAGAAGATGCTGACCCAGACCCCCGCCCCCGCGCCGAAGTTCGCCATAGACCCCTCCGTGACGGATTTCTATGCCTTCACCCGGAACAGCTTTACAATGGAGGGATACACCCCCGCCCCCTTCGAGGACAAAATCCCCATTGCCATTTAAGGAGCCGTGCCATGAACGCCATCGTTGTCACAGATAAACAGTGGGCCATTGGCCGGAGCGGTGATCTGCTGTTCTCCCTGCCGGGGGACATGAAGCACTTCCGCACGCTGACCACCGACGGCACTGTCATCATGGGCCGCAAGACCCTGGATTCCTTCCCCGGCGGCAGACCGTTGCCCAAGCGGCGGAATATCGTCATCACCCGGTCCCCGGACTTTCACCGGGAGGGCTGTGAGACTGTCTCCACGCCGGAGGATGCGCTGGCGCTGGCCGGAGATGAAGAAAACGTCTGGCTCATCGGCGGCGGCAGCATTTACGCCGCGCTGCTGGGCCGCTGCCGGCGGGCCTCCGTCACCCGAGTGGACAGCACCGTATCGGATGCCGACACCTTTTTCCCCGATCTGGACGCCCTCCCTAATTGGAAAATTGAGCGGACCGGCGAGGCCGTCACGGAAAATGGCCTGACCTACCGCTTTGTGGACTATGTGAATACCGCGCTGTTGTAAGCCAAGGCTCCGCCGTTTTCTCGGCGGAGCCCTGTTCTTTTCTCTGCCCTCTTTTCAAAACCGCCGCCGCCGTTTATAATAGCCTTATGAAAACTGCGGAAAGGAGGCGGGCGCATGGCGGATCTGAACACCAATGTGCGGTACATCAAGGGCATTGGCGAGGCCAAGGCAAAATCTCTGGGCAAGCTGGGCATCGCCACGCTGGGCGACCTCATCAACTGGTTCCCCCGGCGCTATGAGGACCGCCGGGAAATAAAGCCCATCAGCCAGCTCATCCCCGGCGAACCGGCCTGCGTCTCCGCCATGATCGCCTCGGAGCCAAAGCTGTCCCACATCCGCAAGGGCATGGATCTGGTGAAGGTCCGGGCCGTGGACGACACCGGCGCGTTGGATGTGACCTTTTTCAACCAGTCCTGGCTGAAAAATCAACTGCGGGTAGGCGAGACCTACACCTTTTACGGCAGGGCGGAGGGAAGCCTCCTGCGGAAAAGTATGGCAAGTCCCATTGTAGAGCCAGAGGGACGGCGGGAGCACACCGGCCGCATCGTGCCCATCTATCCCCTTACTGCCGGGATCAGCCAGCTGCTGTTGTCCCGGGCCATCCGGCAGGGTTTGGACAGCTGCGCCGATATTCTGCCGGACTGCCTGCCGGACGGCGTCCGTCAGGCGCATCAGCTGTGCCGGGTGAATTATGCTTACGAGAACATCCACTTCCCGGAGGCCCCGGAGGCGCTGGACATTGCCCGGAGGCGGCTGGCTTTCGAGGAGCTATTTTTCTTCGCCATTGGATTGAAGCTGCTGCGCTCCCGGCGGGAGACCGTCTCCGTGGAACCGTTTCAGCCGGTGGATATGGCCCCGTTTTACAACGCCCTCCCCTTTACCCTCACCGACGCCCAGCGCCGCTGTGTAGAGGAAGCCATTGCCGATATGCAAAGCGGCAGACCCATGAACCGTCTCTGTCAGGGGGATGTCGGCTCCGGCAAAACGATGGTGGCCGCCGCCTGCGTGTATTTCTGCATCAAAAACGGCCGTCAGGCGGCGTTGATGGCCCCCACGGAGCTGCTGGCAGAACAGCACTACCGGGGTCTTGCCCCGCTGCTGGAACGGCTGAATATCCGCTGCGCCCTGCTCACCGGCTCTACCCCCGCCAAAACGAAACGCTCCGTCACCGCCCAACTGGCCACCGGCGAGATCGACTTCGCCATCGGCACCCATGCCCTGATCTCCGGCGGCGTGGCCTACGCTGACCTGGGGTTGGTGGTGACGGATGAACAGCACCGCTTTGGCGTGGCCCAGCGGACGGCGCTGGCAGAAAAGGGAGAGCACCCCCACACCTTAGTCATGTCCGCCACCCCCATCCCCCGGACGCTGGCCCTGATTCTGTACGGTGATCTGGATGTGTCCGTCATCGACCAGCTTCCACCGGGACGGAAGCCTATTGAAACCTATGCCGTCACCTCCGCCTATCACCCCCGGCTGTACGCCTTTATCCGCAAGCAGGTGGAGGCCGGGCGGCAGGTGTACATCGTCTGCCCCATGGTCAGCGAGAATGACGAGCTGCCCGACGAGCGGAAAGCCGTGACGGAATACGCCCAAAAGCTGCAAACGGAGATCTTCCCTGACTTGAAGGTAGCCTTTGTCCACGGCAAGATGAAAGCCAAGGAGAAGGATGCCGTCATGTCCGCCTTTGCGTCTGGCGAATCGGATATTCTGGTGTCCACCACCGTGATCGAGGTGGGCGTGGATGTGCCCAACGCCAATCTAATGGTGGTGGAGAACGCGGAGCGCTTCGGTCTCAGTCAGCTTCACCAGCTTCGGGGGCGGGTAGGCCGGGGGCAGCACCAATCCTACTGCGTGTTGGTGTCCGATAATAAAAATGACGAGACTCGCCAGCGCTTGAAGGCCATGACGAAAACCGCCGACGGCTTCAAGATCGCCGAGGAGGATCTCCGGCTCCGTGGCCCCGGCGACTTCTTCGGTCTCCGGCAGCACGGACTGCCGGGGCTGCGGGTGGCGGATCTCGGCTGCGACACCCGGCTGCTGGCGGAGGCCCAATCCGCTGCTGACAAGCTGCTGGCGGAGGACCCGGCGCTGACGCGCCACGCCGCCACAGCGGAACGGGTACAAAAGCTGTTTCAGCAGAGCGAAAACAGTCTGAACTGAATCCGGGAGACCGGCCGGATGGCCGCTCTCCTGGTTCTGTGAAATTTTTTCGTCCGTCCGGGTTGACAGCGTCTGTTTTTTGGCATACTATAAATGTGTTATGAAATGACAACCGCATAGAGTTCCGGTAGGTAAGGCTACCACAGGGATATGGATCGCTGCCGCAGAGTGATGGAGACATCATGAGAGGGTTTGAACAGGCGATATCGAACAACAAGGTATCATCTAACGCGATTTCACCGCCCTGTGAAGCTAAAGCTTGAACGGTAGGGATGCTGTCCTCTGAGACGCTCCTGGAAGTAGGACTTCACCGCACCGGAATGGGACGCGGCGAGGTCTTTTATTTTGCTTCGTGCCATGCAGAAATACCGGGTGGAAGGCCCGGAAAGGAGGTCACGCTATGTTTGAAATGGAAAACCGTGGGGAACTGATCGAAAAAATTGAGGATCTGGTGAACCGAAAACGATATACAGAACTGCGGGACCTTCTATTGCCGCTGGAGCCTGCGGACATCGCCATTTTAGCGGACGATCTGGACGATGAAAAGACGCTGCCCCTGCTGTTCCGTCTGCTGCCCAAGGAGCAGGCAGCAGAGGTGTTCGTGGAGCTGGAAAGCGATCAGCAGGAGCTGCTGATCCGCGGCTTTTCCAACACGGAGCTGAAGGAAGTGCTGGACGAGCTGTATCTGGACGATACCGTTGACATCGTGGAGGAAATGCCCGCCAACGTGGTCAAGCGGATCTTGAAGCACTCCGACCCGGATATGCGCAAAAGCATCAACGAAATTCTGAAATATCCGGAGGACTCCACCGGCTCCATTATGACCACGGAGTTTGTGGATCTGAAGGAGACCATGACGGTGGAGGACGCCTTGAAGCGCATCCGCCGGACCGGACCGGACAAGGAGACCATCAACGTCTGCTACGTCATTGATGACTGGCGGCACCTCATCGGCGTCCTCTCCATCCGTACTCTGCTGCTGGCGGAGGAGGATGACATCATCGGGGACATCATGGAGCGGAACTACATCTGCGTCCAGACCCTGGATGACCAGGAGGAGACCGCCCGCGCTTTAGGCAAGTATGACTTTCTGGCTCTCCCCGTGGTGGACACGGAAAATCGCCTGGTGGGTATCGTCACCGTCGATGACGCCATCGACGTTTTGCAGGAAGAGACCACGGAGGATATGGAAAAGATGGCGGCTATGCTGCCGACGGACAAGCCCTACCTCCGCACCAGTGCCTTTGACACCTTCAAATCCCGTATTCCGTGGCTGCTGCTATTGATGGTCTCCGCCACCTTTACCGGCCAGATCATCTCCAGCTTTGAGGACGCCCTCAGCGCCTTCACCATCCTCACCGCCTATATTCCCATGCTGATGGACACCGGCGGCAACTGCGGCTCTCAGGCCAGCGTCACGGTGATCCGCGGCCTGTCTCTGGGCGAGATCGAATTTTCCGACCTGATCCAGGTGGTCTGGAAGGAGTGCCGGGTGGCGCTGCTGTGCGGCACCGTTCTGGCCGGCGCCAACTTCGCCAAGCTGATGCTGCTGGACCGGATGGTATTCCACAATCCCATTACCGTCACCGTAGCCGCCGTCATCTGCCTGACGCTGGTGTGCACCGTGTTCGCCGCCAAGATCGTAGGCTGTATGCTGCCGCTGCTGGCTAAAAAGATCGGCTTTGACCCGGCGGTGATGGCCTCTCCCTTCATCACCACCATCGTGGATGCCCTCTCCCTGCTGATCTACTTCCGCTTCGCCTCTTTCCTGCTGGGCATCTGAAACGTATAGGAAAGCGCCCCTGTATGGCTGCGTCATACAGGGGCGCTCTTTATGTGGAATCCAGCAAGCTGGACGTTTTCAGTCAAAAGCAAATCTCTTCGCGGTTACTTACCTCTGCGGAAATAACAAGCTTCGGAGTATCGCCACGACAAATGGAAAAGGTAAACCCATCCCTAACGGCTCTTTGAATGCTATTATCTGCCAATTCGACTTTATATCCCATAGACATCATCACCCGCTCAAATTCTGTAGGCTCCGATTCTACTGTTAGTCCATATACAAATACAGCCGGGTCGGTTATTTCTATTGTTGTAACATATTGTCCATCATCGGCATAGTCCGGCCAAGCGGTCAGAAGATAGGACACCCGCACATTGGGTTTCCCCCCCTGCGTGCTCATGTGGTAATCTTTTCCCAAAAACTCCCGCGCACCCATCCAGCCGGTTATTTCATCATGTCCGTTCCAGTCAACGGATGACACATCGTCACATATCCAAAATTCCAGAGTTGTATTCTTTGGTCTTGGTGGAAAATATGGTCTTGTCAAAGATACTACCGCACATATTACAACGAACAGAATCCCTAGTGGCGCAAGGACAATGATCAGCTTTTTTACCTTCATATTATGGCCCCCTAAATTTTGGCCCGTCCGTCCTATCTTCTCAAATCCCCTGCAAATGGAAATCCGGGGTATACTCCTCCTTGGCGGAGGTCCGCTCCTGAGTGAAGCCGTCGGCAATGCCGCAGTCCGCCATGTACCGTTCCGCCGCCCGGTACTCAGCCTTTGTCACCTTTCGGGCCAGCTTGCCCACGGCCCCCGGCTGGGGCGTGTACTGGCTCATAAGGGAGAACAGCACTTCGCCGGGGCGGAAGGTCTCCGCCACCCAGTCGATGACGGCCTTCGTGTTTTCCAATTCTCCCGGCAGCACCAGATGCCGGATGAGAACGCCGCTTCTCAGCTGGCCGTTTTCCATTCTGTACGGCCCGGTCTGGCGGAACATCTCTAAAATGGCCGCTTTCGCCGTCTCTGGGTAATCCGCTGCACCGGAATACGCTTTGGCCGGCTCCGTCAGGGCATATTTCAGGTCCGGCAGGTACACCTGTACCCGGTTCTCCAAGCGT
>OLXH01001138.1_pt1 | contig 10802 bp, 9 predicted proteins | sample 1673391 | NCBI WGS metagenome assembly OLXH01 (sample SAMEA103958110, study PRJEB25191) | human gut metagenome | reverse complement strand
TTCGCAGCACTCCCGCTCATTACGCCCCTCCTCAGTCTCGCTAACGCGAGCCAGCTCCCCCGCAGGGGAAGCTTTCCGCCCCCTTCGGGGGCGATTTTTATGAAAGGAAATGCCTATGGAGCTTCGCAAGCCTGATTTTTATGATTCGTTCCACTGTATCGCTGCTTGCTGCCCGGATAGCTGCTGCAAGGAGTGGGATGTGGCGGTAGATGCGGAGAAGGCTGCTCTCTACCGTGGGCTCCCCGGGGCGCTGGGGGAGAAGCTGCGGGAATTCCTGCAGGATGAGGACGGGGATACCTACCTGACCCTGGACAATGGCCGCTGCCCTATGTGGCGCGCCGACGGCCTGTGCCGCATCCAGGCAGAGCTGGGGGAGCACGCCCTGTGCAATACCTGCCGGGATTTCCCAAGGCTGCGCCATGACTATGGCAGCTTTACGGAATTGGGTCTGGAGCTCAGCTGCCCGGAGAGTGCGCGAATCCTTCTGAGCCGGGAGGGCTGGAACTGGGTCTCTCAGGGCAAGGCAGAGGAGAAGACGGACTATGATCAAAGGGATATGGGCCTCCTGCTGAAAACCCGGCAGACGGCCATGGACCTGGTGACCGGGGTGGAAGAACCCCTCTCCGCCCTGCTGCTCTATACCTACCACGCCCAGGCGATCCTGGACGGGGAGAAGGAAGCCCCCTTCGATCTGTCCGCCGCCATGGAGACTGCCGGGGACCTGGCAGGCCCGGGGGACAGGGAAGCCTTTCTCAAGGTCTTCCGGGACCTGGAAATCCTGACGGAGCCCTGGCGCAAGCGCCTGGCGTCGCCCAGCCCCCGGCCCCTCCAAAAGGAGGACCGGGCGCTGCTCCGGTATCTCATCAGCCGCTACTGGCTCCAGGCCATTTCGGATTTTGACCTGGTGTGCCGGGGCAAGCTCATCGTCTCCCTGGCCCTCCTCTGCCGAATCCTGGGCGGCGATGCCGTTCAGACGGGCCAGCTGATGTCCAAGGAGATCGAAAACGACGCCGAAAACATAGACGCCCTCCTGGACGGCGCCTACACAACCCCCGGCCTGACAGATGCCAACCTGCTGGCACTGGCCCGGGAATAATACACCAACCCACCGACGGGCCGCCTCGCTGAACGAGACGGCCTGTTTTTATGAAATGGAGGTAAAATTTTGCAGGATGTGAAATGAAAGAACAAAAATTTTCACAGATGAGAATATGTCCGACTTATTGGACATATTGTGTGCGATAATATTTGCAGAATAAATTCTCTGTGCGTTATTGCGACATATAGTTTACAAACAATGCACGATGTGATATTATCAACATAAAATTGACAAAGAAATGCGGTGAAATTATGTATCGTGCACATATTCGGGAAGACGGAGAGGAACAAACCGTTCGAGAACATTGCATAAACACTGCAGAATTCACTGCAAGTGCACTTGCAACCATTGGATTGGCGCAATGTGGGTGGATTGCCGGAGTGCTGCACGATGCTGGAAAGTGCAAGGATGAATTTGACGATTATTTGGTTGCTGCAGTAAAAGATGGAAATGTGACGCGTGGAAGTGTCAATCATACTTTTGCAGGAGCACGTTTTTTGCTGGATCGATGGCACAGCGGTGAAGAGTTGGGGCTTTCTGAGGTAACAGCTGAACTATTGGCTTTTGCGATAGGCAGTCACCATGGCCTGTTTGACTGCATAGATCCGGCACGAAATTCCGGTTTTTTTCACCGTCAGACGAAAGAAAAAATAGGATATGAAGCGTCAATTCATAATTTCCTGAAAGAATGTGTTGATATCAAGACGCTGGATGCGAGATTCCGGACTGCTGTACGGGAGATGGGGCCTACAATTGAGAAGATATCTTCCATATCTACACAGCCAGATGATGAATTGGCAGACCAGGAAACCGCCTTTTACATGGGATTGCTTGCACGGATGATTCTATCTGCAGTTATTGAAGGAGACCGAAGAGACACTGCAACCTTTTTAAACGGCGATACATTTCCCCGATGGCCAGAGAATATGCGGGGAATCTGGTCAGACAGACTGAAATTTCTTGAAGATCAACTGAATATGTTTCCGCACGAAAGAGCCATTGATGTGGCGAGAAAGGTAATTTCCGATACTTGCGCTGAATTCGCAGATAACCCCGGCGGAATTTACCGCCTTAATGTGCCAACCGGCGGCGGAAAAACGCTCGCCAGCTTGCGCTATGCTCTGACGCATGCTAAAAAATGGAACAAGGCTCGTGTTGTGTTTACGTCTCCACTGCTATCCATTCTGGATCAGAACGCGGCGGTGATTCGTCGCTATGTGGGTGACGACAGCTTGATCTTGGAGCATCATTCCAATCTGGCTGAGCCGGAGGATACTTCTGAACGACTGCGGGAGTTGGAACTGCTGACGGACACTTGGGAGTCACCTGTTATCATTACGACCCTGGTTCAATTACTGAATACGTGCTTTTTGGGAAGAACCAGTGCAATTCGGCGCTTCCATTCTCTCTGCAACAGTATTATTGTCATTGATGAAGTGCAGACGGTACCTGAAAAGCTGCTGACTTTATTTAATCTCGCGATGAATTTCCTTTCGAGAGTATGTGGCGCAACGATTGTTCTTTGCTCTGCAACTTATCCAGAACTTGAAAATGTGACACATCCTTTATGCCAGATACCGATAGACATGGTTCCCTATGATAGAAAACTGTGGGAGGTATTTAAACGGACAGAAATTCAGAATGCGGGTCATATGCGCTTGGAAGAAATGCTGCAGATGATTTCAGACGTTTTGGAGGATTGCAGGAGCCTTTTGGTGGTCTGCAATACAAAAAACGAGGCGGCCTACCTCTTTTCTAATCTGAAAATTGACAACTGTGACTGCTTTCACCTTTCCGCAGCGATGTGTATAGAGCATCGGCGCGAAACACTGAAATTATTGCAGTCCGCATTGGATGGGCTACATGCAGGAACGGAACAAAGGGTTGTCTGTATCTCTACACAGGTCATAGAAGCTGGTGTTGATATCTCTTTTCAACAGGTGATACGTCTTTCGGCTGGCATGGATAGTATTGTTCAGGCAGCTGGGCGCTGCAATCGTCATGCTGAGCAAGAGAAGCCTGCATCTGTCCGAGTTGTGCGGTGTATAGATGAGAAACTGCGCTGCCTGGAAGATATTGCTCGGGGCCAAATTGCAACAACCTCTCTATTTAATGCATTTGCTGACGATCCGCAACGGTTTGAAGGGGATTTATCTTCAAATCAAGCGATTGCATTTTATTATCATAAGCTCTATGGAGATATGAATTCAGAATTTCAGGATGATCAGGTGGACGGGCATGGCTCTGTTTATCAGCTTCTTGCTGACAATCCAAGGTATGCAGATGAAAATTGCCGGTGGACTCAGGACTATTACTTGCGACAGGCGTTTCGATTGGCGGGAGACCTGTTCCAAGTGTTTGATGAAAATACAGTGGAACTGGTAGTCCCCTATGGAAAGGGCAGAATACTGCAGCAAGCGATCCTTGCAGCGTCCCAAATGTATGGGCAAAAGGATTGGAAATCCATCCACGAATGGATTCAACAAGCAAAGGGGTATTCCATTTCTGTTTATGGGTATCAGTTCGAGAAGCTTCAGAAACTTGGAGCGGTAACATCCTTGTTCGATGGGGAAGTATTCCTTTTGTCTGACGGCTTTTATGACAACCATTTCGGATTTTCTATTGCAAATGGAATATCCGGCTTTCAGGAGGTGTAGATTTTGAAAACAAAACATTCAAACATTGTAGAATTTGAGGTGACAGGTGACTATGGCCTGTTCTCAGACCCAATTCTACGGATTGGCGGAGAAAAGTGCAGTTATCAAATTCCAACCTATGAGGCATTGAAGGGCATACTGTCATCTGTGTACTGGAAACCAACTTTCATTTGGCGAATTATGGATGTTCGAATTATGAATCCTATTCAAACCGAGGTCAAAGGAATTCGTCCAATTAAGTACAGCGGCGGCAATGATCTGGCTTTTTATACTTATCTGAAGAACTGCCGCTATCAGGTTCGCGCATGCTTTGACTGGAATGATAATCGCCTTGATTTGGTTTCGGATAGAAATGAAAATAAGCATCATCAAATTGCCCAGCGGATGATTGAAAAGGGCGGCAGAAGAGATATTTTTCTGGGAACCCGAGAATGCCAAGGGTATGTGGAACCATGCGAATTTGGAAGTGGAACAGGGGCCTATGACAGCTTGCCGGAATTGAGTTTCGGCCTGATGTACCATGGAATTACCTACCCGGATGAGGCATACTCAGCGGAAACGCAAGGGCAGATGACTGCACGGTTTTGGAAACCTGTGATGAAAAATGGTGTCATTCATTTTTTGCAGCCGGAGGAATGTCCTTACCAAAAGCCGCTGCGCAGTATGGGAATGAAGCCATTTTCATTTGAACTGAATAACTTTTCCGGCTTGCGGGAATTCGGGGAGGTGGACTGAATGGGGCTGATGAAGCAGGCCTATGATACATACTGCACCTTAGAGGCAAAATATTGTGGGGTTTATGGCTTGGAAAAAGAGCCGCTGGTTCCTGTATCTCACCAAATTGCAAAGGCTGAAATTGAGATCACGCTGAACGCAGATGGACAGCTCTTGGATGCCCGACAGGTTGGAAAAGATGAGGCTGCGATCATCATGCCGGTTACGGAAGCGTCTGCCGGTCGTACGGGAGATACCTCTTGCGCCCATCCTTTGTGTGATCAAATTCGATTCTTATCACCGCAGTATCCACAAAAGTACGAAGCGTATTTGACACAGCTGCATAAATGGGAAAATTCTCCCTACGGTCATCCAAAGCTGCACGCGGTTGCACGTTATGTGGAAAAAGGGACAATTTTGGAGGATATGGAACGCCTTGGAATTTTCACTCGTGACAAAGACGGATTGGCTCCCCAAAAAGGGAAACAAGTGGTTTGCTGGCGAGTAGATTCCGGAAAGATTGATGAAGTTACTGCATGCTGGAAGGATCGGACTTTATTTCGTTCATTTATCGACTATTATGCCTCTACAAAGCAGGAGAAGCCGGTATTTTGCATGGTATCCGGAGAATATACGCTGCCGGCGAGCCAGCACCCCAAGAAGATAATCAATATCAACGGGTGCGCAAATGCGAAGCTTGTATCAGCGAATGACAGCACAGGATTTACCTACCGTGGTCGATTTACGAATGAGCGCCAGGCAATGACTATGGGCTATGCGGCTTCGCAAAAAATCCACAGTGCGCTCCACTGGCTGGCAGCAAACCAGGGTGTTTCCATAGGTGGAAGGACGTTTCTGTGCTGGAATCCCAAAGGAATTACATTGCCAAAGCCGCATACAGCCCTTTTGCAAAAAAGCAAGGAGAAGCAGATCAAATATTCCGATTACCATAAAGCACTGTCCGAGACATTGCGTGGATGGAGGACAACCATTCCAGAGAATACAGATGCAGTTGTTGCTTCCTTTGACGCAGCAACCTCTGGACGATTATCCCTGACATACTACAGTGAACTGCTGGCAGGCGACTTTCTGGAACGGCTTTATAACTGGGATTTGGTATGCTGTTGGGAGCATTTCCCGTTTGGAATCCAGTCTCCTTCCCTATATCAGATCGCAAACTGTGCCTATGGAACCCAACGCGGTTCAAATGGCCAGGCCAAATTGGAGACGGATGATCGTATACTCTGTCAGCAGGTGCAGCGCCTGTTCACCTGCCGTGTGGATAAAGGAAAGATCCCGGCGGATATTGTGCGGACACTTATTGCCAAAGCCTCTAATCTTCAAATTTTGGAACGGAATGTCCGGGAAGATGTTCTTTCCACTGCTTGCGCAGTGATTCGAAAATATCATTTTGATTGGTACAAGGAGGAATTAAAAATGGCGCTTGAACCAGAGAAAAAGGATGTCAGTTACCAGTACGGACGTTTACTTGCAGTATTTGAAAAAATAGAGCGAGATACTTATGGGCCGGACGAAACGCGGGAACCAAATGCGATTCGTATGCAGTCTGTCTTTTCCAAACGCCCGCAATATGCCAGCAGAATTCTTTGGGAGCAACTGAAAAAAGCGTATTATCCCAAGCTTAAACCGGGCGCAAGAATACGCTACGATCGGCTGATAGGTGAAATTGTGGCGCAAATCTCTGATTGTTCCCAGGGAACCCGGGAGGAAGCGCTTAAGGATACCTATTTTATCGGATATTACTTGCAGCGCAGCGCTTTGTATACATCTCAAAATAACACTGAAAACAAACAGGAGGAAGAGGTATGAGCATCCTTAAGAACAAAATTGATTTTGTAGCACTGATTTCTGTAACACGGGCAAACGGTAATGGTGACCCGCTGAATGGCAACCGCCCCCGCACAGACTTGGATGGTTTTGGAGAGATTTCCGATGTATGTATCAAGAGAAAAATCCGCAATCGTATGCAGGATTTGGGACAGCCTATTTTTGTACAGTCCCAGGATCGGTGCAGCGATGGCTTTGGAAGCCTGAGCAAGCGTGCGGACGCTGTAATGAAGGGAATAAAGAATCCGGATGAATATGCAAAAATTGCTTGCGAAAAATGGATGGATGTTCGAAGCTTTGGCCAGGTCTTTGCTTTCTCGTCTGGCAAAAAGGGAAAAGGCGGAAAAGAGGAAAAGGACGAAAAGGGTGTATCCGTTGGTGTCCGGGGGCCAGTATCCATACACCAGGCAACCAGTGTTTCTGCGGTTGAGATTGAGTCGATCCAAATTACAAAGAGCGTAAACGGCGATGATACAGATGGTGGCCGCGCATCAGATACCATGGGAATGAAACACTTTGTTCGATTTGGCTTGTATGAGCTGAAAGGCTCCATCAATGTCCAACTGGCCGAAAAAACAGGCTTCACCGAGGAAGACGCGGAAATTGTCAAGGAATGCCTGCGGACGCTGTTTGTCAATGATGCCTCCTCCGCCAGACCGGACGGCTCTATGGAGGTCGTAAAGCTCTTCTGGTGGAAGCACAATTGCAAGGATGGGCAGTATTCTTCCGCGAAGGTGCATCGCTCTGTGAAAGTGACGCAGAAGGATGCAGAGGCTATCCCGTCCTCTGCAGAAGACTATACCATTTCTTTGGAACCATTGCCTGGCTTAGACCCTGAAATTATCGATGGCGTATAACGAGGAGGATTTCTTACAACTATCCGGCTTGCAGCATTTTCGCTTTTGCAGGCGGAGATGGGCCCTCATCCACATCGAGCACCAGTGGGCAGAGAACTACCGCACCACGGATGGGGCGATCTTTCATGAAAACGCCCACAATACCGCGTTCCAGGAGAGCCGGGGAGATCTGGTGATCACCCGGGGGGTCAGCGTGTTCTCTGCTCGCCTGGGGGTCTCCGGCCAGTGCGATGTGCTGGAATATCGCCGGGGAAGCACCGGCGTCCCGCTTTCCGGAAGGGAGGGGCTGTGGCAGCCCTATCCCGTGGAATACAAGCGGGGCCAGCCCCGGGAGGATACCGGCGATGCGCTCCAGCTCTGCGGACAGGCCATGTGCCTGGAGGATATGCTGTGCTGCGATATCCCGGAAGGGGCGCTTTATTATGGGGAGACCCGGCACAGACAGAAGGTGGCCTTTACGCCGGAGCTGCGGGCACAGGTGGAAGATCTGCTGGGACAGATGCACGATCTCTATAAGCGGGGCTACACACCGAAGGTGAAACCCACGAAATCCTGCAATGCCTGCTCCCTGAAGGAGCTGTGTCTGCCAAAGCTGATGAAAAGCCGCTCTGTGTCCGACTATCTGAGAGCCGCAATGGAGGAGATGCCATGAAGCAGCTTTTGAACACGCTGTTTGTCACCTCGGAGGACATTTATCTGTCTCTGGAGGGGGAAAATGTCCTGGCAAACCGGGAAAAGAACGTGGTTGCCCGGTATCCGCTGCACACGCTGCAAACAATCGTCAGCTTTTCCTATTCCGGGGCCTCTCCGGCGCTGATGGGGGCCTGCGCCGAGCGGGGCATCGGGCTGGCCTTCTGCACGCCCCGGGGCCGCTTCCTGGCCCGGACCTGCGGAGAGAGCAGCGGCAATGTGCTTCTCCGGCGGGAGCAGTACCGCATTGCTGACGATGTGCAGCGCAGCTGTGAAATTGCCCGGTGTATGATCTTTGGAAAGCTCAGCAACAGCGCGGCCAGCATCCAGCGCACCTGCCGGGACCACGGCCCCCGGGTGGAGGGGTGCGGCTTGGAAGAGGCTGCTCAGAGCATCCGGCAGCTGCTGCCTCCGGTGCTGAGCGTTACGGACCTGGATGCCTTGCGGGGGCTGGAGGGGGTTGCGGCCGGCGCGTATTTCGGCGTGTTTGACCATATGCTCCTGAGCCGAAAAGAGGACTTTTTCTTTCACGGCCGGAATCGCCGCCCGCCGCTGGACCGTGTGAATGCCATGCTGTCCTTTGCCTATAGCCTGTTGGCCCATGATTGCGCCAGCGCACTGGAGAGCGTCGGCCTGGATGCCTATGTGGGCTTCCTCCACCGGGACCGCCCGGGCCGGAACTCCCTGGCGCTGGATCTGATGGAGGAGCTGCGCCCCTGCATGGCGGACCGGTTTGTGCTGACGCTGGTCAACAACCGAATGGTCAAGCCGGAGGACTTTCAGATTCAGGACAGCGGTGCCGTGCTCCTGACCGATGACGGGCGGAGGAAATTCCTGAAAACCTGGCAGGAGCGGAAGCGGGACACCCTGACCCATCCCTACCTGAACGAAAAGCTGAGCTGGGGCATGATCCCCTATGCCCAGGCGCTCCTGCTGGCCAGATTTATCCGGGGGGACCTGGATGCCTACCCACCCTTTTTATGGAAGTGACGGTATGCTGGTACTGATTACCTATGATGTAAACACCGAGGACGCAGCCGGCAGAAAGCGCCTGCGCCAGATCGCAAAAAAAAGCGTGGACTACGGCCAGCGGGTTCAGAATTCCGTCTTTGAATGCCTCCTGGATGCAGCCCAGTGCCGCAGCCTGCAGGCAAAGCTCCTGGCTATCATGGACCCCGAAAAGGACAGCCTGCGATTCTACTACCTTGGCAATCAATACGAAAAGAAAATAGAACACTTTGGCTGTAAAACCGCCTATTCTCCCGAAGACCCCCTGATTCTCTGAACGCGAACGCCAGGCACCCATATTTCCCCCGGGAGGTTCGCACCGATCTAGAAAGGAAATCCCCCCGCCTTTTTCGGCCGATCCCCTGAAGATGGCGCCCAATTTGGAGAATATCACAAAAAATACCCTTTTTGCCGAAGATGCAAAAGAAAAATCTGTGCATCTTTGCTGTCGCTCCCCACACGGGGAGCGTGGATTGAAATTAATTGATACTGTCCATTTTCTCACCCCCAATATGTCGCTCCCCACACGGGGAGCGTGGATTGAAATAGGAAGTGGAAGGAGAAGGTTCTAGTATAAACAATGTCGCTCCCCACACGGGGAGCGTGGATTGAAATCCAAGTGGCGGCCGTGGAACAACACCCGGGATAGTCGCTCCCCACACGGGGAGCGTGGATTGAAATCTTCCTAATATACTTGTCATCCGAGACCTTTTCCGGTCGCTCCCCACACGGGGAGCGTGGATTGAAATACAGGATAACGCCTAAAGTAGTCATCATATGAGACGTCGCTCCCCACACGGGGAGCGTGGATTGAAATAACTGATGGCTTGATAACTTTCATGTGGTTTCCTGTCGCTCCCCACACGGGGAGCGTGGATTGAAATGGAGGAACTCATCGACGGTCTTCACTTCCTGACTGTCGCTCCCCACACGGGGAGCGTGGATTGAAATCCTAAGACAGGTCCCCGTAAAGCGAAGCCACCTTGTCGCTCCCCACACGGGGAGCGTGGATTGAAATATACTGATATCTACGTGAAAACTTCCGTTTTCGGTCGCTCCCCACACGGGGAGCGTGGATTGAAATATTGCAATTCCTCCACATAGCACCAGCTTTGAGGCGTCGCTCCCCACACGGGGAGCGTGGATTGAAATTAAACTGGGCGGCGTGAGCTACGAGGAGTGGAAGTCGCTCCCCACACGGGGAGCGTGGATTGAAATCTCCAGCGGCACGGCCAAGATCACCGCCGTGCTGGTCGCTCCCCACACGGGGAGCGTGGATTGGAATTGGAAGAAACTTCACCAAGGGCGATAACTTCAGCGTCGCTCCCCACACGGGGAGCGTGGATTGAAATTATAAGCTATGGCTTGAAAAACGGGCTGCCAAACGTCGCTCCCCACACGGGGAGCGTGGATTGAAATCAGTCCTCTTGCCTTTTCTGCGCTGCCAAAATCGTCGCTCCCCACACGGGGAGCGTGGATTGAAATAGCTCCTTGTCATTTTCGCTTACTACCAGGCGTGTCGCTCCCCACACGGGGAGCGTGGATTGAAATATGGAGCGGGACGGCTACGAGACCCGTGAGATCGTCGCTCCCCACACGGGGAGCGTGGATTGAAATTCTGGCGGCTGCCACTGGGTTTCCCGAACCTGGGGTCGCTCCCCACACGGGGAGCGTGGATTGAAATTGAGGACAGCCGCACATACTACAAGTCCGGCGAGCGTCGCTCCCCACACGGGGAGCGTGGATTGAAATAGCGGATACCCGCCGATTCAGGATACATTCTGCGTCGCTCCCCACACGGGGAGCGTGGATTGAAATGATTACCTGCTGCATGATAACATTTCCGTTTTCGGTCGCTCCCCACACGGGGAGCGTGGATTGAAATATCAATCTGATTCGCAAAGCCGGATTTAACCAGGTCGCTCCCCA
>OLXH01001122.1_pt1 | contig 10871 bp, 7 predicted proteins | sample 1673391 | NCBI WGS metagenome assembly OLXH01 (sample SAMEA103958110, study PRJEB25191) | human gut metagenome | reverse complement strand
TCACAGCAAAAAGCGCCGGTCTCCCGCGGGAGACCGGCGCCGGTTTTTTACGCGCCGAAGCACGTGAACATGATGATCAGATAAACGATGTACAGTCCGCCGATGAAAAAGCCGACCCAGCGCTTGAACCTGCCCTGCGCCAGCGCCGGGATGAGCGCGCCCGCGCACACGACGAGGCACGCCGGAATATCCAGCAGCATGCCCTGCCGCTCGACCGGCAGGGGCTTGCCGAGGATGAGCGCGCACAGCGGCATGATGAGCGTCAGGTCCATGATGTTCGCGCCGATGATGTTGCCCACCGACAGGGACGACTGCTTTTTGCGGATGGCCGTGATGGTCGTCACGAGCTCCGGCAGCGAGGTGCCGATGGCGATCATGGTCGCGCCGATGATGGCATCCGGCACGCCAACCATCTGTGCGAGCGCGGTGCCGTTGTCGATCAGCAGCCGCGCGCCGAGCACGATGGCTGCAGCGCCGAGCACGAACTTGCCGATGTTGAACGCGATCGTCCGGCCGTCCGTTTTCGGTCGTTCGTCGGTCTCCGGCCCTTCGAGCGTCTGCTCACGCCGTGCGGCAACGAGGCTCTCGGCGATAAAGCACACGAAAATGACGAGGATCACAACGCTCTCGACGATGGACAGCTGCCCGTCGCGCGTGAAGCCGAACAGGATCGCGATCGCCGCCAGCAGCAGCACTGCCTTGACGGCATACTGCCGGCGCGGCATGGTACACTCCATGCAGATAAGCGACAGGCACATGATGAGACCGGTATTGGCCGTGACGGAGCCGACGGCGTTGCCCACGGCAATGTCCGCGTTGCCCTCGAGGGCCGAAAACACGGACACGAGCATCTCCGGCATGGTCGTGGCAAAGCTCACGACCGTTGCACCGATGATGAATTTCGGGATGCCGGAGGCCTCCGCGATCCACGTGGCGGCGTCGACAAAAATGTCGCCGCCCTTGATGATGCACACAAGGCCCGCCGCAAACAGCAGCAGGACGAGAAAGAGGGTACTGCCGGTAAAATCGAGGTTCATAACGCATTCTCCTTCGTGATCGCGCAAAAAAAATGAGACTCTCGGCACGATCATAAATATGATGTGCTAAAAGTCTCATTACCTATCACAATAGGCGCATGACCACCGGCGGGAGCCGGGAGATTGTTGGCCATGCATTTGCAACTACTCCCTTTTAACGAGAAAGCATCATAGCACACCGTGCCGGGCTTGTCAAGCAATTCCACGCCCGGCCGCCGCTCAGCGCACCAGCTTCATGAGCAGGCGCTCAAACTCGCCGAGCATGCCCACGGAATCGGCAAAGATCATGCTCTTTTCGTACATGCGGCGGTAAGCGTCCACGTTCTCGTCCGTGCGTGCGGTGTAAATGATGGGGATGACGAGCAGGCCCCGGCGGCGCGCCGCCTGCACGGCCGTGCGCACGTCGTCGATCGCCTCCGCCTCGCTGAAATAGCCGGACGGCAGCCCGTCGGAGAGCACCATGAGGATCTTGCGGCGCTCGGTGCGCTTGGCCAGATCCAGCGCGGCGGCGCGGATGGAATAGCCGTCCTTGTTGCCGTTCCCGGCGGCGATCTGCGTCATGGCGTCCATGCAGCGGCTGCCGATCTCCTTCTGGTCAAAATCCTTGATGACGCAGTGCTCCACGGCGTTCGTGCCGCCGTCAAAGGCGACGATCTTCGTATAGGCGATGCCCTTGAGCGCCTCCTCGAGCACGGCCGCCGTGGCCAGCGCCGTGAAGAGCTTGGAGTTCCCGCCGCCAATGCCGGCGCCCATGCTGCCGCTGCGGTCGATGAGCAGGTAAAACGCCGTCTCGCGCTTGGACGGCGGCGCCTTGCGGCGAAAAACGTCCTTGGCGTCGAGCGGGATCTTCCACAGCTCGCGCTGCGAGAGCGCGCCGGTGCGCTGGCTGGCGCTGCGTTCGCGCTGCTGGCGCAGGAGCTTGTCGAGCCGGTGGTGCAGCGCCTTCGCCCGCTCGGCGAACGCGGGCGGCAACCGTCCGCCGCCGGGCGTGATATACGTCTCCGTGAACGTCAGTCCGGCGTAACGCTCGGCCAGGCCCTGCCGCTCGCCGGCATCGAGCCAGGCGGCACACGGCCCCGCAACATGCAGCTGCTGCTCGAGCGCCCGCTCGCGCGTGAGCGCCTGCGCCGCCGCGGCGAGCATGGCGTCCGTCTCGGCCGCGCTGAGCGCAAAGCCGCGGTGCGCGCCCCAGCCCGTGCCGAGCACCTCGCGCAGGCTCTCCGGCCCGCCGGAGGCCGCCTTCTGTGCGGCGGACACCGTGTCCGACGTGGTGGCGGTCGCCCCGCTCTGGCCGTGATTGCCGCTGCGCCCGACACTGGACGACCGGCCGCGGTCCTCCCTGCCGTTGGTCCCGGCCGAGCCGCTCGACCTGATCTCCTGACTCGCAAGGCTGCCGCTCATGTCGCCCTGGCGCTCGGAATTATCCCCGCTGCCGCCGCCCGCACTGTCGCCCTTGTCGAGGTCTGCGTCCTCCCCGTCGGCAGAGGGGCCCTGACGCGCCGCGTCCTGCGCCTCGCTGCGCAGGCGGAGGCGGCTGTCGCAGCCGTCGCCGAACGCTTCGGCGCGGTCCGCCTCGCTGAAGGCATAGTCCACGAGCTGCGCTGCGATGCGCGCGAGCGCATCGGCGTCCGCGATGCTGCACAGGCGCGCCAGCTCCGGCGCGAGCGCCGAGAGGATGCGGCGGCCGATCTCCGCACACGCGGCGGCCGACGGCGCGAGAATGGCCGCCTCTACCTCCGCCCGGACGGCGGAGAGTGCCGGGTCCCGGTACGGGATGCCCGTGAGGGCAAAGGCCTCCAGCTCACAGAGCAGCGCCTCGAGCGCGCTGCCGGGCGCGGCGGCGTCCAGCTGCGCATAGCACACGAAGCGCAGCAGCGGCAGGTAGCCCGGAAAGCGGCGGCAGAGGATGTTGTCCGTGCGCGCCTGCTCCAGAATGTTGAGTATCCGGTGTCCGAGCAGCGCCCCGGTCTCGGGCGTGAGGGCATAGTGCGCGTGAAAATACGCGCCGGCGTCCGCCGCGAACGCCGCGCAGACGTCCCGGTCGGAGCTACTGTCGTGCTGGATCTCGCGCGCGAGCAGCACGCGCAGCGCGGCCGTCCAGTGGCGGGCGTCAAAATCCGCGCGCAGCAGGTATTCCGCCCCGCCGACAGTGACGGCCGTGCCGTCCGTCGTGCAGCGCAGGCTGTCGTCCGCCGTGACGGTATCGACCCGGATGTTTCCCGGGACAAGCAGCGCAAGACTGCGCCGGAGCAGCGGCGTGATGGGTTCGGTCGCAAGAAAGGCACGGTAGCGCGCCAGCGCGGCGTCAAATCCGTCCATCCTGCGGCACCATGCTCTCAATGAGCTCGGTCAGCTGGAGGCGGGTGTAGGCGTCCTGCGGCTTGGAGGCCACGTTGTCCAGCAGGCCCCAGCGCAGGCCCAGCAGCGGCTCTGCGCGCAGGGCGTCGATGAAGCCGCGGATGGTCATGGCGTCCGGCTCGAGTCCGCCGGCGCTGCGGATGCGATCGCGGATGGCGCAGTAGACATAGTCGCAGATATTCAGGCTGGCGGCGCTCGCCTCGGGCACGACGCGGTGCAGCACATCGACAATGCTCTCCGGCTCCGCGATGTGGATCGGCGTGAAGCGGTCGATCGTCGCCTCGTTCATGAAGTTCGTGCCGGCATAGTCCTCGTTCATCGTGATCGTGAAGGCCGAGTGCGGGTGCATCTGCACGAGCCCGTAGCCTGGCACCTGGATCTGGCGCGCGGCATCAGTCAGGGAGTGGAGCACGTCGGCACACTCGGGCTTGATGGTGTTGCCCTCGTCGAGCACGACGTCCGCGCCCGCCGCGAGATAGCGCAGCATGTCGCTCAGGCGGTAGCGCATGGTGCCGTTTTCGATCGTCGGGCCGCCGAGCAGGTCGAGCTTGTCGAGCTCAGCATTGCCCTGCATGCGGTACTGCGGCACGTTGAGCAGCCAGTCCACCGTCTGGATGAGCGTGTTCTTGCCGCAGCCTTTGCTGCCGACGAGGCGCAGGTGCATGCCCGAGAGCCGGTAGGCAAGGCAGCGCGTGAGCGCGCCGAAGCTGTCCGCCTGCACATAGCGCACCGGCGGGTCCGGCACCAGCTCGGGGTATTCCGGCAGGGAGAACATCTCCGCGAACACGCGCAGGATGATCGGCTCCGGCACCGCCTGCTCGAGCAGGTACGCGGCGCGCGCGGTCAGTGCCTCCGGGGACGCGCAGCCGCGCGCAGCGGCCCCGTCGATGGCCGCGCGCACCGCGCTGCTGAGCGGATCACCGCAGCGGTATTCGGCGAGAAAGCCCCAGACATCCGGCGCGTCGCCGTCGCACGGCTCGCCCGTGGCGTCGCACAACGCCGTGACCCGCGCCCGCACGGGCGCCGTGCGCAGCAGGGCCGTGAGCGCCTCCGACGGCGCGGACACGATACCGACGCGCGCAAACGGGTCGCCCGCCGCCGCCTCGGACAGGCAGCACACAGGCAGCGGCTCGCCCTCGACGCGGCAGAGCACGACCTCCGGCCACGCATGGCGGTCCTGCGCGCAGAGCGAGCGCAGGAAGTCGAGCTTCATCGGTGCTTTCAGATTGCTGCCGCCGCAGACGGCGGTCTCCGTCTTTGCAGTGTTCATGTTTCCGTCCCGCCTTTCTCAGTTGCCCCGCGTCGCGCCCCAGGGAAAGCCCTTGGCGCCGCCATGGTAGATCACGCGCCGCACATTCAAAAACGCGCAGCGGCCGATGCGCGCCACGCTGTCGGGGATGACGACCGTGTCCAGATTGCTGCACTGGTAAAACGCCTCGTCGTGGATCTCGCGCACGCTGTCCGGGATGACGATGCCCGTCAGGCCGATGCAGCGCGAGAACATGCCCTCCGGGATGACGGCGAGACCGCGCGGCAGATTGGTACTGCGCAGGTGCACCTTATCATAAAATGCATAGGGCTCGACCGTCTCGATGCTGTCCGGGAGGATGAGCGTGTCCAGATACGTATAGGAGACCATAGCGTAGGACGCCAGAGCGCGCACGCGCACCCCATCGACCGACGACGGCAGCTCGAGCACCGTGCCGGCGTTGAAGCAGCCGTCCGTACCGATGCGGCCGGTCTCCGCGTCAAAGACAAAATTCTGCGCCGCCGCCTGCGCCGCCGTCACGGGGTGGGTGTCCCACGGGCGGTCGCGCAGCCAGGTCTGAATGTCCGCCTGCGTGCGCTCTCGCTTTTGCGTCAGGTAGTCCTGCATCTGCTGCAGTGAGCACTGCTGCGAGAAAAAGACCGCCAGATCCTCGGCCTCCAATGGGATGGAAAAGCCCTGCGGCAGCGCAAGCCCCAGCTGCATGGTCAGGATGCGGCGGATATCGGCGCACGCATCGTCATAACGCGAGAGCACCTTCTGATCGCAGACGAAGGGCACATCCAGCCGCGAGGCCTCGATGCCGCCGGCCGTCAAAAGCCCCGCAAAGCCATGGGCGCGGTCCAGGATCTTTTTCACGTCGCGAAACTGCGTGCTCTGGTAAAGAAGCATCTCCATCACGAGGCCCTCCGTCAAATTGTTATTAATCTATCATACAGGCGTGAGGGCCTTTCTTCTGTAACCTTTGCTGCACAGAAAGCGGTTTCCTTGTCTCTTTTCCGGCGCTTTGGACAATTTTTGTACACGCCGTACACAGTTTATTCACTGGACAGTTCTTTCCTGTTGTGGTAAACTCAAGTTACGTTACACGAGTCCCAAAAGTGCACACATTTTACGCAGATAAAGGAAGCGTTCCCATGAATGAAGTGAAAAACCCGAAAAAGCCGCTGGTGTATTATTACGCCATCGTCATTCTCGTGATCCTGGCGCTCAACTTTCTGGCGGTGCCCTGGCTGAGCCAGCGGCAGGTCAAGGAGGTCGACTACGGCACGTTTATGACCATGACGGAAAATCAGGAGATCGGCCGTGTGGAGGTGCAGAACAACCAGATCCTCTTCACGAACAAAGATGACACGCAGGTCTATAAGACCGGCCTGATGGACGATCCCGACCTGATCTACCGCCTGAAGGACTCCGGCGCGGAGTTCTCAAGTGAGATCGTCGAGCAGATGTCGCCGTTTCTGTCGTTTCTGCTGACATGGCTGCTGCCGATCGTGTTTTTTGTCGCCCTCGGCCAGTTCATGCTCAAGCGCATAACGAACAAGGCCGGCGGGCCGAACTCCATGATGTTCGGGCTCGGCGGCTCGAACGCAAAGGTCTATGTCAAGTCCGCCGAGGGCATCAAATTCTCCGATGTCGCCGGTGAGGACGAGGCCAAGGAAAACCTGACCGAGATCGTCAACTACCTGCACGACCCGGCGAAATATCAGGACATCGGTGCGTCCATGCCCAAGGGCATCCTGCTCGTCGGCCCTCCGGGAACCGGCAAGACGATGCTGGCCAAAGCCGTCGCCGGTGAGGCGAACGTGCCGTTTTTCTCCATCTCCGGTTCGGAGTTCGTGGAGATGTTCGTCGGCATGGGCGCGAGCAAGGTGCGCGACCTGTTCCGCCAGGCCAAGGAGAAGGCGCCGTGCATCGTGTTCATCGACGAGATCGACGCCATCGGCAAAAAGCGCGACGGGCAGGTCGGCGGCAACGACGAGCGCGAGCAGACGCTCAACCAGCTGCTGACGGAGATGGACGGCTTCGAGGGTAACAACGGCGTCATCATCCTTGCCGCCACGAACCGGCCCGAGTCGCTCGACCCGGCGCTGACGCGCCCCGGCCGCTTTGACCGGCGCGTGCCCGTGGAGCTGCCCGATCTCAAGGGCCGCGAAGAAATACTCAAGGTGCACGCCCGCAAGATCAAGGTCGCCGAGGACGTGGACTACAACAAGATCGCGCGCATGGCCTCCGGTGCATCGGGCGCAGAGCTTGCGAACATCGTCAACGAGGCCGCGCTGCGCGCCGTGCGCGACGGCCGCCGCTTCGCCACGCAGTCCGACCTCGAGGAGAGCATCGAGGTCGTCATCGCAGGCTATCAGAAGAAAAACGCCATCCTCACCGATCATGAGAAGTGGACCGTCGCCTATCACGAGATCGGCCACGCGCTCGTCGCCGCGCTGCAGACGCACTCCGCTCCCGTGCAGAAGATCACCATCATCCCCCGCACGTCCGGCGCACTGGGCTACACCATGCAGGTCGAAGAGGGCAACCACTACCTCATGACGAAGGAGGAGCTGGAAAACAAGATCGCCACGCTCACCGGCGGCCGCGCGGCCGAGGAGGTGCGCTTCGGCGTCATCTCCACCGGCGCGTCCAACGACATCGAGCAGGCGACGAAGCTCGCCCGCGGCATGATCACGCGCTACGGCATGAGCGAGGAGTTTGACATGGTCGCGCTCGAGACGGTCACGAACCAGTACCTCGGCGGCGATACCTCCCTCGCCTGTTCGGCCGAAACGCAGACGCAGATCGACCATCAGGTCGTCGCGCTCGTGAAAAAGGAGCACGCTAAGGCCATCGGCATCCTCACGGAAAACCGCGCCAAGCTCGACGAGCTGGCCAAGTACCTTTATGAAAAGGAGACCATCACCGGCGAGGAGTTCATGGCCATTCTTGACCGCGCCTGACGGGCTGCGATGCGGTCGTGCAGCGATCCTGAATCCCCACGCGAAAGGAGGACCACCGCAACCGTATGAATGAAAAACTGAAAGAAAAAGTCAAGGAATCTCTCTCGAGCGTGCTGCCCATCACTCTGATCGTGCTGGTGCTGAGCGTCACGCTCGTCCCGATGGAGATCGGCACGCTGGCGCTGTTTCTGACCGGCGCCGTGCTGCTGATCGTCGGCATGGGATTTTTCCAGCTCGGCGCCGAAATGTCCATGACCCCGCTCGGCGAGGGCGTCGGCAGGACGCTGGCCAAGCGCGAGAAGGTCATTCTGGTCGTGCTCGTGGCGTTCGCGCTCGGGACGATCATCACCATCGCGGAGCCAGATCTGCAGGTGCTGGCAAACCAGGTCGCGTCGATCCCCAACAGCGTTCTGATCTGGACGGTCGCCGTCGGCGTGGGCGTCTTTCTGGCGCTGGCCGTGCTGCGCATTTTGTTCCGCGTCTCGCTGGCAAAATGCCTGCTGGCAGCCTATGCGCTGCTGTTTGTGCTGACGCTGTTTTCCCCGAAGGAATTTCTCGCCGTCGCATTCGACGCCGGCGGCGTCACGACCGGGCCCATCACCGTGCCGTTTATCATGGCGCTGGGTGTCGGCGTGTCGGCCATCCGCAGCACGCAGGGGCACGATGACGACAGCTTCGGTCTCGTCGCGCTGTGCAGCGTCGGGCCGATTTTGATGGTGCTGCTGCTCGGCATCTTCTACCACCCGACGGACGCGGCCTACTCCGCCGTGGAGATCGCACCGGTCATCACGACGCGTGATGTGGCGCAGCAGTTCGCGCTCGGCTTCCCGGGCTATGCCGAGGAAGTGCTGCTGAGCATCCTGCCGATCGCGGCGGTGTTCGTGCTGTTCCAGCTGCTGACGCACTACTACCGGCGGCGGCAACTGCTGCGCACGGGTGTCGGCTTTCTGTATACGGTCATCGGCCTGATCCTGTTTCTGACCGGTGTGAACGTCGGCTTTACGCCCGTGGGCAATCTGCTCGGTTCGGGTCTGGCCGGCAGCGCATACCGCTGGGTACTCATCCCGATCGGTGCGCTCATCGGCTACTACATCGTCAAGGCGGAGCCCGCCGTGCAGGTGCTCAACAAGCAGGTCGAGGACGTCACCGGCGGCACCGTGTCGCAGAGCATGATGAACACGGCGCTGTCCATCGGCGTCGCCTGCGCGGTGATGCTGTCCATGGTGCGCGTGCTGACCGGCATCAGCATCTACTGGATCCTCGTGCCCGGCTACGCGCTCGCGCTCATCCTCGCGCGGTTCGTGCCGTCCGTGTTCGTGGGCATTGCCTTCGACTCCGGCGGCGTCGCGAGCGGGCCCATGACCTCTACCTTCCTGCTGCCGCTGGCCATGGGCGCGTGCACCGCGCTCGGCGGCAACGTCGTCACGGACGCTTTCGGCGTCGTGGCGCTCGTCGCGCTCGCCCCGCCGGTGGCGATCCAGATCATGGGCGTCCTTTACGTACATAGATCCAAAGCCGTGGCGCAAAACAAAGCTGACCTGCTGTCCGATGACGGCGTCATCGACCTGGAGGACGAAGAGATATGATACATGCCGAAAACCGACTCGCACCGCGCATGGTGCTCATCATTACCAACCATGAATACCGCCGCAAGCTCGAGCAGACGTTTCAAAACTTCCGCATCCCGATCTATTACCAGTGCCAGGGGCACGGCACCGCGCCGTCGGAGATGCTCGACATCTTCGGCCTGAGCGGCAGCGGCCGCCTGCTCACGATCGGGCTGCTGCCGAAATTTCTCGTGCGCGACCTGCTCGACGCGCTGCAGCAGCGCATCCCGCTGCACAAACGCGGCGGCGGCATCGTGCTGACGATCCCGGTCACGGGGTTGCAGCGGCCGATGCTCCAGCTCCTGAACGACCAGGCGCGCGAGACGATAGAACAGAAGATCGAAGAAAGGGTGGATAGCGATATGTCCGATATGCAGACCAGCGCAGGTTACGCCGCCATCTGGGTCGCGCTCAGCAACGGCTACAGCAGCGACGCGATCGACGCGGCCAGAAGCGCCGGTGCCATGGGCGGAACGATCCTCAAGGGCCGGCGGCAGAATTCCGAGCGCATCAGCCAGAAGCTCGGCATCTCCATGCAGGAGGAAGAGGAGTTCGTCGTCATCGTCACGCCGCGCGAAAAGAAGGCCGCCGTCATGAACGCGATCAGCGACGCCTGCGGCCTGCGCACGGACGCGCACGGCATCATCCTCTCGCTGCCAGTAGACGAGGTCATCGGCCTCGAGACCGGCGAAAACATGCTGTAACATTCCAAATAGCAATTGCAAATGCCGCAGGCAGCCGCCTGCGGCATTTTTGCGTCAGTGCACATATCCCGCCCAAAACGGCAAATCCTAAGGAAAAAATGAAAAAGGAGCCGGAGCCTATGGACTTTCTTTGGACTGACGGCACAACGCACACGCCGGGCGAGCCGCTGCGGGAGGATGTGCACACCGAGGTGTGCGTGATCGGCGGCGGCATGGCAGGTGTGCTGTGCGCGGCGCAGCTGACCGCGCGGGGCATCGACAACGTGCTGCTCGAGGCGCGGCAGATCGGCGAGGGCATCACGAAGGGCACGACCGCCGTGCTGACCACGCAGCACGACACCCTGTACCGCGACATTGCCAACCTATACGGCATGGAGCGTGCGCAGCAGTACCTGCGCGCGAATCTGGATGCGCTGGCACAGTTTCGCGCGCTGGCGCAGCACATCGACTGCGCGCTCGAGACGCGCCCCTCGGTCATGTACTCGCTGACCGGGCAGGATCATCTGCGGGAGGAGGCCGAGCTGCTGCATGAACTCGGCTTTGACGCCGTGTACACGACCGACCCGCAGCTGCCGCTGCCGGTCGCGGACGCCGTGATCTACCCGGACATGGCGCAGTTTCACCCGCTGCGGTTTCTCAACACGGCGGCCAAAGGGCTGCGCATGTACGAGCACACGTTTGTCACGGCGCTCGACGGCACGACGGCCGTCACCGCGCACGGCCGCGTACACGCGAAGAAGGTCATCGTCGCCACGCACTTCCCGTTTCTCAACCGGCACGGCGGGTATTTCCTGAAGCTCTACCAGAAGCGCTCCTACGTCATCGCCTACGACAACGCGCCGCAGGTCGGCTGCACGGCCGAGGACGCGGGCAGCGGCTGCTACTTCCGTAATTACGGCGACCTGCTGCTCATCGGCGGCGGCAACCATCGCACGGGCCGCAGCGGT
>OLXH01001113.1_pt1 | contig 10977 bp, 9 predicted proteins | sample 1673391 | NCBI WGS metagenome assembly OLXH01 (sample SAMEA103958110, study PRJEB25191) | human gut metagenome | reverse complement strand
AGGGGATCCCGGATGCAGCCGCCGATGCAGGTGGCCGCGCCGCCGAAGGGCTCGATCTCCGTGGGGTGGTTGTGGGTCTCATTTTTGAACATCAGCAGCCAGTCCTGGGCCTCGCCGTCCACCGTGGCGGTCACCTTAATGGAGCAGGCGTTGATCTCCTCGGACTCGTCGATATTCTTCAGGTAGCCGCGCTTTTTGAGCACCTTAGCCGCAATCGTACCCATGTCCATCAGCGTTACCGGACGCTTGGCGGCCTTTTCCTCGCCGTAGACCTCCACCCGTGCGGCCAGATACCGCTCGTAGGCAGCCTGAATGGCCGCGTCGTGGATCTCCACCTGGTCGATGTGGGTGGAGAAGGTGGTGTGGCGGCAGTGGTCGGACCAATAGGTGTCTACCACCCGGATCTCGGTGATGGTGGGGTTCCGCCCCTCGTCGTCCCGGAAATAGCCCTGTAAGAATTTCAGGTCGTCCAGATCCATGGCAAGACCCAGCTCGTCCCGCAGAGCGTCCAATGCGGCAGCGTCCATGGAGGTGAAGCCCTCCACGGTCCGGACGGTGGTGGGGATGTCATATTCCATCCGCAGGGTCTCCGGCAGCTCCAGAGATGCCTCCCGGCTCTCCACCGGGTTGATGACGTATTTCTTGACGGCCTCGACCTGCTCCGCCGTCAGCTCACCCTCCAGGACGTATACCCGGGCGGTGCGGACCGTGGGCCGCTCGCCTTGGGATAAGATCTGGATGCACTGGGCGGCGGAGTCCGCCCGCTGGTCATACTGGCCGGGCAGATACTCCACGGCGAACACCGTGTCTCCCTGAGGCACTTCACTCGTCACCGTGTCCAACTGGGGCTCGGACAGCACCGTTTGAACGGCGTAGTCGAACAGCTCCCGGCTGATGCCCTCCAAATCATAGCGGTTGAACAGCCGCAGACCTGTCAGGGACTGAATACCCAGAAATGCCCGCAGGTCCTCCAACAGAGCGCGGGCTTCGTTGGCCAGCGCTTCTTTCTTTTCTACGTATACTCTGTAAACCATGCCTGCCCTTGCTCCCTTCAGTGTTCCAGCGCTTTCAGGGCGCGCTGGCCGATATCGTGACGGTAGAAGGCATTGTCGAAATGAACGCTCTCCACCCGCTCATAAGCTTTTTCAATGGCGCTTTTCAGATCCGCCGCCGTGGCGGTAACACCCAGCACCCGGCCGCCGCTGGTCAGCAGACGGTCCTCCTCCCGCTTCGCTCCGGCCACATAGGTGTGGGCGGCAGTCTCGGCGGGCATGGTGATGGCGAAGCCCTTTTCATAGTGCTCCGGATAGCCGCTGGACGCCATGATGACACAGCAGGCGGCACCGTCGGAGAACTTCACCTCAGTTTCTGCCAGCGTTCCGTTCCGGCAGGCCTGCATGACCGTCAGCAGGTCGCTTTCCAGAAGCGGCAGGACCACCTGCGTCTCCGGGTCGCCAAAGCGGCAGTTATACTCAATGACCTTGGGGCCCTTCGGTGTCAGCATCAGTCCGAAGTAGAGGCAGCCCCGGAAGGTGCGGTTTTCCGCGTTCATGGCCTCCATGGTGGGCAGAAAAATGGTCTCCATGCACATGGGGGCCACGGTGCCCATGCCGCCGGTATTCAGACCCTCGTCATGGTCATGGGCCCGCTTGTGGTCCATGGAGGACACCATGGGAACCACGGTCTTGCCGTCGGTAAAAGCCAGCACGGAGACCTCCGGGCCGGTGAGGAATTCCTCAATGACCACCTGATTTCCGCTGTCGCCGAAGGCGCGGTCCAGCATGATGGATTCCACGGCGGCCACGGCGTCCTCCCGGGTCTCAGCGATGAGCACGCCCTTGCCCAGAGCCAGACCGTCGGCCTTGACCACCACGGGCAGGGCGCAGGACTTCACATAGTCCATCGCGGCGGCAGCATCGGTGAACACCTGATACTCCGCCGTGGGGATACCGTATTTTTTCATCAGGTCCTTGGAAAAGACCTTGCTGCCCTCAATGATGGCGGCTCTTGCCTCCGGGCCGAAGCAGGGGATCCCGGCGGCCTCCAGCGCGTCCACCGCACCCAGCACCAGCGGATCGTCCGGCGCCACCACGGCGAAGTCAATGCTGTGGGTCTTGGCAAAGTCCACCTGCGCGGAAATATCCTTCGCGCCGATCTCCGGGACGCACACAGCGTCAGCGGCGATGCCGCCGTTGCCGGGAGCGCAGTAGATCGTCTCCACAGCGGGATTCTCTTTCAATTTTTTGACGATGGCGTGCTCACGGCCGCCGCCGCCGATAACCAGAAGGTTCATGGTTCCCTCCCTGAATGATTTTTGGATGCTGCCCCGCAGACGTCTTCCGCAAACCGGTAAGGCGTTTACGGCGGAACGTGCGGGGCAGCGGAACGGATCTGCGTTTGCGTCTGTGCGGACGCGGAAGCTTTGAATTGTACGGCGGCTCAGTGATGGAACAGCCGTGCGCCGGTGAAGGCCAGCACCATGCCGTATTTGTCGGCGGTGGCGATGACATGGTCATCCCGGATGGAGCCGCCGGGCTCGGCAATGTAGGTCACGCCGGACTTTCTGGCCCGCTCCACATTGTCGCCGAAGGGGAAGAAGGCATCGCTGCCAACAGTGACGCCGGCCTGCGTGGCGATCCACGCCTTCTTTTCCTCCGGGGTCAGGACCTCGGGGCGGACCTTGAAGGTGTTCTGCCACACACCGTCGGCCAGCACGTCCTCATACTCGTCGGAGGTGTAGATGTCGATGGCGTTGTCCCGGTCAGGGCGGCGGATGTTGTCTACGAATTGCAGACCCAGCACCTTGGGATGCTGGCGCAGATACCAGTTGTCCGCCTTCTGACCAGCCAGACGGGTGCAGTGGATGCGGCTCTGCTGGCCTGCGCCCACGCCGATGGCCTGACCGTCCTTCACATAGCAGACGGAGTTGGACTGGGTGTATTTCAGAGTGATGAGAGCCACGATCATGTCGATCTTGGCGGCCTCCGGCAGCTCCTTGTTTTCAGAGACGATGTTGGTCAGCATCTCCCTGTCGATCACAAGGTTATTGCGGCCCTGCTCGAAGGTGACGCCGAACACATCCTTGTGCTCCACGGCGGCGGGGACGTAGTCCGCGTTGATCTGGACCACGTTGTAGCCGCCCTTCTTCTTGGTTTTCAGAATTTCCAGCGCCTCGTCGGTATAGCCGGGGGCGATGATGCCGTCGGACACCTCGCCCTTGAGGTACTGGGCGGTGGCGGCGTCGCAGACGTCGGAGAGAGCGGCCCAGTCACCGTAGGAGCACAGGCGGTCAGCGCCCCGGGCGCGGATATAAGCGCAGGCGATGGGGGAGAGCTCGGCGGCGTCATCCACGAAGTAGATCTTCCGGTCCACCTCGCTCAGGGGCCGTCCCACGGCGGCACCGGCGGGGGAGACGTGCTTGAAGCTGGCGGCGGCGGGCAGGCCGGTGGCGGCCTTCAATTCCTTCACCAGCTGCCAGGAGTTCAGCGCATCCAGCAGGTTGATATAGCCGGGCTTTCCGTTCAAAACGGTAAAGGGCAGGTCAGAGCCGTCCGGCATAAAGACCTTGGACGGCTTCTGGTTGGGGTTGCAGCCATATTTCAGTTCCAACTCGTTCATTTCGGCACCTTCTCCTTAATCTCCCAGATTTTTGTTGAACAGGCGCACCTCGCCGTTCACGTTGGTATAGAGGGACACCTTGTTGTCTCCGTTCAGAGCGGCCCAGACCTCCTCCGGCTTGGGAACGGTGACCTCCAGAGGCTCACCGGCAAAGGTGGGCAGAGGATTTCCGTCGCCCTGATAGGTGCTGATGAAATAGCCCTGATTCTCGTCGCAGCCCTCATAGCAGAAGAATTCCCGCAGGCAGCGGCCGTTCTTGTGCTTCAGAATGGACATCTCAAAAGAGCCGTCGGTATTCAGAATGGCGGAGATGCGGGGGGTCCAGTTGGGCTCGTCCGGCTCGTATTCCCGGGTCATCAGACCCTTGCGGAAATCGCCGTGCTGGCAGATGGTGTCTGTCTGGTCGCCGTTGGTGACCACCAGCGCGTCGCCCATGGTCCGGACGGGATGATAGATGATGAGGCTGGGATCCTCCAGCTTGGCGGGATCATGCGCCTCGGTGCGGATGCCGTCCTCGGTCTTGACAAAGACGCGGTTGCGGCTGTTCTCGCTGCGCCCCATGATGAAATAATACACACAGCGGCGTCCGACAAGGATGCCGCGGCCGGGATAAGAGGTCGCCTTTAAAAACTCCAGAAAATCAGTCATTTTTCTGCTCCTTCTCTCTTACGATCTCTGCGCAGACGCGCTCTGCCGCAAGCGGCAGCAACTGCCATTCCGCCTGCTCCATCACACGCCGCTGTATCGTTTTGGGCGTGTCGCTCGGCGCGATCTCCACCGCCTTTTGCAGCAGGATCTCGCCGCCGTCGGGAATTTCGTTGACAAAGTGTACCGTCGCGCCCGTGACCTTCACGCCGCGCGCGAGCGCGGCCTCGTGTACCCTCAAGCCATACATCCCCTTGCCGCAGAAGGCGGGGATCAGGGACGGATGGACATTCAGAATGCGCCGCGGCCACTGCCTCGTGAACGCCGCGCTGAGGATGAACGTAAAGCCTGCGAGGAGAATGAGGCCGATCTCCTGCTCGCGCAGCAGTGCGGAAAGCTCGTTTTCAAACGGCTTCTGCCCGCAGGCGGGCGAGAGCACGCGTGCCGCAACACCCGCGTTTTCCGCCCGCGTGAGCGCATAGGCCCCCGCGCGTGAAGAAACGACCAGCACGATCTCGCCGTGCGGCATTTTTCCGTCGCGCTGCGCGTCGAGCAGCGCCTGCAAATTCGTGCCGCCGCCGGAGACCAGCACGGCGATGCGGGCGCGTGTCAGCATAGCGCCACCTTTTCCTCGCCCGATACGATCTCACCGATGACGCCCGCTTCCTGACCGAGAGAATGCAGCGCGGCGAGCGCCTTATCGGCGCTGTCTCTTGCAGCGACGAGCACCATGCCCGTGCCCATGTTGAAGGTGTTGAACATATCGCGCTCCGAGATGCCGCCCATGCGCGCGAGCAGGGGGAAGATGGGCGGGATGTGCAGCGCTTTCTTTTCGATCTTCGCGCACAGGCCGTCGGGAATGCAGCGCGGAATGTTCTCATAAAAGCCGCCGCCAGTGATGTGGCTGATGCCGCGGACATCGGCGGCCTCAACGGCCGCTAACACAGGACGGACATAGATCTTCGTCGGGCGTAGCAGTTCCTCGCCGAGCTCGCAGCCCAGCTCGCCGTAATACTGCCCGAGGTCGGCGTTCTCCACATCGAACACCTTGCGCACGAGCGAGTAGCCGTTGGAGTGCAGTCCGCTGGAGGGCAGCGCGATGACCACATCCCCCGGCTGCATTTTGTTCTTGTCCAGAATTTTGTCACGATCCACGACGCCCACGGCAAAGCCCGCAAGGTCATAGTCGTCCGGCTTCATCGTGCCGGGGTGCTCAGCGGTCTCGCCGCCGATGAGCGCGCAGCCCGCGCGCACACAGCCCTCGGATACGCCCGAGACCAGCGACACGACCTTTTCCGGGATGTTCTTGCCGATGGCGATGTAGTCGAGGAAGAACAGCGGCTTCGCCCCGCAGCAGATAATGTCGTTGACGCACATCGCCACGCAGTCGATGCCGACGGTGTTGTGACGATCCATGAGCTGCGCGATGCGCTGTTTGGTGCCCACGCCGTCCGTGCCGGAGACCAGCACAGGCTTTTCAAGCCCGTGCTGGTCCAGCGAGAAAAGCCCGCCGAAGCCGCCGAGATCGGAGATCACATCGGCTGTGAGCGTGCGCTGTACATAGCGGTTCATCATTTTTACGCCCTGATAGCCCGCCTCGATGTCAACGCCGGCGGCCGCGTATGCTTCCGAGTGAGAGATGCCCATAATGTCATTCCTTTCCGGTCCAGCAGTAGGTGCAGACCTTGTCCCTGTCAATACCGATCGCCTCCAGCAGCCCGTCAAGGGACTGATAGGAGAGTGAATCAAAGCCGAACTGTGCGCAGATCTCGTGCAGCAGGCATTTTCCGCGCTCAGTGCGGCTGTCGGCGTATTCCTCCAGATGCTTTTGGCCCTCGTTGCCCTCCAGCTCCTGCACCATGCGGCGCGCGAGCAGGTCCATGGCGCTGTTGCCGCGCGAAAAGTTCAGGTAGCGGCAGGGGTACATGATGGGCGGGCAGGCCGAGCGCATATGAACCTCCGCCGCGCCGGTGCTGTATAAAAAATCCACGGTCTCGCGCAGCTGCGTGCCGCGCACGATGGAGTCATCCACAAACAGCAGCTTCTTTCCCTCGATCAGCTCCGGCACGGGGATCTGCTTCATGCGCGCCACTCTGCTGCGCACCTGCTGATCCTCCGGCATGAAGGAGCGCGGCCAGGTCGGGGTGTATTTCACAAAGGGACGCGCAAGGGGCTTGCCGCTGTGGTTGGCATAGCCCATGGCGTGCGGCACGCCGGAATCTGGCACGCCGGCGACGAAATCCACCTCGGGCACGCCGCCGCGCTCCGCCTCATCCCGCGCCATGATCGCGCCGTTGCGGTAGCGCATCAGCTCCACATTCACACCCTCGTAGTTAGAGTTCGGGTAGCCGTAATAGGTCCACAAAAAGGCGCAGATCTTCATCTGCTTCCCTGCGGGAGAGAGTGTTTGGAAGCCCTTGGCGTTCAGCCGGACGATCTCCCGCGGCCCCAGCTCATAGGCGTCCTGATAGTCGAGCTTATGATAGGCGAAGGACTCGAACGATACGCAGTAGCCGTCCTCGCGCTGTCCGATCAGCACAGGGAGGCGTCCCATGCTGTCACGCGCGGCGATCAGCTCTCCTTCCTCGGTCAAAATCAGGATCGTCATGGAGCCGTCGATGACCTCCTGCGCGTGGAGGATGCCGGAGACAAGGTCGTTTTCCTGATTGATGAGCGCGGCGGTCAGCTCGGTGACATTCACGCGGCCGCTGCTCAGCGTCAGAAATTGCTGGCCCTTGTCGGAGAGATAAGTCTTCACCAGCTCGTCAGTGTTGTTGATGATGCCGACCGTCACGATGGCGTACAGGCCCAGATGGGAGCGCACGAGCAGCGGCTGAGGGTCGCTGTCGCTGATGCAGCCGAGCCCCGCGTGGCCGCGGAAGTCCGCGAGGTCCCGCTCAAACTTCGTCCGAAAGGGCGTATTTTCAATGTTGTGTATTTGGCGCTGGAAGCCCTCCTTCTTGTCAAAGAGCACCATTCCGCCGCGGCGCGTGCCGAGGTGAGAATGATAGTCCGTGCCGAAGAAGACATCCAGCGCGACATCGCGGTCCGAGACCGCGCCGAAAAAGCCCCCCATTACGCAAAGAACAGCTCGGAGAGCGTCATGGGGTCGATGTACTTTCCGTCCCGATAGACGCGCATATTGCCGGAGGAGATCTCGTCGATCAGCATCACGCTGCCATCCGGCGCGTAGCCGTACTCAAACTTGATGTCATAGAGGACAAGGCCCTTTTCGCGCAGGTCGTCCGCGACGACCTCGGTGATCTTCTGCGTCATGGCCTTGATGTCGTCATACTGCTGCTCGGTCATCACGCCCAGCGCCACAAGGCCGTCCTTCGTCACCAGCGGATCGCCCAGCGCGTCATTTTTGAAGGTCGTCTCCACATAGGCGGGCAGGTCGGCGCCCTCTTCAATGTACTCACCGTAGCGGCGGCGGAAGCTCCCCACCGCCTTGAGGCGGCAGATGACCTCCAGCCCGTGGCCGAAGACTTTCGCGGGCAGGACCTCCATCGTGGTCTCCTTCAGATCCGCGGAGACATAGTGCGTGCGGATGCCGGCGGCGTTGATCTTTTCAAAAAAGTGCTTGGTCATGCGCAGGTTGACATTGCCCACGCCCTCGATGGTCAGGCCCACGCTGTTCTCGCCGGGGTCAAACACGCCGTCCTTGCCCGTGCAGTCATCCTTGAACCTGAGCAGGTAGTTGCCGTTGTCCAGTGCGAATACATCCTTGGTCTTTCCGGTATATACGAGTTTCATTGCTTTCCGCTCTCCTTTTATTTCTTGAAGTGTATTCCTTATTTACTGATAAAGCGCCCGAACCTCTTCGTCCGCGCGCAGCACGGCGTCCCGTTCCCGCGTCCGCGCCTCGTCCAGCTTTTGGGCGAGCTCCGCGTCGGAGACCGCCATGATCTGCACCGCCAGCAGCGCGGCGTTCTTCCCGCCGTCCACCGCCACCGTCGCCACAGGGATGCCGCTCGGCATCTGCACGGTGGAGAGCAGTGCGTCCATGCCGTCAAGCTTCGTCCCGCTGCACGGCACGCCGATCACCGGCAGCGTGGTGTTTGCCGCCATCGCGCCGGCAAGATGCGCCGCCATGCCGGCGAACGCGAGGATAACAGAAAATCCGCCCTCCCGAGCCGACGCGGCAAATTCCCTTGCCTCATTCGGACAGCGGTGAGCGGATAATACGCGCACTTCCATCTGGACGCCGTAGTCTCGCAATACGCCTACGGCCTTCTCCGCGACGGGCAGATCACTCTTGCTGCCCATAACGATCGCAACCTTTCTCATTTGCGTTCCCTCCCTCAAACATAAAAATAGGCGATCCGCTGCCCTTTGCAGTTGGAGTGCCCGGACGGTCGGCCTCTGAAACGCGCCGCCTCAGAGCGATGCTCCCTGCTCCCCCGTGGTAGCCCACATTCCGTCGGTTACAAGGGGCCCAACTTGAATTTAGTGTACCATACGCCCTGCTTTTCGTCCATTCCGCAAAAAGGAGAAAGAAGATAGAAAATCTTAGCTATATTTGTATCGTTATGACAATTCATAAGATACGCTTATGTTGCGTCTTGAGAAAACTTATCGTCGAAAAACCATTTTTTTGTCTTGACAAGGCGATCCTCGCGTGGTATTCTATTAAAAATTTGAGGAAAGAGAGGCGATAGTCGTGACCGTGGTTTTGAAGGGTGCGCAGGTGTTCCACCGAGGTGCTTTCAGCGGCGGTGATGTTTCCGTTTCCTTTGGGGATCGTGTTTTTTGCAAGGATATTGTTTTTCCTTCGTCCCTGAATGTTTCTTCCTTTACCATATTACCCGGTTTCGTTGATGTGCATGTGCATCTTCGGGAGCCGGGTTTTTTTTATAAGGAGACCATCCGCACCGGTACGCTGGCGGCGGCCCACGGCGGCTATACCGCCGTGGGCGCCATGCCGAATCTGAACCCTGTGCCGGACAGCATGGAGACGCTGCAAATGGAGCTGGACGCCATTCAAAAAGACGCCGTGATCCGCGTTCTGCCCTACGGGGCCATCACGAAAGGCGAGCAGGGCAGGGAACTGGCGGACTTGGACGCCATGGCCCCCTATGTGGTGGCTTTCTCCGACGACGGAAAGGGCGTTCAGGATCGTGATATGATGCGCCGCGCCATGCTGGGGGCCAAGCGCCTCGGCAAGCTGATCGTGGCCCACTGCGAGGACAATTCCCTGCTGCGGGGCGGCTACATCCACGACGGCGCTTATGCCCGCGCCCACGGACATCGGGGTATCTGCTCCGAGAGCGAGTGGCGGCCCATCCAGCGGGATCTGGAACTGGTGCGGGAGACAGGCTGCGGCTATCACGTCTGCCACATCTCCACCAAGGAGAGCGTCGCACTCATCCGCAAGGCCAAGGCTGAGGGCCTGAATGTCACCTGCGAGACCGGCCCCCACTACCTGCTGCTGGACGATTCCTGCTTGCAGGAGGACGGCCGTTTCAAAATGAACCCGCCCCTCCGGGACAAGGCGGATCGGGAAGCCCTGTTGGAGGGTTTGGCGGACGGAACCATCGACATGATCGCCACGGATCACGCCCCCCACAGCGCCGAGGAAAAGGGCGGGGGACTGGAAAAAAGCGCCATGGGCATCGTGGGACTGGAAACGGCCTTCCCGCTGCTCTATACGTATTTGGTAAAGCCCGGCGTCATTTCCTTTGCCCGCTTGATGGAACTGCTCCATGACGCGCCCTGCCGCCGCTTCGGCATTGCGCCGGCCACCGGCTTTACCGTGTTTGATTTGAACCGTACCTATCCGATCGACCCCGCTGAATTTCTGTCCATGGGCCGGGCCACGCCCTTTGCGGGCTGGAGTGTACAGGGCCGCTGCCTGCTGACAGCCATGGAGGGGCGGGCGGTCTGGTATGATAAGACCTTGCTGGAGGGGGAGGACGCCGAATGAAGGAGACACTGCTGACTGTTTTGGAAAATACCCGGCTGGCAGACGGCATCTACCGTCTGCGGCTGGCGGGGGACACCTCTGCCATCACCGCACCGGGGCAGTTCGTGAATTTGAAGCTCTCAGGTTTTTTCCTCCGCCGCCCCATCTCCGTGTGCGATTGGGAGAACGGGGAAGTGACCCTGATTTATAAGGTTTTGGGCCATGGCACCGAGGCCATGACGGGCATGGCTGTCGGCACGGCGCTGGATGTGCTGACGGGCCTTGGCAACGGCTTTGACTTGTCCCGCAGTGGGGAACACCCCCTGCTGGTGGGCGGCGGCGTGGGTATCCCGCCGCTGTATGGCCTTGCCAAGCGGCTGACCGCACAAGGTAAGCGCGTCACCGCCGTGCTGGGCTTTAACCGAAAATCCGAGATTTTTTTAGCGGAGGAATTTCGGGCGCTGGGTGCGGAGGTCGTCATCGCCACCGCCGATGGCAGCGTCGGTCTCAAGGGCCTTGTGACCGACGGCATGGCCGCCGTGTCCGACTATACCTATCTCTACACCTGCGGCCCGGAGCCGATGCTCAAGGCGGTGTACGCTGATTGCAAGACCTCCGGCCAGTTCAGCTTTGAGGAGCGGATGGGCTGCGGCTTCGGCGCCTGCATGGGCTGCTCCTGCGAGACGAAATACGGCAATAAGCGCATCTGTAAGGATGGCCCCGTGCTGGAAAAGGAGGAGATCGTATGGTGAACACAAAAGTGACCCTCTGCGGCATTGAGATGGACAACCCCATCATCCCCGCCAGCG
>OLXH01001099.1_pt1 | contig 11081 bp, 8 predicted proteins | sample 1673391 | NCBI WGS metagenome assembly OLXH01 (sample SAMEA103958110, study PRJEB25191) | human gut metagenome | reverse complement strand
CAAGGTCCGCCCCGACACCGCGCACATCGAGCTCATGAAGAAGCTCCTCAAGAACGATATCATCGTCATCGTCTCCGGCTGCTCGGCACAGGCTGCTGCGAAAGCAGGTCTGATGAACCTCGAAGCTGCTGAGTACTGCGGCGAAGGCCTGAAGCGCGTCTGCAAGCTGGTCGGCATTCCCCCGATCCTGCACATGGGCTCCTGCGTCGACATTTCCCGTATGATGGTCCTGGCTGCCGATCTGGCAAAGGACTGGGGCATCAACATTTCTCAGATTCCACTCTGCGGCTGCGCACCGGAATGGATGTCCGAAAAGGCTGTTTCCATCGGCAACTATGTCGTGGCAACCGGCATCGAGACCTACCTCGGCGTCGATCCGTACTCCAAGGGTTCGAGCGAAGTTACCGCTCTTCTGCAGGGTACCGAAGGCGGCTGTCAGGAGTGGGTCGAAGCGCACTTCGTCGTTGAAAAGGATATCGACAAGCTGGGCGACCGCATGATCGAGTCCATCGAAGCAAAGCGTGCAGCTCTGGGCATCTGATACATTTTAGAGTTTAGAAGGTCTTTACCATATGAAAGTAGCTATCACCGGCAAGGGCGGCGTCGGCAAGACGACGCTGGCCTCCACGCTCGCACGTCTCTACGCCGACGAAGGGCGTACCGTCCTCGCAGCCGACGTCGACCCGGATGCCAATCTAGGTCTGGCGCTGGGCCTGACGGAGGAAGAGGTCAATTCCATTGTCCCCGTCTCCAAAATGAAGCAGCTCGCCAAGCAGCGCACGGGTGCAAACGACCAGAACAGCTTCTATAAGCTGAACCCGGACGTTTCCGATCTGCCCGACAAGCTTGCCAAAAATATCAACGGCGTCAAGCTGCTCGTCATGGGCACGGTCGATACCGGCGGCTCCGGCTGCGTCTGCCCGGAGCACGTGATGCTCAAGGCGATTCTGACGAATCTCGTCTTCCGCAGGGACGACGTGGTCATCATGGACATGGAGGCAGGTCTGGAGCATCTGGGCCGCGGCACCGCCGGGTGCATGGATCGCTTCATCGTGGTCATCGAGCCGGGCGCAAGAAGCGTGCAGACCTATGAAAAGGTGAAGCAGCTGGCCGCCGACCTTGGCGTCACCAAGGTGGACGTGGTGGCCAACAAGATCCGGGACGACGCGGATCGTGAATTCGTCCGCTCCCGCATCCCCGAGGAGAATCTGCTGGGCTTTATCAGCTACGACGCCGAGGTCATCGACGCCGACCGGCGCGGCCTTTCCCCTTACGATGTCAGCCCCAGGGCCGTGGAGGAGATCCGGGCCATCAAGGCGCGCATCGACGAGACTTGAATTTTTGAAAGGATGAAATAGATCAATGGGATTATTTGACAGAGTATTCAGAGGCTCCGACGAGATGTTTGCCAAGGCGGAGGCAGAGATCAACGCCGTCGTTGCCGAGCTGGGCGAGTCCGCTCCCATGAAGATGCCGGACACGGCCTACTACCTGTCCTGCATTTACGCCTATCTGGGCAAGAAGGTCACCACCCTGGGTGAGCTGCGCGACACCCTGGCCGATGTGAAGGCCATGATGACCCGCGAGTATAAGACCAAGGACATCTTCACCTCCGGCGTTGGCACCGCCATCGCCGCCGAGATGATCGAGGCCTGCAAGTATGCCCGCAACCCCGATCCCTATGCCGGCACCAACTACCACGGCCACTTCACCGATGCCGAGGTGCGTACCCTGGGCGTGCCTCTGGTCACCCGCGATATCCCCGGCTTCGTGGTCATGATCGGCCCCGCTCCCACCAAGGAGGAAGCGCTGGAAACCGTCAAGGGCTACCAGTCCCGCGGTATCTTCGTGTTCCTGATCGGCGGCATCATTGACCAGCTGATCGAGTGCGGCATGACCATGAACTTCGACGTCCGCGTCGTCCCCGTGGGCGAGGATATCTGGTCCGTGGGCCACATCATCTCTCTGGTTGTCCGCGCCGCCTTCATCTTCGGCGCTGTCCAGCCCGGCGATTATGACGGCCATATCGACTACTCCTTCCACCGCATTTTCGCGTTCGTCAACGCCTACGCTCCCGTGCCCGATATCACCGTGGCCTGCGGCGCCGGCGCCATCAAGCTCGGCTTCCCGGTCATCACCAACGATACCGATGACATGTGGGCCGTTCCCAAGTCCCTGATCATCAACGAGAATACCCAGGACTGGATCGAGACCTCTCTGGAGGCTCGCGATATCAAGATCAAGGTCACCAATATCGACATTCCCGTGGCTTTCTCCAACGCCTTCGAGGGCGAGATCATCCGCAAGAACGACACCCAGATCGAGATCGACGGCTCCCGCGTGGACTGCTGCGAGTTCTGCCGCACCGAAGAAGCCCAGAATATCGAGGATCACGCCATCATTCTGGACGGCCCCGACTTCGACGAGTTCGAGCCCGGCTCCAAGATCTGCCTGACCATCACGCTGGAGGTGGCCGGCAAGTCCTGGCAGACCGACTTCGAGCCTGTGGTCGAGCGTAAGTTCCACAACTTCCTCAACTGCATCGAGGGCGTCATGCATACCGGCCAGCGCGACATGATCCGTGTCCGCGTGTCCAAGTCCGCTTTCGAGGCCGGCTTCCGCGCCCGTCATCTGGGCGAGGTGCTGTATGCCAAGGTCAAGGGCGAGTACGAGACCGTGGTGGATAAGTGCCAGGTTCGCATCTGCACCCGTCCCGAGGGCTGCAAGGAGATCCGCGCCAAGGCCAACGAGGCGTTCGTCGCCCGTGACGCCCGCCTGAAGTCCATGACCGACGAGTCCGTGGATAAGTTCTACACCTGCATTCTGTGCCAGGCCTTCTCCCCCAGCCACGTCTGCATCGTCACGCCCGAGCGTCTGGGCCTGTGCGGCGCCGTGTCCTGGCTGGACGCCAAGGCCACCAATGAGCTGGATCCCAACGGCCCCTGCCAGATCGTTCCCAAGGATCGCTGCCTGGACGAGCGTCTGGGCGCCTACGAGGACGTCAACGAGGCTGTCAGCAAGTACTCTCACGGCGCGCTGGAGCGCGTGACGCTGTACTCCATTCTGGAGGATCCCATGACCTCCTGCGGCTGCTTCGAGTGCATCTGCGGCATCGAGCCCATGTCCAACGGCGTGGTCATCACCAACCGTGAGCATGTGGGCATGACCCCTCTGGGCATGAGCTTCTCCGAGATGGCGTCCATGACCGGCGGCGGCGTTCAGACCCCCGGCTTCATGGGCCACGGCAAGCAGTTCATCGCCTCCAAGAAGTTCCTGGCTGCCGAGGGCGGCATGGGCCGCATCGTGTGGCTGCCCAAGGAGCTGAAGGATCAGATGGCGGATCGCATCAACGCCACCGCCAAGGAACTGTACGGCATCGACAACTTCACCAGCATGATCGCTGATGAGACCGTCACCACCGATATGGAGGAGCTGTATGGCTTCCTGACCGAGGTGGGCCACCCCGTTCTGGAGATGGAGCCCCTCATGTAAGGAAATCGTTCCAAATCAAAAAGCGGTATTCGGGCTTTGCTCGAATACCGCTTTTTTCATGTACCGATAATGCCCTTTTATGTACCCATAAAGGCCGTTAATGTACCAATAAGAATCAGAATTTCGTCTGGATTTGTCCTTCTGCGGCGGACAGTATGGCGTCAGTCTTGTCGCCCAGCGTTTCCCGCAGCCACTTTTCTTCGCTGAATGTGCCCTCCACATGGGGCACGCGAAACGCTCCGGCGTCACACCCCAAGCCAATATGACCGCCCAAGTTAGCGACTTTTCGGATATTCTCCTGGGCCGACCGGAGGATACGTTCCGCTACATCGTCCGGAAACCGCCCACTGCCGATCAGGTTGCCGATGGTGGAGAGAGTCGGTACCCAGACGGTATCGCTTTCTGCCAGAATATGGCAGGCTTCGTCGTCCAGATACGCCCCGTGCTCGATGCTGTCAACCTCTGCTGTGACGGCGTTTTTTACCGCTTTTGCTCCGTTGCAGTGGGCCATGACGGCAAAGCCCAGATCGTGGGCGGCGGCAATGAGATCATGCATCTCCGCACCGGTCAGCGGCTCCTCCGTCAGCACGCCGTAGGCGGAGAAATCCATCAGGCCGGAGACCATCAGCTTGATGAAATCCGCCCCGCTTGCCTGCGCTTCCGCCAATAATGCGCGGTATTCCGCGAAATCCGACCATCCCCGGCCAATGAAGCTGCCGTAGTGGCCTTTTTTGTAGATGGGAAACGCTGGGGTACGGTAGGTGATGCCGTATTCCGGGGCCAATTCCTTAGCCCGCAGGCAGACCCCGAACCGGTCGCCGCCATCCCGGAGATACGAAATTCCGGCAGATTGATAGGCGGAAAGACGTTCTTTGATCAAAATATCGTCCGGATGGGGCTGGTGTCCGGCGATGGCGGCCTTCCAGTCGCTGCCGGACAGCAGCATGTGGATGTGTAAGTCAGCAAACATGGCGGTCTCCTTTGACGGGGGTATTTGTGATACTTCGTAGGGGAGGGGTTCTACCCCTTCCGCTCAGTAAATTAAGCAGCTCAAATAGGCGACGGGCGGGGTAGAACCCCTCCCCTACGCACAGCGCCAGAGCGGTACTTACCGCCGTTCAAATAAACCAAAGCGGCAGGAGAGCCTGCCGCTTTGGGGTCATTTGGTTTCTTCAACTGCGTTGATCACGTCGCCCAGCAGGTACAGGGAGCCGTAGCACAGCACGGTACCGTCCTTACCCGCGTGGTCGATGGCAAGGCGGACGCCGTCCGCCACCGTGTCGCAGGGGGTGACGGGCTTGCCGAAGCTGACCAGATATTTCGCCAGCTCCTGCGCCGTCAGGGCGCGGGGATTGTCCGGGGTGACGGTGATGAACTCCACCGCGTGATCCGCCACACTGCGGTACATGCAGTGGTAATCCTTGTCGCTCAATACACCGGTCAGCACCGTCAGGGGACGGTTCGGCAAATAATCCGCGATATTTTGGGCCAGCGCCTGAATACACTGGGGATTGTGGCCGCCGTCAATGAGGAACAGCGGGGCGCGGCGGATGATCTGGAACCGGCCTGGCCACATGACGCGGGACAGTCCCTGACGGATATCGTCCTCGGTGATGTTCCAGCTCCGCTTTTGCAGCACGTCCAGCGTGGTCAGCGCCACGGCGGCATTGTGGAGCTGATGCTCGCCCAGCAGGGGGAGATGGAGATTTTTCCTGCCGCCGAAGTCGAAGACCTGCCCCTCCAGCGAATGCTGCCGCAGGTGCAGCTGGGTAAAGTCCACCTTGTGGAGCGCTGCGCCCACCTCGCGGCAGCGCTGCTCCACCACGGCTTCCACGCCGTCGGTGGAGCGGTACAGCACCGCGTCGCAGCCGGGCTTGATGATGCCGCTCTTGGTGGCGGCGATCTTCTCCAGTGTGTCGCCCAGCACCTCCGTGTGGTCAAGGCCGATGTTGCACAGCACGGCAGCCTCGGGAGCGCCGATGACGTTGGTGGCGTCGAACTCGCCGCCCATGCCTACCTCGCACACCACGATGTCGCACTGGCGGCGGGCAAACCACGCGAAGGCAATGGCCGTGACCATCTCAAACTCGGTGGGCTGCTCGAAAATGCTGTCGGCCAGCGGCTTGATCTCCTCGGTGATGGCGCACAGCTCGTCGTCGGGGATCTGCTCGCCGTTGATCTGCATCCGCTCGTTGAAGCGGACGATGTAGGGCGAGGTGTACAGGCCGGTGCGATAGCCCGCCTGCCGCAGCACCGAGGCCACCATGGCGCAGGTGGAGCCCTTGCCGTTGGTGCCGGTGACGTGAACAAATTTCAGCGTCCGCTCCGGATGAACCATCTTGTCCAGCAGGGCGCTGATACGCTCCAGACCGGGGATGCTGCCCTTCCAGCAGACGGCGTGGATGTAATGTAAGGCTTCGTCCAGTGTCATTGTCCTGACACTCCTTTCTGCGCCGGTTGGGCGGCGGTAGGCCACACGCCGGCGGCGGTGAATACGCGGGAGCGGCACAGCGCCCACACCAGCAGCACATCCAGCACGCCGGTGACGGCAAACTGCACGCTGCGGGTGGCCAGCTTGGTCACGAAAAAGGCCAGCTTGCTGTCGCCGCCGTAGATCAGGGCCAGCGAGCCGCTCTGATAGAGAATGGAGCCCAGCACGATGGCCGGGAGAAACGCCGCGGCGATGCGCAGCGGAGAGATCTTCTGGGTCAGCCACGGGCGAAACAGTCCGGCGCACAGGCCGTACAGAATGGGCGGCACGCAGAAGATGGGATTGTAGCCGTAGGGGGTGAACAGGCAGCCGATGAAGTCGGCGGCGAAGCCGGTGAAAGCGCCGGGCAGCGGGCCGAACAGCATGCCCGCGATGAAGATGGGCACGGCCTCGATGGAGAAGCGGGTGGTCTCGTTGGGCATGGGGATCAGCAGACGGGCCAGAATGACGCTCAGCGCCGTCAGCAGCGCGCAGATGGCGATGGAGCGCACGCTCCATCCGGACTTTTCGGGATTTTTGGACATAAAAAAGGCCTCCTAACAAAAATGTGGGAGGAGGTTGGGGAAAGGGTATGCGATTGTTCCGCGCACGGCGTACCGTACTCTGCAACAGCGGATGCGAAGATGGCATCGCGGAGCAAGCTCCTTCGTCCGGCGGCAACCTCCCATCCGACCGGCACTTAACGCGCCACTTCTACTCTTGCAGCAAGGGATGTGTTCACAGCAGAAGAAGTGTCCCGGTCTGTGCACACTGCCTGTATCATACTAGGGACGGCGGCAAAATACAAGGCAAAAATCGGAAATTTTTATTTTTCGTCAAATTGTCAAAAAATTCACATAACGATACGGCTATTTTAACAACAGCGTGTAAACGAACTGTGAAACGCGCAAAACGAAATGGTTGTTTTGTGGGATTTGCACGAAATAAAGGTTGACAAAAACGCATGGTTTCAAGTATAATTTCTAATTGTAGAAAAAATAACAAGGGGAAAAGGAGAGCGGTGAAAAGCGCCGTTACCGCCCCGGCAAATGCGCAAAGCGCACGGCCCTGTGGTGAGAAAGGCGAACAACGTTTTCTGGCACACAAGGGGGCCGTTTTCCTTTTTTTAGGAGATATCCATGAAGCGGTATGAAGTGGTGCGGGAGATCGCCAACAGCTGTGAGCGCAACCAGATGCGGGACGTGCTGTTCTTCGAGGTGGACACCGACGACCCTGTGGAATGGGTTCGGCGGGAGATCAAGGGCGGCGAGGTACACCTCACCGCTGAGGAGGGCCGCCCCGGCGAGATGACCGTGTTTGTGGAGAGCGCGGGCATGTATCAGAAGTTTTTGTTCACGGAGCTGTGAAAGCTTCGCAGAATTCGCGCTCGCAGGCGCGAAAGAATCAAATCATTTTTCTGACGACATGCGCGTCAGAAAAATACTTCTCGGCCGCCAGTGTGTCCGAAGGACGCGCGCAGCTGGCCGCAAATCTTTTGGCAGAAAAGTCGTAAGACTTTTCGCCAGCTTGAATTTGTATCTACATCCCTGACCGGGATCATGATAAATTGGATGCTAAGGAGGGAATCTATTGAGCGTGTGAAGGGTGCGTTCAGCAAAAGCTGCGTGCTCCTTCAAGGTACTTCCAGCAAAGACCGGTATGGCCTGTATCGCAGAGACTGCCGGTCGGCCGGAGCATTACATGTAACCCCTATGGCCCGCGGAGAGCGACATGCCCCGCAGGCCCCGCAAAGGATGGATCGAAACTATGGGAAAAACACATATCATTGCAGTGGCGGGCAAAGGCGGCGTCGGCAAGACGACCACCTGCGGCATGCTGATCGACTATCTGTGCAAGGCGGGAAAGGGCCCGCTGCTGGTCGTGGACGCCGACGCCAACTCCAACCTGAATGAAGTGCTGGGCGTGGAAGTGGAGACCACGCTGGGCGACATTCGCGAGGAGATGGCCCAGGCGGAGAAAAACGGCACCGTGCCGCCCAGCATGACAAAGGCGGATTACGCCGAAATGAAGTTCAGCTCCGCGCTGGTGGAGGAGGACGACTATGACATGCTGGTCATGGGCCGCACACAGGGCAAGGGCTGCTACTGCTTTGTCAACGGCGTTTTAAAAACGCAGATCGACAAATATGTCGGCAATTACCGCTACATGGTGGTAGACAACGAGGCTGGTCTGGAGCATATCAGCCGCGGGACGCTTCCGCACGTCGACACCATGCTCCTCATTTCCGACTGCTCCCGCCGCGGCATTCAGGCCGTGGGCCGCATCGCCGAGATGATCCGCGAGATGGATCTGAAGCCCGGCGAAATGAAGCTGATCGTCAACCGTGCGCCGAACGGGGTTCTGAACCCCGGCGTCATGGAAGAGATAAACAAGTACGGCCTCCAGCTGGCAGGCGTTCTTCCGCAGGATGAGACTGTTTACGAGTACGACTGCGAAGGAAAGCCCAGCTCGCAGGTGCCGGACGATACGCCCGTCAAGAAGGCGCTCGCCGCCGTCATGCGGGACTTAAAGCTGTAAGCAAAAGACAATATTTTTATAGGGGGATTCACAACTATGCCTTTCGTTCCCAAGAAACAGGCGTTCAATGCGCACATCAATGAAGTTGTGCTGGGCGTTGGCGACAAGGCCACGGCCATCGGCGGTCAGAACGTGCTTCCGTTCCACACGTTTGACGCTGAGATCAAGAACGCACCGAAGATCGGCGTTGAGCTGACCGACCTCGGCATGGCGGAATACACCATGCCCGGCGAGAAGGCCTTCTACGCTGGCTGCACCACCGTGGCCGAAATGGCCAAGCGTGCAGAAACGCTCGAGGGCGCTTCTTTCATCTGCCTGCACCTCGAGGGCGCAGATCCCAACGGTCTGAACAAGTCCGTGGAAGAGTGTGTCCAGCTTGCCAAGGACGTCGCTGACGCGACGACCCTGCCGCTCGTTATCATGGGCTGCAAGAACATCGAAAAGGACACCGAGCTGTTCAACAAGATCTCCGAAGCGCTGGCCGGCAAGAACATTCTGGTTCTGTCCGCGCGTGACGAGGACTACAAGACCGTCGTCGCCTCCGCCGGTATGGCCTACGGCCAGAAGGTCGGCGCGGAATCTGCCGTCGACATCAACCTCGCCAAGCAGCTCAACACCGTCATCACCCAGATGGGCTTCAATGCGCAGTCCATCGTCATGAACGTCGGCTCCGCTGCCGCAGGCTACGGCTATGAGTACGTCGCCTCCACGCTCGACCGCGTGAAGGACGCTGCGCTCAAGCAGGCGGACGCCATGCTCGAAATGCCCATTATGACCCCTGTTTCCGCTGACACCTGGGGCGTCAAGGAAGCCGTTATGTCCGAGGAAGACATGCCCGAATGGGGCAGCCAGGAAGAGCGCGGCATCGAGATGGAGATCACGACCGCTGCCGCCGTTCTGGCAGGCGGCTCCGACGCAGTCATTCTGCGCCATCCGGAAGCAGTAAAGACCATCGCCAAGATGATCGACGCGCTGATGTAAGCAGAGAGGGGGAACCATACTATGGCAGTTAAAGGTCTTGACATTTTCAAATTATCTCCGAAGAAAAACTGTAAGGAATGCGGCAGCCCCACCTGCATGGCATTCTGCATGAAGGTCGCACAGGGCGCTGTTCCCATCACCAAGTGCCCGTATATGTCCGAAGAGGCGATCGCCCTTCTGTCCGAGGCCACCGCGCCTCCCATGCAGACCATCACGGTCGGCGCGCACAAGCTCGGCGGCGAGACCGTTATGATGCGTCATGAGAAGACCCTCGTCAACCGCAACCTGTTCGCGGCGACGCTGGATACCTCCATGGACGACGCGTCCATCGAAGAGCGCATCGCGCTCGTCAAGAAGGTCGATTACGAGCGTATCGGCGAGCGTGAAATGGTCGAGTGCGTCTTCGTTCACGACGCAGGCGACTGCGCGAAGTTTGTCGAACTGTGCAAAAAGGCAGCCGCTCTGCCCGACCGCACCGTCATCATCGACACCAAGGACGTCGAGACGGCGAAGGCTGCCGTCGAGGCCATCAAGGACAGCAAGCCCATCCTGAACGGCGCAAACAAGGACAACTTCAACGACATGAACGAGATCGCCAAGGCGGCGGGCCTCGTTCTGGGCGTCAGCGGCACGGATCTGTCCGAGCTGCACGATACCGTTGCCGCACTCGAAAAGGCCGGCAACAAGAACCTCATTCTCGACGTGACCGCTCCCACCATCAAGGAGACGTTCGCAAACGCCGTGCTCGTCCGCCGCACCGCCATCAAGGACGGCGACCGCACGTTCGGCTATCCCTCCATTGTCAATCTGGGCGTTCTGTGCAACCATGACGAGCATCTTGAGACGGCTCTGGCCGCCATGTTCGTCGTCAAGTACGGCTCCATCATCGTCATGGACAAGGTCGGCTACGCTGAGGCGCTGCCGCTCTACGGCCTGCGCCAGAACATCTTCACCGACCCGCAGAAGCCGATGAAGGTCGCCCCCGGCATCTATCCCATCAACGGCGCCGGTCCCGACGATCCCTGCGCGCTGACGGTCGACTTCGCGCTGACCTACTTCCTGGTCTCCGGCGAACTCGAGCGCTCCAAGGTTCCTGTGAACCTGCTCATCACCGACGCATCCGGTATGTCCGTTCTGACAGCATGGGCTGCAGGCAAGTTCTCCTCCACGTCCGTCAAGAAGTTCTTTGACGAATTCGATATCGCCTCCAAGATCAACAACCGCACCCTCATCATCCCGGGCAAGGTCGCCGTCATGAAGGGCGAGATCCAGGACAAGCTGCCTGAGTGGAACGTCGTCGTCGGCACCCGTGAGGCGGTCGAGCTGGTCAAGTACCTGCGCGACGGCGAACACATCAAGGCTGCTGAGGCTGCCGCTGCCTCCAAGGCTCCCGCCGCGGAGAAGAAGGAAGCTGCCGACGCCAACGCGCCGCTCGATTTCGAGAAGATCGCTGCGTCCATCCCGGCCATCGAGGTCGTCGACATGGGTGTGAGCTACAAGCAGCGTGATCCGGAGTCCCCGAAGTTCGTCACCATCGGCGAACGTATCCACTGCATCTCCCCAGTCATCCGCGAGGCCATGAACACCATGAACCCCGAGC
>OLXH01001090.1_pt1 | contig 11119 bp, 7 predicted proteins | sample 1673391 | NCBI WGS metagenome assembly OLXH01 (sample SAMEA103958110, study PRJEB25191) | human gut metagenome | reverse complement strand
TGAAAAAAATGAAGTGATTTTGTCTGCCGGATGCACCACGCACGAGATCGGGCTGGTGCTGTCCGGAAGCGTTAATATTGAAAATCTCGACCTGTGGGGCAGCAAAAGCATTTTGAGCAACATCGGTGCCGGACAGGTTTTCGGGGAAACTTATGCATTTTCCCGCGAAACACTGATGGTCGATGCGGTTGCTGCCCAGCAGACCGATATTCTATTCTGGAATCTGGATATTCTTGTCCACACGCCTCATCCCGCAAGCACCTGGCAGCCAAAATTTATCCGGAATCTGCTACAGATCTCCCTGCGCAAAAATCTCGCGCTCTCCCAGCGGATTTTCTGTACAACCCCGAAAACGATCCGTGGGCGGCTGCTTGTCTATCTGTCAAACCAGGCGGCAAAAGCCGGCAGCAATTATTTTGAGATTCCGTTTGACCGACAGGGGCTGGCGGACTATCTGAATGTCGACCGCAGTGCGCTTTCCAAAGAGCTTGGCAAAATGCGGGACGAAGGAATTCTGACCACCCGGAAAAATGCGTTTACCCTGTACGGATTGTCTCATGAGCCGCTCCTTTATGTTTCATTTTCAAAGGCCTTTCACTAATAATACAAACGAAAAATCGGAAAGGTTACAAAAAAAGGAACCCTGTCCGGATATCTTTCCGGACAGGATTCCTTTTTATTATGTTCTCCTACTCTGCCAGCTTAAACCTGCCAACCAGATTCTTCAGTCCTTCCGACTGTGCGGAAAGCTCCTGGCTTGTCGCAGAAGTTTCTTCTGCAGCTGCGGAGTTGCTCTGTACGACACTGGAAATCTGCTCGATTCCCTGCTCGATCTGCTTTAACATATTTGCCTGCTCGGTAGAACTCTCGCTGGCACCCTTTACCGCATTCGCAAAATCATTCATGGATTCAAGAATCTTATTTAATGCAGCAACCGTCTTTTCTGTAATCTGGTTTCCGTTTTCAATTTCCTGCAGAGATTTTTCAATCAGATCGCGAGTATTGACTGCCGCCTGTGCACTGTCACCCGCCAGTTTTCCGATCTGATCTGCCACAACCGCAAAACCTTTTCCGGCTTCCCCGGCACGTGCTGCCTCAATGGAAGCATTCAGGGACAACAGGTTGGTCTGACTTGCAATCTCCTCGATGGAACCGATGATGTTTTGGATTTCCTGTGAGGTACTGCTGATCCGCTCCATGGCATTGGTCAATGCCTGTAATTCTTCTCTGCTTTGATCTGCCTGTTCTACGGCAGTGCGTACCATCTGGTAAGCCCCGGAAGCGCTCTCTGCGCTGGATTCTGCAATTCCGCTGACACTCTCTACCGTTGCTGTCAGTTCTTCTACTGCACCTGCCTGATCGGTGGCACCTTCTGCCAAAGCCTGTGCCCCGCCTGCCAGCTGCCCGGAACCGGATGCAACCTGCTCAGATGCTTCATTAATCTGTGTCATGGTATCACTCAGTTCATGTTTTAATTTGCTCATGGACTCATACTGCTGTTTGAAATTTCCAATATAAATCTGTGGATTATTACTGGATACATTGAAATTTCCTTCTGCCATTTCTCCCAGAAGATAACTGGTATCCTGCACAATCACCTCCAGAGTTTTGCATGCCTGCCGGAAATTACCGGCAAGTTTTCCGAGTTCGTCTGGAGATTCATAATTTATTTCCACATCAAGCTGTCCTGCTTTCAGTTTCTCAGCTGCACCTTCCAGTTCCTGAATTGGCTTTAGCATAATTCCGGTAATGGTGGTCCGGATGACAGTGGAGAAAGCCACTGCTCCTGTTCCTATGAGAATCATCAGAATAATGCTCACAAGTCCCGTTACCCTGGCAGATGTATACTGACTCTTTGCCTCTGCGGATGCCACTTTTCCGATATCAACCAATATATCCTGAATTTTCTCTGTTGCATCATTATAATCGGAATTAAACAGTGCCAGAGCTTCGTCATTTTTATTCCGCTTCGCCAGTTCCACGACCGCTGCCCGCTGTTTTTTCAGTTCTTCTATCGCATCTTTTAATTCCGCAACTTTCTTTTTATCATTATAAGACTTCTCCAGTGCGGTAACATTTTTTCCAACCTGATCTGCATACTTCTGTGCCAAATTAGAATAACTCTGTGTGGAACTTGCATCATCGGTTGTCATCGACCACAAAATATATTTTCCCACAAGCTGTATATCTTTACGGATTTCCATCTGCAATGTGCTGTTTGCATATGCTTCCTTGTAAAACTTATAAGTATCCACATTCATCTTTACAATGGAAACAAGCGAAACAACCACAGCAATAGCAAGCGTTACAATGACTGTAGTAAATGCATACTTCAACTTCGTTCCTACCTTCAGTTTTCGGTAAAACTCTTCCATATTTTTTCGTCCTTCCATTTTCTCTGTTCCTTTCTTTATTCCGCTTTAAAATACTCGCTTTATCATACGCCTTTTTTCCTCCCACTGCAATGTTTCTGTCGAAAATATGCAAATTTTATCTTTTTCCACACTCAGAAATTCCCCCCTGGTTTGTCCCCTTTGCATTCCAATAAAATGATGGTACAATGATGACATAACACAAAACATCTGTTTTACATATATTGTTGGAAATGGAAATGAAATGGAAAAAGCACAGATTCGAATAATCCGAAGCAAAAGAAAAACCGTTGCACTGGAAATCCGTCCGGATTTATCGGTTCTGGTAAGGGCACCTTACTGGATGGCAGACTGGCAGATCCGTAAATTTGTCGATGAAAAATCAGACTGGCTGTATGCCCATCTCCGGGAAATGGAACAAAAACAAAAATTGGAAGCTGCACGCCCGAAAGCCGCACCTTTAACTCCCGGGGAATTGCAGGTGCTTGCAGATGAAGCACTGCGCGTAATTCCGGAACGGGTACGGTTTTATGCCCCGGTTGTCGGCGTGACCTATGGCAGGATCACCATACGAAACCAGCGTACACGCTGGGGAAGCTGCAGTGCAAAGGGCAATCTTAACTTTAACTGCCTGCTGATGAAAGCACCGCCGGAAGTGCTGGATTACGTGGTTGTCCATGAGCTGTGCCACCGGCTGGAGATGAACCATTCACCACGCTTCTGGGCACAGGTGGAGCGTGTGCTTCCAGACTATAAGGTTTCCCGCAAATGGTTACGGGAACATGGCAATGAGCTTATGGATTTAAACCCATAAGAAGGAGATACCGGTATTCCTGCATCTCCTTCTTGCTTTCATGTTATTTTTTACATGTAATATCGTTCTGTTCTCAATTACTTTCTATTGTATAAGTCCCCTCTTCAAAATTTACATGCAATTCGGCATATGCCCCGTCATATTCCCAGCGGATTTCCAGAGAACTCTCCTCTCCGGAGATTGTCACCTCTGCACCTTCCGAAAATGCCTTATGGGTATTTCTCATACGGATTAGCGCAAGCTGTTTTTGAACCACATCTTTTTTCAGTCCTTCCGCGATCTGATCACCAGAAAGATTTGTCCGGTTGATTTCCTTATGTCCGGATTCCCCTGCACGCTGCACCGCTTCATGGTCATTTTTTCCGGCAAACAGATCCAGATACCAGATCTGCGGTTTGCCCGGCATAAACATCTGGATGGCCCGCGCCAGAAGCATTTTTTCATCCGACTCTCCCAATGCACTGTAGTACGTGGCATTTACCTGATAATACAGATTCTTTTGTCCATGTAAATTTTTGACCATGCCCCCACGGGATACAATCCGGTCAATTAACGACTGGATCTCCTCTTTTGGAAGCAGTCCCTTTAAATCCAGAAGCGGGATACCGTCGTGACAGCCAAGCATGTTGACCGTGGAGATCTTCTTTTCCACAATTTCCTTCGCCCATGCCGCAAGGTACGTTCCCCGCCGGTTCTCAATCGCATCAATGACCAGTCCCGGCAGGAAAAAGTCATAGGTTGCATAGCCTTTTTCTGCAAGTGTCTCATATATTTTTTCATCATACGCTGCGTGGATCTCCGGCAAAAGCGTAAGTCCCAAAGGTTCTGCCAACGTATGGATCTTCTGTAAAAGTTCCCACGTTTCCGGATCATTGAGAAAGTTTTTCTTTCCCGGTGTCTTCGGCGCATAGGCAAAGGCATCCAGCCGCACGATCGCCGCTCCGTAAGAAGCTATTTTCTCCAGTGTTTCACGATAAAACTCCCACACCTTTGGCGACTGGATGTTTACATCCATCTGTCCGAGATACTGTCTGCCATGCACTTCCTGATAAAAGGTATTCCAGTACGGCACCTTTTTTCCATCCGGAAATTCCACCATCAGGATCGGCAGCCCGGGTTTGCGGAAAAACATCTGCTTCAGGCAGCTTTCCTCCGGCTGGATATAGCCTTCCTCCGTCATGGTTCCATGCCCTTCCCAGAAGCGGTTCCAGTCGATGAAAAAATCGCGGTACGCAGAAGCCTCCCCTTTTTCCACAAGATCCCGAAACAGTGGGGACTGTGCGGAAGCATGGTTTAAAATAAAATCCAGTTTCAGGTCAATCCCCATATTCTTTAACTGGTCAAGTTCTTCCCGGTTGGCAAGCTGCTCATTCAGGTCATAGTCGATCACGGAAAATCCCCGGTCGAGATCGGAATGGTACAGGCTCGGCAGAATGTAAAAAGAAGAAAATACATCCTGCAAAGCCTCCGTTTTCAGCAATGTTACGATATCCCCAAGATTTCCTCCAAGGCTGTCGGGATATGCATTGAGCATCGGTTTATGGTTCATAAACTCTTCCGTCCTTTCCCACGATTAATCCTGCATTTTTGCGCTGCACTTCGAGTTTTTCCTGTTCCAGTTCCACCACACGGCAGATAAACGGGCTTGCGGCATTCTCATCGCGGTTTCTGCGGATGCGCCGCTCCTTGGTCTCCTCCGGGGAACTTTCCAGAAAGACGGGCAGATCCACACCATGTAAATCGTCACTGCCTCCGTGTGTCCACTCCAGAAGTAATACGGATATTCCGGAAAAATCGGTTTCTTCCGATGAAATCTCGCCATCTTCCCGTCCCATATGCCGCAATGTGATCGTATCTTTTCCCTCATGAAATGCCGCAAGCACTTCATTGATCCGGTCGAAGTCAATCTCTTTCTTTGTTCCGAGATATCCACGCAGTCCGTCTTCCCCTGTCTCTTTATACACACGCATCCGTTCTTCATCGTTGCGTTTTGGAATCCGGTGTGGATAATCATCGCCAGAGAGCAGATAACAACCCGTTCCGTCATTTAAAAAGTACTGCTGCAATGCCGTTGCAAGTGTTGTTTTTCCGGAACCGGAGCCACCGTAAAGGCTGATGACCACTCGATTTTTGGCATTCCTGTCACACCATTTCTGCACTTTTTCATATAATGTTCCAGCCTCTTTCAGTTCTGTAAAAGCAAACTGATATGCCTCATATTCTCTGGTAAACGGCGGAAGCGGAATTCCCGCATGCATCAGTGCTGCACCGGAATACTGTCTGCCGCTCTGTTCTTCCAAATACACGGCATCCGGTTTTAACCCACGCAGGCGGACATAAACGGTCGCCTGATTTGCCTCTGCCATAAGACGCACTACGCTTACCAGTGCATGATCCTGTTGCTCTGAGACGGACATCCATGCCGCAATTTCATCCGTAAACGGATCCGACAGCCGCCAGTACGTTCCCTCGTTAATGAGCGTTTCATACTTCTTGTATGTTTTAATCTGCTCCCGGATCTGCTGTTTTTCCTCATCGGATAAAAGCGCCGGGTTTAATTCGTAACCGAAAGTTCCCGCCATCGCCGTCACCCCACGGGTATGGAAACTTGTCACCCGTCCGGTCTGGTGATTTGGCACCGCCGAAACATGCGCCCCCATCGCGGAAACCGGATAGAAAAACGAAGTTCCGTACTGGATTCTTGTGCGGTTGATCGCATCGGTATTGTCGCTGCACCAGATCTGTGGGGAATAATAAAGCATTCCCGCGTCAAACCTGCCGCCGCCACCGCTGCATCCCTCCAGCAGAAGATCCGGATAGCGGCTGCACAGGTGTTCCAGAAAATCATAGACCCCAAGCACATAATCATAGGAAAGATTTCCGGCATAAACATCTGCCATGCTGCGGTTCATATCCCACTTGACATAATCAATTTTTCCCTGATCCAGCACGGCACAAATCTGATCAAATACACAGTCGCGCACTTCTTTTCTGGAAAAATCAAGCAGTAGCTGGTTTCTCGAGCGCACCGGCTTTTTCCCCGGAATCTGAATTGCCCAGTCCGGATGTGCCCGGTAAAGGTCGCTGTCTTCATTGACCATCTCCGGCTCAATCCAAATGCCAAATTTCACCCCCTGATTATGCACACGGGTAATAAGCTCTGCCAGGCTTCCCCCCAGTTTCTTTTCATTGACCTGCCAGTCCCCAAGGGAAGAATTGTCATCGTTTCTTTTCCCGAACCAGCCGTCATCCATCACTACCATATCAATTCCAAGGGAAGCGGCTTCTTTTGCCAGATCCACAATCGTATCTCCCGTAAAATCAAAATAGGCTGCCTCCCAGCTGTTGATCAGCACCGGACGCTGCATATGGACATATTTGCTGCGGCACACATGGTTGCGGATGCAGTTATGATATTGCTGCGACAGTGCAGACAATCCGTCTGCCGAATAAGACAAAATGACTTCCGGTACCGTAAAGGTTTCTCCTTCCGCAAGTGGATAGGAAAACAGTTCTTCATTTAATCCAAGAAGCAGGCGCGTCTGGTTGAACTGGTCTTTTTCCGCCTCACAGGAGAAATTGCCGCTGTATACAAACAGCATGCCATAGCAGCTGCCTGCCGTCTCTGTTGTCCCTTTTTCTGCCAGAATCACTGCGGGATTATACTGATGGCTGGATGTTCCCCTGCGGCTGCCAAACGCAATCGTTCCATGTCCCAGCGGGGTGCGCTCCAGATTGCGCTCCATGGCATGCTTTCCATAAAACCGCAGGACATCAAAATCTCCCTGTACAAAATCCAGACAGGCTGCCGCTGCCTTTTCGATCGTAATCTGTCCGGTTCCCGTATTTTTAATCCGTACACTCCTTGTAATGACATCGGTTTCTTCTAAAACGCCATACAGCAGATGCACTTCAACCTGTGCGTTTTCATCTGCAAGGACTATTTCCAGTGTCTGTGCTTCGTTTTCATCTGCCCAGACAGCCGGAAGTCCCTGTAACTGATACTTGCCGCTTCGGATCTCATAGCTCTTAAAAAGCAGATCTGCACTTTCCACACCTTTTTCATTTTTGATATTCAGTGCAATATTGCGGTAATCCCCTGTGCCAAGGGACGGATATTCCTGTGGCAGCGCATCCAGCGAATAGGTGCGGTCCATGCCCGCTGCATAAGGATTTCCGGAAAATCCACGGTCTGCATAGGTTAGGACATAGTCCATGGAACTGTTTGTTTTTTCTCCGTAGTACAGATGCAGCAGATATCCCAGTGGATCGACCTGCATCTGATAAGTTGTATGCGCCGTATGCAGGGTAAATATTTTTTTATTTGGATTGTATATAATTGCCATAGAAGTCACCTCGTTTATTCTTTATCCTTTGACTGCACCGTTTGCCACACCATTCAAAATCTGTTTCTGACAGATCATATAAAAGATCAGGATCGGGATCAGTGCCAGAATATAGGAGGCAAACGCCAGATTGTAATTGGTTCCAAACTGTGTCTGGAAGTTAAGCTGTGCAAGCGGCAGCGTATTCTGTCCGGTTCCGGACATGATCACAAGCGGTGTCATAACATCGTTCCATGTTCCAAGGGCTGTCAGAATCGCAACCGTCGCATGCATCGGTTTCATCATCGGGAATACCACTCTCCAATAAGTCGTCCAGGTACTTGCCCCATCAATATCTGCTGCTTCTTCGAGTGCTTCCGGAATATTTTTTAAATATCCACTGTAAAGCAGGACATTCATTGGCATGTAAAATACCAGATACAACACAATGACACCGGCACGGTTTCCAAGTCCCATGTGTGCCGTCTGTTTTACCAGAGGCATCATTAAGATGGAAAATGGAACAAACATACCACTGACAATATACAGATAGATAAAACGGAAACTTTTTCTTCTTGCCATGCCCCGCCCGATCACATAGCCTGCAATCGAGTGGATCAGAATTGCCAGTACGATCGTTACCAGAGTGATCAGTAAACTGTTTCCAAGAGAACGCCAGAAATCGGTCACTTCCATTGCCTGACGGAAGTTTTCAAAACTCCATTGTTTCGGGAAAGAAAGTGCACCCGCCACATCGTTTGTCATCTCACTTGGTTTCTTAAACGCAATGATCGCTGCCATATACAGTGGAAAAAATACGGTAACCGTCCCCAAAATCAGAACAATCGTAAGTACCCAGTTTGTTTTCTGTTTTTCTTTCATCATAACTGCTCCTCCTTCTTATTCATGACTGTCATCTGGAAAAGTGAAATTGCCACAATCACAATAAAGAAAATAACTGCATTTGCACTCTGGAATCCAAACTGTCCGCCATCCATACCATTTTTATAAATCAGGTAAGAGATCGATTCGGTGCTCTGTGCCGGACCTCCCTTGGTCAAAGACATGATCTGGTCGAATACCATGAGAAAATTCTTTGTGCTCAATACCAGATTGATTGTTACAAACGGCATAACCAGTGGAAATGTTACTTTCCAGAACTGTTTCCATTTACTTGCTCCATCAAGCATACTCGCCTCGTAAACTTCCTCCGGGACGGTCTGCAGACCGGAAATATAAATAATGGTATTCATGGCAACTGCCTGCCATACACCAACAATCAGCACACCAATCCATGCGTATTTTTCACTTGCAAGAATACTGTTCTGTAAAAATCCAATATGGAACACATTTCCCACAGTTGGGAGAATGTAAGTAAAAATAAAACTAAAAATATAACCGATGACAAGTCCTCCTAAAATATTCGGTACAAAATAAATACCGCGCAGTGCACTTTTGCAACGGATCTTACTGTTTAAGCCAACTGCCATGATCAGACTCAGCACATTTACCAGTATCGTTCCTGCCAGTGCATATTTAAACGTAAACAAATAGCTTTTTCCCACGCGGGAATCCGTAAACAGATCTGCATAGTTCCGGAACCCGACATAATCGTACGTTCCGTATCCTTTATAATTGGTAAAGCTGTAAATCACACCTTTGATCATTGGAAGTGTATTGAATGCAAAAAATAAGATTACAACCGGTATGATAACCGCCCAGAATGTTTTGTCCCTGTTTGACATTTTCTTTTTCATTGTGCATCCTCCTGTTCTTTCTGATAATCCTGTACTTTCCGAATCAGATCCCGGTTATAGCGCTTCCAGTCGGAATCAAATTTTTTCAAAAACTTTTCCTGTGCATTATCGCTTGTATCCAGCAGGAACGTCTGGATCATGGCATCCACACTCATCTCACTCGGATAATGGTGATCCTGATAATCTGCCATGCGGTTGTTTTCAATGTAAGGACGCATATCCTTGAGTGTTTCCGGAATTGCAAAATCCCCGTCTTTGCAGGCAATTCCGCCCTGATCATCCAGATAAATCTGAATGGTTTCATCGTCATACAGATATTTTAAAACTTCATATGCTGCTTCTTTGTTTTTGCATGCTTTCATTACGGAAAACTGCAGATCAATTCCTGAATTTAATACATTGTCTGATTCGTTATCATTTGCAGGAAATGTAAAAGAGCCGATATTCATGTCCGGGTTGACCGATTTAATCTGCGGGATTGCATAGCTTCCGATCGGATACATGGCAGATTCCCCGCGGGCAAATGCTGTACAGGCATCGTTATAACCGTATGCATACGGATTTTTTTCGGCGTAATCCAAAAGCGCATGCATCTTTTCTGCTACCGGTCCATACGTATCGGAAAATGTGGTATTTCCCATATTTACCTGATTGCAGGTATCCGAATCGGTGAGTCCGACTGCCAGCGCATTCCACGGAGCCAGACAGGTCCAGGTATCTTTAAATCCCAGATACAGCGGAAGTATTCCGCTCTGTTTTATTTCATCACACAGTGTGGTAAATTCCTGCCAGGTGGTCGGAACTTTCCAGCCATTTTCCTCAAACAGATCTTTGTTATATAAAATTCCTGCCGCGTTTGCCACATATGGAAGTGCATACGTGCCATCCTTTGGAATAAACTCCAGTTCCTTATCCATATCCAGATATGCCTGTTTTACGGTCTGGACTTCATCCAGATCGGAAATATCCTCAAACAGATCTGCATCTAAAAAGTTGGAGTAGTTGATATCTCCTCCGATTGCGATGATATCCGGATAATCCTCCCGGATAAAACGTGTCTTTAAAATGGTCATTGCTTCATTTGGAGATGAAATCGTCAAATGAATGTCATCATGTGTTTCATTGAACCGCTTTTCAATTTTTTCAAATGCCTTAACTGCTTCTGGTTTGTAGGAAACCACTTCAATCTCCGTTTTTCCATCCGCCCTTTTTTCGCTTCCGCATCCAGCAAGTCCTGTCATACACATACCAAGTGCAAGCACAGCCGCAAGACCACGGAAAATATTCCTTTTTGCCATATTCCTCTCTCCTTTTCTTAAATATATGCGCTTGTCTTTTGATAATCTAATTATAACATACCTTTATGCGTCCTTAAATATCCGTATTTTTTCAAATTTATACCAAAATGCAATATTTTGTGCTATAATAGATACTAATATCGCATTTTGGTATATACGGAGTATTTTATGAGTAATACATTTTTTAATATTTTTCCAAATGAAAATTTTATTGATCTGTGTATGTATCAGTTTGGATATGAACAGTGTGATCCCGGTCATTCTTTTGGTCCTGCCACACGCAATCACTATCTGTTCCATTACATTCTTTCCGGAACCGGAACCCTTATGGCTGACAATGCAAAAGGTGAAACACAGACCTATTCCATAAAAAGCGGGCAGGGATTTATTATTTTTCCCGGTCAGATCAACACCTACATTGCCGATAAACAGCTTCCCTGGGAATATATGTGGATTGAATTTGATGGCTTGCGTATAAAAGAAGCTTTAAGTGTCACAGATTTGTGTAAAGATGTGCCCATTTATCATTCACACTCCAAAGAATTGCGTGAAA
>OLXH01001082.1_pt1 | contig 11152 bp, 13 predicted proteins | sample 1673391 | NCBI WGS metagenome assembly OLXH01 (sample SAMEA103958110, study PRJEB25191) | human gut metagenome | reverse complement strand
TGGGGCACCGCGTTCCCGGGGGTTAAGCTCGGGTATGAATGGTTTAATATCGGTACATCGGACACAGGCTCAAAGCTTTTGTTTGCAGGCACAAGATTTATGCTTGCAGGCATTGCGGTGCTTTTGATTTACGGCATAAAAAACAAAAAATTCCCGAGCTTTTCAAAAGCTCAGGCTCCAAAAATTCTTTTGCTCTCGGCAGTTCAAATTGCCGGCAACTACTTTTTTTATTATCTCGGCCTGTCCGTCACGGCAGGCAGTGTTGCCTCTGTGCTAAATTCCTTTGACACATTTTGCACCGTGCTCACCGTGCCGCTTATTTTTAAAGACGACAAATTGACTCTCAAAAAATTTCTCGGCTGCGCCGTCGGTATATCCGGCATAATTTTAATAAATCTCGGCTCTGACGGCATAAGCACTTTTAAATTCACAGGCGAAGGGTTTTTGCTTATTTCTGCACTGTTTTCTACCGCCGGAATAATGATAAACAAAAAAGCCGCAAGCGACACCGACCCGATGATTGTGACGGGTTATCATCTGCTTTTCGGCGGAGCGGCGCTCACTGCCGCCGCGCTCGCTTTGGGAGGAAAAATCTCTTTCTCATCACCCAAAGCCGACCTTTGCCTTTTATACCTCGCCATGGTTTCTGCCGCGGCATTCTTCATATGGTCCGCACTGTTAAAATACAACCCCGTCAGCAAGGTGAGCATATTCAAACTCATGACGCCTATCTTCGGCAACGTGTTCTCGTTTCTTGCTCTGGGCGAAAATATTTTAACTCCGCTGCATCTTTTATCGCTGTTGCTCGTCTGCCTCGGCATAGCGGCGGTCAACACCGACAAACCAAAGCTCAAAAAATAATGTCTGCCGTCGATGCTCCGACGGCTTTTATTATGTCTTCGGGAGCAATCTCGATTTGTCTGCCGACCTTGCCTGCGCTGACCGTTACTGTTTTGAGCGAAAGCACTGCGTCATGAAAAAAAGTTTTAAACGGTTTTTTCATGCCTATCGGGCTGCACCCTCCGTGGACATATCCCGTGAGCGGAAGCAACTCTTTTTGCTTTATCATTTCAACCGATTTTTCACCTGCCGCTTTTGCGGCTTTTTTCAAATCAAGCTGTTCTGCAACGGGAATAACAAAAACAAAATATTTTTTTGACGCGCCTTTTGTAACAAGAGTTTTATAGACCTCTTCTTGATTTTTGCCTATCATTGCCGCAACGCTTACACCGTCCGGCACCTCGTCTTTTGAAAAAGAATATTCGTGCGGAATATATGCTATCTTTTTTTGATCCAAAAATCTCATTACATTTGTTTTTTGTTCTGCCATAATTATCCCTTCGTTTTTATAAAAATCAACGGTCTTTTTTGCCCGTATAAACCATGTAGTAATTGTGGATTTTTTCCGCTTTCCAAAAATCATATTTCACCGTCTCAAACCCGAGCTTTTCATAAAGAGGGACATTCGCGGGGTTCTGCGTTTCGAGCCCGAGCGAACACCCAAGCGGAACAAGGTCTTTAATCCCCTGCTTTATAAGAGCGGTTGCAACACCCTCGCCCCAATGATTTCTGTCCACAAAAACAGGCTCTATGAGAAGCGTATTTTTCTCAAAAACCTTTGTGTCAAGGTGGCTGAAAGCTTTAAGAGTTTTTATAAGAGAAATATTATAAACGCAAAGAAAAACCCAGTTAGGGCACTTCAAAAAATCAAGCATTGTGTAATCGTTATGCGCGTCGCGCCAAACACAAATTCCACGCCCTTTTTCATCTTCATAAATGAAGTCCTCACCGTTCGACGTGCTGAGACGTTCAAGCATAAAATGATAGAGAAATTTTTTGCATAATTTTTCATTCTTTGTGGCATAGACATGAACCGGGTCATCTTTGTAACTCTCTGCCGCCATTCTCGAATAATATTTTAATCTTTCGCGTGAAAGTTTTTTCTTTTCCATAACAGATCCTTTTTTATATAAATCTTTTCGTTGCTCATGGTAAGAAAACCGGAGCAGCTTTTATATGCTTCCCACATTTTCTCTTTTGAGTTTTATTTTATCTGCAAGGCGCAAAACTCCCTTGCCCGTGTAGCACAAAATCACGCTGAACAAAACTATCGGCACAAAGGATGTGAACCACACTGCATCGGTGTTTGTGATGTTATACTTTTCTATTATATTGCGTCCCCAGTTGAGCACCATAAAGTGTGTTATATAAAGTTCAAGCGTGTGACTGCCGACAAAACCGAGTGCCTTTAAAACGGTTTTTCCGACCGAAAATTTTTCTATAAATTTAGAAACATAAGAAATAACAATGCAAATTGCGGGTGCAAGCACAATCAAAGGGTAGTTGCTGAGACCGTAAGGCGTCAATAAATCATAAAATTTTAAATAAAAAATAATTATTGCTCCGAGTGCTGCCGCCGAAGCTGCGGCAAGCGTCAGAATTGATTTTTTGGAAAGCGGTTTATCGTTTTCTTTTGAGCGTTTTGCAAAATATATTCCGACAAAAAACACCGGCAGTCTCGACGCGGCGATTATCATTTTATCAACATTCCAAAATGCCGTCGAAAAAAGCACCAGCACCGCACAAACTCCGGCGCAGGCAAGGTTGTTTTTGGTTTTGTCTGCAACAGCTGCAAAATACGGCACAAGAATATAATAGACCCAAATTGCTTCAATATACCAGTTAAAGCCCTCAGTCTGCCCCGTGAATCCCCTGACATAAAAGAGGTTGCCTATTACGGCAGAAAAATCCGCCCCTCTTTCAAGGCAAAGATACACGCACCAAACCGCCATTGCCACAGCGGTTATCGGCAGCAGTTTTCTTATACGGCGTTTCATAAAGCCTGCGGCATCTCTGTCTTTGGAATAAGACAGATAGCAGCCTATGCCCGACGCAAAAAGGAATATATCCACGCCCGAATATCCGCTTAGCTGCAAGAAAGAAAGCGGACCTGTAATTTTAATCTCGAAATGCAGAAGCATTACCCAAAGTATCGCAAAACACATCCAGATTTTGCGGTATTTTATTATCTCTTTAAGCGTCATTTTAAATATTCTCCTCTTTTGCTATGAGCATAACACGCTCTGCGTTTTTGAACATCGGCGTAAAATATGCCCTTAAACCCAACTAAGCTGCCGACCGTCAGCACTCCCGTTTTTCAGCTTTGTATATTCCCCAATCGGCAAACATCTCAGGAATAGAATAAACATCCTTCCCATCGGTATAAATACGTTCCGACGAGCCAGGATTTTTCGACGAAAATGTGTCCCAAGCAGTGATAATACGATCTGCCTTTGGAATATCGTGTTCCGCCATAAAATCAACATACCGTTTAATACTCTTGCTGAATATAGTTGTAACATTATACTTGCCAAACATAATCTCATCCGTTGATTCATGACCGCCAAACCCAAAAGAACACAGTCCGTCGTTAATCATTAAATCGCCGATACGAATAAGAATCGTCAGTGCTTCTTCGATTGTACATTCGTCAATATAATAAACGTCATTGTGTAATTTCTCCACAATTCCGGGTCAAATTTCTTGCTCGTCATCACAATTTGAAGGTAGCTCCAAAATGAAAAAAATCGGTTCATCATGAATACAGATGAAGTGACCCATAACATCACTGATTTTATCTGCCGATATGTTGGCAATAATCCGATCATCTTCCAGCATATATTCTTCACAAAGCTTTTCCGGAAAAGGAACTTTGCAGCCGTTTCTCAGTGTAAGCATTATCTTTTATCTCCTTTTGCATCCGATTTTCCGCTTCGAGACATAAGTACAACCGTCTCCACATGCGCCGTGTGGGGGAACATATCGACGGGTTGGATGGCTTGGACACGGTAGCCGTTTTTGTGCAGCAGGGCGATGTCCCGTGCCTGCGTTTCGGGATTACAGGAAATGTAGACGATTCTTTGCGGGGCAAGCTTGACGGCGGAAAGGAGAAACTCCCGTGAGCTTCCCGCACGGGGTGGGTCCATAAACACGACGTCCGCTTTTTCGCCGGCGTCTGCCATATCCCGCATAAATTCTCCCGCATCGCCGCAGTAAAAACGAGCGTTTTTCACGCCGTTGCGTTTGCAGTTGGCAATGGCGTCATGCACGGCGTCCTTGTTCAATTCCACGCCGATGACCTTGCCCGCCTTGTCTGCGGCGACAAGACCGATGGTGCCGATGCCGCAGTAGGCGTCGATGACCGTTTCCTTGCCGTGCAGGTGCGCAAACTCGACGGCTTTGCCGTACAGCACCTCGGTTTGCACGGGGTTGATTTGGTAAAAGGACTTCGCCGAAATACGGAACACCTTGCCGCAGAGCGTGTCCTCAATCGTTCCCTTGCCGTACAGCACACGTTCGCTCGGCCCTAAAACGAGATTCGTCCGAAAGGGATTGATGTTCAAAATCACGGTCGTGATTTCGGGGTGCTTTTCGAGCAGGGCTTTGAGAAAATTGTTTCTCGACGGGAACGTCGGCGTAGAGCAAACGAGTACGACCATCACTTCGCCGCTGTGGAAGCCGCGTTTGACAAGCACATGGCGCAGAACGCCTCTGCCCGTATCCTCATCGAACACGGGAATTTTGAAGCTGCGCAGCATCGAGCGAATCGTGACGATAATCCTGTCCGCCGTCCGATCCTCCAAAAGGCAGTCGTCGACCGAAACGACACGGTGTGAGCCGGACTGATACACGCCGGAAATGACCCGCCCGTCCGGCAGGTGCTTGAATGCCGCCTGGACTTTGTTGCGGTAGTGGTACGGCTCGTCCATGCCGATGATCGGCGAAACCTTGCCGTACTTGCCGAGAAGCGCACGCACCGAAGCTTCCTTGCGCCGAAGCTGTTCGGCATACGGCAGGTGCATCATTTGACAGCCGCCGCATTTTCTGTGTAAAGAGCAAACTTTTTCCTACGTTTTTGCTACAGTGTATCGACATATTTGCACACCGCAATGCAGAGCGCAAACACGGCAATGCGTATGTACTTCCGCCGCATCAAATCACCGCTTTAAGTACAGTTTACCGACGCACTCTCTGTGACGGTATACTATTTTGAAAAGCCTTGTCCAGCAATTTGTTCGTTCCATCCGTAGCCAACCAAAGTATTTTTGCGCAGACAGTGGTTGCGACGATGAAAACAACGGTTGCAATGAATAGATTGGTTTTCCCGTAAATGTTGTACTCGCCACGGCAGAATATCCCGTGAACCAAATAGATATACATCGAGCCGCCGTCCAAAAATGTCACAATCTTTGAAGCCCCCAGCTTATCAAAAAACAGAGGGAATTTTTTGCGAATTTCCATTATCAAACAGACAAAGGACGGACCGATGACGGAGTATTCCATGGGGATCAAGCACAAATACAGCGGCGTTCCGTCCATGTAGACGTTGGTCAGTAAACGCAGCAAAAGTGCGGCAAAGATAGTGCAGCAAATTTCTTTTATTCTACCATTCCGAATCGAAAGGTTCATCCATACCGCAAAGACTTCGCCTTGGGGCAAGAGTAGGTTCGCTCGTGATTGCACGTCTCATAGCGCAATTTGTTCGTTCAGCTCTCGTACAGCGTCTGTATCGTTCGGGCGGTTTCCCGAATGTCAAAGGCGCGCAGTCTGTTCGGGTCGGCAACAGGGCGACTGCTATCCAAAAGCGCCGAAACGGTTTGCGCCCAAACGCTTGCATTTTCTTTGAGCGAAACGAACACGCACCCGCCCGCATCCGCATCATGAGGAATTTCCTGCGAAGCGACGCAGGTAAGTCCTGCCGCTTGCGCTTCCAGAAGGACAATGCCGAATCCCTCCCATTTTGACGGCAAGAGAAATACTTCACAGTGAGGCAGGATTCGATGCACATCTGTGCGTGCGCCGAGAAACAGAATCTGTTCCTTTACGCCAAGCTTTTCTGCTCGGGCGTGGACATCCTTTTCAAGAGAGCCTGAGCCCATCCAGACAAGCTTCACATCGGTGCGGATTTCTTTCAAAGCGGCGATAATATCTACAATAAAAAACGGATTTTTCTGCTCGGTAAACCGACCGACTGTCGCAAGGTAATGGACGCCGCCCTCAAGACCGATTTCGGCAGGCTCAATCCGTGCGTCCGACGCCTGAAATCGAGCAAGGTCGATGCCGTTGGGGATGACAAGTGCAGGCTTTTTGCCGAAAAAGCAGGTGTTTGCCTTTTCAGAGCAGCCGATTCGATGGGTGGAGAACAGGTGAATCAAAAGGCGCATAACGCTGTAGTAAACCCCTTTGGCAGACAGGACTTTGACAGTGGTGTTGAGTGTGTTGTGCGCATGACAAATCCGCTTGCGGATACCGGCGAGCGAGGCAATCAACAGACAGATGCCGTTGAGCATATCCATGTTTGCGTGAATGACGTCATAGTTGCCTTTTTTCAGTTGCTTATACAGTCCGATAGAATAGGCAAGCTTTTTTTTGAAGCCATCCAGGTCACACAGATGGATGGTGCGCACGCCCAAAGCAACGGCTTCCTGCTCGTGGACGGGGATTTCCTGCGGGTCGAGAGCCATAATGACGTCCAATTCAAGCGAATCCAACGAAATGTTGCGAAAGATTTCAATCAAAAGGGATTCGATGCCGTTGGTGGACAGACCATGGGTCAAAATAGCAACTCTCTTTTTTGTCAAAATGCTCTCCTCCTCGGTGGATATATAGGTATAAACAAATTATAATAAAGAGCGCAAGAAAAGTCAAGGATGGATCGGAGAAAAGCTAAACAGCCTGTATTCTGAAACGGAAGGTGTATCCGGGGACGCGCAAGCGAGCCTTTTCAATGCTTTAGGGATATTATATGATGAACGGAACGCACACCGAAAAGCGGAGGAATACTATCGAAAAGCGATAGAAATCAGAATAAAGCTTTTATTAAAGAGACAATCTTGAAAGGGCGAATCCGACGCTTGCAAAGGAAACAGGGGTAACCGTGCGGCAACGCATTATACGGTTGATGACAAGACAGGAAACGCTTATGACAGTGTAGCAAAAAGAAAAGGGATTCCGGGAGACCGTCAGATACGGCAAATTCTCAAAATCCCTTTATTTCTGTGCTTTTCATGGTCTTTTTTACTTTACTTTTGACAGAAGAACGACGGTCTCCACATGGTTCGTGTGTGGGAACATATCGAAGAGCAGGGCTTTTTTGATTTTGTAGCCGTTCTTTTTCAAAAAGCGCGCATCTCTCGCGAGGGTTTTTACGTTGCACGAAACATAGACGATTTTTGACGGCTGCGTTAAAACGAGAGATTGCAAAAATTTTTCGCTGCATCCCCTTCTCGGAGGGTCAACAAAAACCGCATCAAAATGTCCGCCGTTTTTTGCATAATTTTCGGCAAAATCTCCTGCGTCTCCGCAGATAAATTCTATGTTTTTTTCTCCGTTTATTTCGGCATTTATTTTTGCGTCTTCAACCGCCGCAGAGTTTATCTCAACGCCGAATCCGCGCGCTCCGCTTTGCGAAGCAACAATGCCGATTGTTCCCGTGCCGCAGTATGCGTCAAGAAAAACCGAGTTTTCATTGAGAGAGGCAAACTCTTTTGCCTTTGAATAAAGATTTTGCGCCTGAAGAGTATTTATCTGAAAAAAAGATCTCGGCGAAATTCTGAATTTTTTTGAACAAAGCTCTTCTTCGATATAGCCGTTTCCGAATAAAATTTTTTCTTTTGTTCCGAGCATTATCGCCGTGTCGCCGCAATAAATGTTTTGAACGACCGTTGTTATCTCGGGGTGCTTTTTAATAAGTGCGTTTATAAACGACCGCTCTTTCGGGAGCTCGCCCTCACGCGTGACCAAAACAAGCATTATTTGCTCAGACGAGAAGGCTTTGCGAACCATGGCGTATCTGAAAAATCCCGTTTTGCTTTTGGCATTATAAATTTTTATTTTAAAGCTTTTGAGAAGAAGCGCAAGGTCGTTAAAAATCGCATCCGCCTCTTTGGGGTGTATGGCGCAATTTTGCGCCGCGGTGCAGTTGCCGTCCGAAGAGCGGTAAATTCCCCAGCGTATGTTTTTATTTTTGTCTTCAAAAAAGAGTGCGTCTGCTTTGTTTCTGTATTCAAAAACCCAAGGCGAAGCAATTATATCCGAAATTTTACAAAGACCGCCGAGCTCTTTTTGCGCTTCTCTTCTTTTTAAAAGAAGCTGCTCGGAATAAGTCAGATTTTTAAGCTGACAGCCCGGGCAGCTTTTGCCTGCCGTGCAAAGAGAATTTATTGTTTCGTCGGTCATAAATTATTCCTCTTTAAAATCTTTAAAAGTAATTTTGGTGTTTGTTGAGCCGGTCACAGGTCCGCCCGTGACATAGCTGAGCTTAACATTCTCTGCCGAAAATTGTGAGGAATAAGCAATTTGAAGAGTAACAAAATTTCTCGTTGCATAATTTATCTCTGCCGTGAGAGTGACCGCGCCATGCTTTACCGATGCCGAGTCGGCAGTCGCGGCATAACCTTTTATTTTTGTGCTGAATTTTTCGTTTGTCATATAGTCTTTTGTGACCGACGCAACTTCTGTCATTCCGTCATCGGAATTTTTTAAAAGATTAGCGGTTATAACAACATTCTCGCCGTCGGCAGAGGCTGTTATGCCGTTTAAATTTTCCGCAGTCAGCTCCGGCACGGTGAATACCGCAGAAATATCGTCTCCGACGTAATAAGAGTTTTGGCTTGTCCCGACTCCCATCATGTCGCCGAAAGAGGATTTGAGCATATTTTTATAAGACTCCGTAGCACCGTCAACCGTGCTTAAACTTCCGGCAGAAAAAGATTTTAGCGTGCACTCTTTTTTAACAGAAAAATTAAAAGATTTTTTATGAAAAGCTTTGATTGCGGAATTAAAAAATTTAACGGCGTCCTCTTCGTTTTGAGGCGCGACGGCGCTCACCGCTTCCACTGCCGTACTTTTTGTTGTCTCTTCGCCGCCCGCGCTCGTCAAAGGTCTGTTTGTGGTTATGACACCCGAAGTGCCGTCATTCTTTTTTGTGCACGCACACAAGCCCAGAACCACCGAAAAAGCCAAACCTGCCGAAATTATTTTTAAGAAATTATCTTTCATAAAATCACCCGATTTTCAATCTTTCAAAGTTTAAAATCCTCTTCTCTGAATTCCATAGGCTCCGACTCTTTTTGCGGAACGCGGTTTAATGGGTCATACTTATATTTTTTGCAAAGCGAATCCGGCCGTCGGATGCCTGTTTTTTTGCAAAGTATCATTTCTTCACCCGGCATTGCGGTGCCGAAAGCACAGCTCCTGCACTCAGGTTGAACGTTTTTATCGTCAATCAATTTTTTACGCACGTTCCACATTCCTTTACTCGGTTAAATATAACAGTATTCTATCACATTTTTTTAGTGGGGGCAAGGTCTAAAATAACCAATGCACAAGTTATAAGCATTGCCGCCGCAGCAGGTGCGGACACCGAAAACGCCACAGGCGTCACCTGCGAAACATTTGAAAAAGCCGAGCACTCGCAAGGGAAGATTTTTAACATCACCGCACACACAGCCGCGGTGAAGCCCGCGCACAATGCTCTGAATGAGGCAAACACCGTATATTTTAATCCGACCTCACTTAAAAACGGCATTATTTGCGCGTGCACCGCAAGCCCCGACCAACTCAAAACAAACGCAGTTATAGGAATAGGGAAATTCTTTGCCGCCGACGAACAGCCGCTTGTGACCTCGCACAAAATACCGAGCCACAGCTTAAGCTCCTCGTTTAACGGCAAGCTGTTAAAGACCTCAATAATCGCGCAAAAGACTACAACCCATCCGCAAATTGACAGCATTGTTTTAAGCGCGTCGCTCACAGAAGAAACGAATGCATTGCTTTGCGGCAGCTCCGTATTTTTTTTGCAAAGTGTTTTTTCGTCTTTTGTAAAAAATCTCAATACCACGCCGGCGCAAAAAGAAGAAATAAAAAGAGAGACTAAAAGTATCGTGCCTGCTTTTTTGCTGCCGAGCATAAATTCGCCGACGGTGTTTATCACAAAAGCCGGGCCTGCATTTATGCAAAAAAGCATCATTCGTCTTCCCTGCGCCCTGCTGAGCCTTTGGCTCTTTACATATTCCGAGGTCATTTTTGCCCCTACGGGGAAGCCGCCTACCATACTCATCAAAAATACGCACGCCGAGCAAGGCGGCAAATCAAAAAGAAACGAACATAATTTTTTTGTGAATTTTCCGCCGTCAAACGACGTTTTACTCATGTAACACGCCGTAACCAAAAAAGGCAAAAGCGACGGAACAAGCGTTTTAACGCACAGCCCGATTCCCTGCGACACGCCTGCGGCGGCAGACTGCGCTTTTAAAATGCAAAGTGCCGCACAAACAAAAGTAAGCGATATTTTTATAAATTTTTCTGCGGTATTTTTCATTAAGATCACCCATAAATATATATGGTAAAGAAAGCAATTTATCAACCGAGGGTGAAACATATTGAAAAACAAAAAATCAAAACTGAATTTTATTGCAAATGAATTTGATTTGCCGGAGGATCTCGGCAAAGACGGTTATCATGTTGAAATAATGAACTCCTGCGTTGTTGTTGACGGGTGCAAAAGCGTTGCGGAATACGGTGACGGAATTATAAGGCTTAACGTCGGCAAAAAATCGGTAGGTGTTATCGGCAACGAGCTTTTGATAAAAAGCTTTTCGTGCGGTCAGGTGACTATATCGGGCAATGTTCTTTGCGTTGAGCTTAACTGAGGGTGTGATTTTTTGCTTTTGATAAAAATATTTCGCTTTTTCTCCGGCTATGTTGAGTTTTTTGCCAAAGGCGGCTTCGGCGAAAGATTTATAAATCTCTGTTCGATTTATGATATACCGCTGTGGAATGTGCGAGCTTGCAACGACGGGTTCTTTGCGCGCACAACTCCCGAGGGATACAAAAATATTCTTGTCTGTGCAAGAAAAAGCGGCGTCAAAACGTCAATAAAGCGCAAGGTCGGTATTCCTTTTATAATTCACCGCTACCGCCGCCGCTGGGGACTTGCCGTCGGCGCAATTTTTCTTGTTTTGTGCCTGTCGCTTTTATCAACCAGAATTTGGCTCATAGATGTCAGCGGCAACAGCACCGTCACAGACGAAGAAATAATCGAATGTGTTAAAGAAGCCGGGCTTTTTATCGGCTCGCGAAAGGCAAAGCT
>OLXH01001080.1_pt1 | contig 11158 bp, 8 predicted proteins | sample 1673391 | NCBI WGS metagenome assembly OLXH01 (sample SAMEA103958110, study PRJEB25191) | human gut metagenome | reverse complement strand
CGTCAATGCTGCGAAATCCTCGGCGGCACGGGGTGTCGAGACGCTCATCATGGGCGAAAGCCCCAAGGAGCAGCGTTACAATGAGAACGCCCTGTTCGAGAACAACCGCGAAGACCTGATCGACATGTCGGACGAGCGGACGGCGGCCATCGTGCGGGCCTATATCCAGAACCTGCAATTCACCTACGGCGAGTACAGCATGGCGCTGGCGCGCTGTATTCAGAATAATTACCTGAAGGCTGGGCGCCATTCGCGGGGCATCAAGCCCCAGCTGCTGCGCGTGCTCTATGCCACCGACATGCCGGGCGTGCTGACCGAGATCGGTTTCATGTCCAACGCCCAGGAGATGGCCTATATGAAATCGGAAAAGGGGCAGGACGAGATCGCCCGCTCGATTTACGAAGGCGTGAGGGATTATTCGGCCTATGTGCTCGAAACGCGCCGCGCCGAAGAGGAGGCCGCAGCAGCCCCGAAGCCCGGTAAAGAGCCCGAAACGCAGGTCGTCATCGGGAAGGAGCCCGTGCGCCCTGCGGAGCAGGACAAGGCATCCGATGCGCCTGCCGCGAAGACCGTCACCCCGGAAAAAGGGGAGCCGGAGAAGGCTGCGGGCAAGTCCGGGGCGCAGAAACCGGAACCGCGGAAACCGGCCAAGGCCGGGGATGCCCCCAAACAAGCCGCCCGGCCGCTGCGTTATACCGTGCAGGTGCTGGCCAGCGCGCAGACCGTGCCGACCTCGTCCGCACGTTTCAAAGCCTACCGCAACAAGGTGAAACAGTATACCGCCGAGGGGCGGTTCCGCTATAAATATTGCGTCGGCGAGTACGATACCCGTGCCGCCGCCCAGAAACGGCTGGCCGAAGTGCGCAAGGTTTTCCCCGACGCCTTCGTCGTGTGCTGCCGGGGTACGCAAATTGTGAAATAAAAACAAGCGAAATATGAAAAGGGAAGTTAAGATCGGAATATTCGCCGTGGCGATGATCGGCGTTGCCTGGGCCGGAATTCGGTTTCTGAAAGGTTTCGACATTTTCAGCCGGAACGTCGAGTATTATGCCGCCTACGACCAGATCAACGGCGTGCAGAACGCGTCGCCGATCATGATGAAGGGCGTGAAGATCGGCTCCGTGACACGGCTTTCGTTCGACCCCGCGCGCAGCGACAAGGTCGTGTTGCAGTTCACCATCAAGCGCCAGTACCGCATCCCGACCGATTCCGAGGCCAAGATCTTCAGCAACGGGCTGATGGGTGCCAAGGCGATCGAAATCACCTACGGCACGGCCGACACCTACCTCCAGAAGGGCGATACGCTGCGTTCGAGCCGCGACCGCGATCTGATGGACATGGCCGGCTCCGAGCTGGATTTCTTCAAGCAGAAGGTTTCGCAGCTCACCACCGACCTTTCGCGCACGCTCGAAAACCTGAACGGCCTGATGGAAACCAATGCGGACAACATCGCCGGGACGCTCGGCAACCTGAACTCCGTGACGGGCGACATGGCCGAGATACTCTCTGCGGAGAAAAACAGCCTGAAGAGCGCGCTGGACAACCTTTCGAAATTCTCCGACATGCTCGGCGAGAATGCTGGGCGCGTGGACAGCATCATCGGCGACGTGGATCGTTTCACCTCGCAGCTCACCGAGGAACAGTTTGCCCGCAAGCTTTCGCAGGCCGTGGAGCACCTCGACGGTCTCGTGGCGCGTATCGCGCAGGGCGAAGGCACGGTCGGCAAGCTCATCAGCGCCCCCGAACTGTACGATTCGCTCGAAAAGGCCAGCGACAACCTCGCGGCGCTGCTGGCCGATGTCAAACAATACCCCGGCCGTTACGTCCACCTCTCGCTCTTCGGGCGCAACCCCGAAAAGATGAAGGAGCGTGCCGACAGGAAGGCCGCCAAGGTTGCTGCCAAGGCTGAGCGCGATTCGCTCAGGCGGCTGCAGTAGCCCATCAACCCGACATAAAGATGATTTATCCTGCAAACTTCGAGCAGAAGATCGGCTTCGACCGGCTTCGGGAACAGGTTGCAGCACTTTGTACCATGCGTGCCGCCCGCGGGAAGCTCGCCGAAGAGACTTTCTCGGCCTCGGCGCGCGAGATCGGACGGAGGCTGGAACTTGCCGACCAGATGCGCCTGCTGCTCGACATGGAGCACGATTTTCCCGGCGGGGAATATCCCGACGTCGACCACGTCGTTGCCAAACTGCGTGTCGAGGGGACGTTCCTCGACGTGGGGGAGGTGGTGACGCTGCACCGGGCGCTGAGCCTCGTCGGCAGCGTCGTTGCGTTCATCCTCGCCCGCGAAGGGCAATATCCGGCGTTGTATGCCCGCAGCCGCGGCGTCGAGGCATTCCCCGGGATCGTGCAGCGGATCGACGCCATCGTCGATCGTTTCGGCAATATCCGGGACAATGCTTCGCCGGCCCTGCTGGAGATCCGGCGTGCCATCCGCGAACGCGAAGGGCAGGCCGCCAAGCGGTTGCAGGCGGTGCTCGCCGCCGCCAAAGGGGCTGGTATCGTCGATGCCGACGCCCAGATCTCGATCCGCGAAGGGAAGGCCGTGATCCCGGTCGCCGCGGCCAACAAACGCAAGTTGCAGGGCTTCATCCACGACGAATCGGCTACGGGCCGTACGTTCTACGTCGAACCGGTCGAGGTCGTGGAGATCAACAACGAACTGCGCGAACTGGAATATGCCGAGCGGCGCGAGATCGTCCGCATCCTCTCGGAGTTCACTGATTCGGTGCGTCCCGATGCCGGGCTGATCGCCGCGTCGGGCGACTACCTGGCCGAGATCGACATGCTGCGTGCCAAGGGACGCTGGGCATCGCAGAACGGCTGCGTGAAACCGATCATCTCGGACGATGACCGGCTGGTGCTGAAGAATGCCCGCCACCCGCTCCTGCAGCAAACCCTGCGGGCGCAGGGGCGCGAGGTCGTGCCGCTCGACATGCAGCTCGACCGCCGCAAGCATATCCTTGTCATTTCGGGACCCAATGCGGGCGGCAAGTCGGTCTGCCTCAAGACCACCGGTCTCGTGCAGTACATGTTCCAGTGCGGGTTCCCCGTCCCGGCGTCGGAGGTGTCGGAACTGCCCGTGTTCCGTTCGATCTTCATCGACATCGGCGACGAGCAGTCGATCGACGACGACCTGTCGACCTACTCGTCGCACCTGCTCAACATGAAGAACATGCTCGCGGGGGCTTCGTCGTCGACGCTGGTGCTGATCGACGAGTTCGGGTCGGGTACCGAGCCGGTCATCGGCGGCGCCATTGCCGAGGCCATCCTCGAACGCCTGCTGGCCAAAGGGTGCTACGGCGTCATCACGACCCACTATGCCAATATCAAATACTATGCGTCGAACACCGAGGGCATCGCCAACGGTGCCATGATGTTCGACGTGCAGAATATCCGGCCGCTGTTTCGGCTCGAGATCGGCAAGCCGGGCAGTTCGTTCGCCGTGGAGATCGCCCGCAAGATCGGGCTCCCGGAGGATATTATCCGCGCGGCGGGCGAGAAGGCCGGCAGCGACCATATCAACATCGAGAAGCAGCTGCGCGAGATCGCCCGCGACAAGCATTACTGGGAACAGAAGCGCGACCGCATCCGCCAGACCGACCGTAAGGTCGAGGAGCTGGAGCAGACCTATGCCGGGCAGCTGTCGAAGATCAGGGCCGAGCGGCAGGAGATACTCAAAAAGGCCAAGCTGGAGGCGCAGCAGTTGATCGCCGATGCCAACCGGCAGATCGAGAATACGATCAGGACGATCCGCGAGGCGCAGGCCGAAAAGGAACTGACGCGCCTTGCGCGCCGCGAACTGGACGATTTCCGCGACGCGGTGGCGAAGGCCGACACGGCGGACAAGGACGCCGAGGTCGCCCGCGAGATCGAACGTATCGAGCGCCGCCGTCAGCGGCGTGAAGAACGCAAGGCGCAGCGGGGCGAGGCGCAGGCGGCGGGGGCTGCCCCTGCCGAGGCTCCGAAACCGCGCGAGGTGGAGGCCGGGTCGAAAGTCCGCATGGCCGGACAGGATATGGTCGGCGTGGTGCAGTCGGTCAAGGGGCGCAAGGCGCAGGTCGCCTTCGGCCAGATACTGACTACGGTCGACCGGAAGATGCTGACCGTAGTCTCGAACAGCGAGTTCCGCGAGGCGACACGCCCGCAGACGGCGCGGACGGTGGTGTCGGCCGACATTTCGGCCCGCAAGCTCAGCTTCAAAGACCATATCGACGTGCGGGGCATGCGTGCCGCCGAGGCGCTGGACGCCGTGCAGGATTTCATCGACGACGCCCTGATGGTGGGCGTGGGGTCGGTGTCGATCCTCCACGGCAAGGGCACGGGGGCTCTCAAGGAGGAGATACGCCGCTACCTGCGCACGGTGCCTGAGGTCGAAAGCGCCCGCGACGAGCATGCCGACCGGGGCGGGGCGGGAATTACGATCGTGACATTTGACCTTTCGTGAGGACGACTGCCTCCGGCGCTTCCGCTCGCGGCAGCCGCATATTCCGCGTATGTTCCTGCCCCGCCAGCTTCGTGAAGCCCCGAATGCCATCTGCCCCGGCGAAAAAAGGATAAGATACAGGATGAACTACAAACTCTCGGAAATAGCCGCCGTTGTCGGCGGGAAATTTACAGGCTGCGATGCCGAAGTGCGGTCGGTTGTCACCGACAGCCGTTCGCTGTCGTGCGAACTGGGCTGCTGCCCGATGTTCGTGGCCATGCGCGGTGCCAACCACGACTCGCACGGATTCGTCGCCCAGATGTCGGCGCGTGGTGTGCGTGCGTTCCTCGTCGAACGGGATGTCGAGTGCCCCGCCGATTGCGGCTTCGTGCGTGTGGACAACGCCATCGATGCCCTGCAACGCCTTGCGGCGCACTACCGTGCGCAATTCAGGGGTACGGTCGTCGGCATCACCGGTTCGAACGGCAAGACCGTCATCAAGGAGTGGATCGCCGAAGAACTGCCCGCGGGGATGAAATATTACCGCTCTCCGAAAAGCTACAATTCGCAGCTGGGCGTGCCCCTCTCGGTGCTGATGCTCGAAGGCGACGAGGAGTTAGCCATCTTCGAGGCGGGCATTTCGAAGCCCGGAGAGATGGAGCGGCTGGAGCGCATCATCCGTCCCGACGTGGTTGTTTTTACCTCGATCGGCGACGCGCACCAGGAGAATTTCCTCAATCTCGAGCAGAAGTGCGACGAGAAGATGGTGCTGGCCCGCAATGCTTCGAAAATCGTCTACCACAGCTATTATGAACCGCTGGGGGGCATGGTCGCGGCGCGTTTCGCCGACCGCAAACCCTTCGATGCCGCGGCATTCCCCGAGGTGCCCGAATCGGTCATCGGCAACGCCGCGTCGCGCCGCAATGCCCAGATCGTCGAGGCGTTCTGCGCCGCGATGCACTATCCCGCGCCGTCGTTCGCTTCGGCGCCTACGTTGCCCATGCGCCTCGAGGTGAAGGAGGGCATCAACGATTCGATCCTGATCAACGACGCCTATAACCTCGACCTCAATTCGCTGGCGCTGGCACTCGATTACCTGCACGGCGTGGCGCTGAACCGCCGCCGTACGCTCGTCCTGTCGGATATCTCGCAGAGCGGGCTTTCCGACGACGAACTCTACGGCCGTGTCGCGGGGATGGTCGCACGTGCCGGCGTCGACTTCCTGATCGGCATCGGCCCGCGCCTGAAACGCCATGCCGGTCTGTTCGGCTGCGACAAGGAGTTTTACGCCTCGACCGACGAGTGCATCGCGCGCATCGACCGCAGGGCGGTGGCCGGGCGTGCCATCCTGCTGAAAGGCGCCCGCGATTTCCGTTTCGAGAAATTGGCGCACGCCCTCGCGCGCCGCAGCCATACGACAGTGCTGGAGGTCGACCTCGACGCTATGACGCACAACCTTAATTTCTTCCGTTCGAAGCTCAGCTTCGGTACGAAGCTCGTGGCGATGGTCAAGGCCGGTTCGTACGGTGCCGGCGATTTCGAAGTCGCGCAGCTCTTGCAGCACCAGGGCGTCGATTACCTGGCCGTGGCGTTCGCCGACGAGGGGGTACTGTTGCGGGAGCGGGGCATTTCGATGCCCGTCGTGGTGCTCAACGCCGATGCCGACAGTTTCGATCAGATGATCGCCAACCGCCTCGAACCCGAGATATACAGCCTCCATTCGCTCGGCGCCTTCGCCGGGGCCGTGGTGCATGCGGGCGAGAGCCGTTACCCGATCCATATCAAGCTCGACACGGGTATGCACAGGCTGGGATTCACGGACGACGAAGTCGGGGCGCTGTGCAGGGCGCTGGCGGAAACCCCGCAGGTCAAGGTCGCCTCGGTCTTCTCGCACCTCAACTGTGCCGACATGCCCGAAGAGGATGCCTATACCCGGGCGCAGATCGCCCTGTTCGACCGCATGAGCGCCCGCGTCGCCGCCTCGCTGCCCTATCCGGTCATCCGCCATACGGCCAATTCGGCCGCCATCGAACGCTTCCCCGAGGCGCAGTTCGACATGTGCCGCCTCGGGCTGGGGCTTTACGGCTTCGGCTACCGGCATAACGGGATGCTGCGTCCCGTCTCGACCCTCCGCACGCGTATCGTGCAGGTCAAGCACCTGTCTGCGGGCGAGGCCGTAGGGTATGGACGGGCCGGGAAACTCACGCGCGAAACTACGACGGCGACGATCCCCATCGGATATGCCGACGGGCTCGACCGCCACCTGGGCTGCGGCCGCTGGTCGGTGCTGGTGGCCGGGAGTCCCGCCCCCATCGTCGGACGCATCTGCATGGACAGCTGCATGGTCGACATTACGGGGATTCCCGGCGTGAAGGAAGGCGACGAAGTCGTGGTCTTCTCGCCCGAGCCGGGCAACGACCTGGAAACGATGGCCCGCGTGCTCGATACAATTCCCTATGAGATCATGACCTCGGTTTCGGGGCGCGTAAAACGGATTTACCTCAAAGAATAAAGTTATGAAATGCTATGATTGCGGCGGTGAAATCGCTTCCGGAACCGGAACGTGTCCCTCCTGCGGTTGCCCCGCCGGGCGCGATGAGGCCGCCGAGTGCCTCGGGGCGCGGCTGCTGACGGCACAGCTCGAATCCGAATCGGCCCTCAACCAGTTGGGCAAGGCCCGCAGCGCCATGTTCGCCGCGGCGTTGCTGGCGCTCGCCAGCGGCGTGGTTGAACTGGTCAACGCCCAGGGAAACGGGGAGAGGCTGGTGGTCGGAATCGTGATGCTCGTGCTGGCGGGCGGCTATGTGGCTATCGGCTGCAATGTCCGCAAATCCCCGCTGATGCTTTCGGTTGCGGGGCTGGTCGTGAGCGCATTTTTCCTGAGCGGTGTTTTCGGGGTGGTGATCGCCGGTGTCATGGCGCTGAGCGTCTGGTTTGCTGTGCTGTATACGAAAGCCGTTGCCCGGGAGAAGCAAGAGATTATTAGCCAGCGGTATGAGTGCGGACGAGATCCTCGAAAAACTGAAATAAGATGTACGGAACGCTCTATCTGATCCCGTGTCCGATTTCGGACGAGACGGCACCGTGGGACGTGCTGCCCGCGGCGAACCGTGCCGTGATGGATTCGCTCGACTACTTCATCGTCGAGAACACCCGTTCGGCGCGGCGCTTCCTGTCGAAGGCCGGCATCGCGCGGCCGATCGACACGCTGGAGTTCCGCGAGCTGAACGAACATACCGTCGCCGGGCGTGAGGTCGAAGAGCTGGTGAAACCGCTCGTTGAGGGCCGCTCGGCGGGGGTTGTCTCGGAAGCGGGCGTGCCGGGCGTCGCCGATCCCGGGGCACTGGTCGTCGAGGCGTGCCACCGCCACGGTATCCGCGTGGTGCCGCTCGTCGGGCCGTCGTCCGTCATCCTGGCCGTCATGGCCTCGGGGCTCAACGGGCAGTCGTTCGCCTTCAACGGCTACCTGCCCGTCAAGCCGCCCGAACGGGTGCAGGCGATCCGCCGCTTCGAACGCCGTGCGCAGTCCGAACGCCAGTCGCAGCTCTTCATCGAGGCGCCTTACCGCAATGTGAAGCTGATGGAACAGCTCCTGCAAACCCTTGCCCCCGAGACGCGCCTGACGCTGGCGATGGACATTACCGCTCCCGGCGAATATATCCGTACGCTCCCCGTGCGCGAGTGGCGGTCGGTGCGGCTGCCGGAAATGAACAGGCGCCCGGCGATTTTTATCATCGGGTAGGCATGGCCCGGCGGTTGGTATACAATTTGTTCGAATATAAGACGGAAAATCTGAAAAACACGAGATATGAAAAAGGAAAAAACTTATAATGAGGCTGTTGACGGTGACGAAGGATTCGTTCCCGGTGAAGGTTACCCTTCGTGCGACGGCGAACCCTGTGCCAATGTGTCAGACGACTCGCAGGACGGGACTGACACAATGGCAGACGTTGCCGAAGGCGGCGACAAGGCCGGAGCGGGATCGGATCTGACGGCGGCGCTGGCCGAGTGGCAGGATAAATTCATCCGCCTGCAGGCCGAATTCGATAATTACCGCAAGCGTACGCTCAAGGAGAAGATGGACTTGGTGCAGACCGGGGGCCGTGACGTGCTGCTGGCGATGCTCCCCGTGCGCGACGACGTGCAGCGTGCCGTCGATGCCATGCAGAAGAGCGACGACATCGAGGCGCTGCGTGCCGGCGTGACGCTTATTTCACAGAAATTTACCGATACGCTCCGCCAGAAAGGGGTCACCGAGATCGACGTCAAGGGCAGGGAGTTCGACGCCGACCTCTGCGAGGCGGTGGCTAAATTCGCTGCCGGAGAGGAGATGCAGGGCAAGGTCGTCGACATTGTCCAGACGGGTTATATGCTGGGCGACAAGGTGCTGCGTTTCGCAAAAGTTGTTGTAGGAGAATAATGCCATGGCAGAAAAGAGGGATTACTACGAAGTGCTGGGCGTCCAGAAAAACGCTAACGCTGACGAAATAAAGAAGGCTTACCGCAAGGCGGCCATCCAATACCACCCCGATAAAAACCCGGGTGACAAGGAGGCCGAAGAGAAATTCAAGGAGGCGGCCGAGGCATACGACGTACTGTCGAACCCCGACAAACGTGCCCGTTACGATCAGTTCGGCCATGCCGGAATGAGCGGTGCCGCGGGTGGCGGGGCAGGCGGCTTCGGCGGGTTCAGCGGCGGCGGTTTCTCGATGGAGGATATCTTCTCGCAGTTCGGCGATATTTTCGGCGGACATTTCGGCGGCGGGTTCCGCTCGTCGTCGTCATCGGGCGGCGGGCGGCGCGTGAACCGGGGATCGGATATCCGCATCAAGGTCAGGCTGACCCTCGCAGAGATCGCCAACGGCGTCACCAAGAAACTCAAGATAAACAAGACCGTCGCCTGCGATAAGTGCGGCGGTACGGGGGCCAAGGACAGCAACTCCTACTCGACCTGTTCGACCTGCAACGGTACGGGTTATGTGACGCGTGTGGAGAACACCTTCTTCGGCCGTATGCAGACGCAGGGCGTCTGCCCCACGTGCGGCGGTACGGGCAAAGTCATCACCGCACCCTGCGACAAGTGCAAGGGCGAGGGAACCCTCCGCGGCCAGGAGGTCGTGGAGATCCGAATCCCGGCCGGCGTGGGCGAGGGGATGGTGCTCACCGTCACGGGCAAGGGTAATGCCGCCCGTCACGGAGGCGTCAACGGCGACCTGCAGGTCATGATCGAAGAGGAGTCCAATCCCGAGCTGGTGCGTGACGGCAACGACCTGATCCACAACCTCAATATCACCGTCACGACAGCCCTGCTGGGCGGTACGGTCGAGGTGCCGACGGTCGACGGCCGTGCCAAGATCAAGATCGCCCCGGGAACGCATGCCGGCAAGGTGCTGCGGCTGGGCGGCAAGGGGTTGCCCGACGTCAACGGCTATGGCCGCGGTGACGAACTGGTCGTGGTCGACATCACGATCCCCTCGAAGCTCAGTGCCGAGGAGAAACGGCTGATCGAACAACTGGCGCAGCAGCCCGGTTTCCAGCATGCCGAATCGGTCAAGAACCAGAATATCTTCGAGCGGATGAAGAGTTTCTTCCGGTAGGGGAAGCAACGGTTTGCCTATGCGGCGGGATGTCGGGGGACTTTGCGGGCCACGGCATTCCGCCGCCGTTCGCAACGACCTTTCCGCTGCGGTGCACGGAGGTTTGCGGGCGTATTCCCCGCCGCCTTTTCCGGGGCGGTTGCGGCTATTGTCGGCCTGTCTGAGGAGTGCTTCCCCTTCCGCACCGCTTGCCCCCCCCTCTCTCCCTGCTGCGGGGCATCGGACGTCTGGCGCCGCATCCTCGGCAGGACTTTACGGGCGCCGCAGGCGGAAAAAAGGGTTTTGCAGGCAATAAAATTGCCGGAGAATTCGTATCTTTACCAAAAATAATTAGGAGGACACGCCATGTTAGGTTTCACCCCGTTCAAGAGACACGCCAACAAGTTCAACTACATACCGCGCTACTACGATCCCGAAAAGGAGGCGCGCGAGCAGCGCCGTGCCGAACTTCGCGGCGAAAGGGCCGGAGACGGGGATCGTGAGTACCGTCCCGGACAATATATCCGTACGCAGCGCGATGCCCGTGCCGCCCGCCGTTCCAAGGAGGATGACAAGGGGCGTATGCGCATCTGGAAGATGGCCGGTGCCGCAGTTATCGTCCTGCTGTTCATCTACATCCTTTATCCTAAGCTCGCCGATGTGTTCCTGCGCGCCCGTACGGCGCCGGCACAGACCGAATCCGCTGCCACCGAATCCGCCCCGCGCAACGGGCTCGACCAGACGGGTATTTCCGACGTAGAGTGGCAGGAGCAGCCTATCACGGTGGTTCCCAACGATTACCAGGAATAAATGGCAGATAAGATCAGATTATTACCCGAAGTCGTCGCCAACCAGATTGCTGCGGGCGAGGTCGTCAACCGTCCCGCATCGGTGGTCAAGGAGATGATGGAGAACGCCATCGACGCCGGCGCCCGTACCGTGAAGGTCAACTTCCGTGACGGGGGCAAGGATTTGATCCAGATCGTCGACGACGGCTCGGGCATGTCGCCCATCGACGCGCGTATGGCCTTCGACCGCCATGCCACCAGCAAGATAACTTCCGTCGAAGACATCTACGCCCTCGATACGTTCGGGTTCCGCGGCGAGGCGCTCGCTTCGATCGCGGCCGTGGCGCAGGTCGAACTGCGCA
>OLXH01001077.1_pt1 | contig 11174 bp, 10 predicted proteins | sample 1673391 | NCBI WGS metagenome assembly OLXH01 (sample SAMEA103958110, study PRJEB25191) | human gut metagenome | reverse complement strand
ACGGAGGCGAATATCGCAATCAAATTGTTCGGTACGGACTTGAATCTGATGTTTACGGTCGGTAACCAGATCAAGGAGGCTATACAAGGAATCCCCGGTCTGGTGGACTTGAAAGTGGAACAACAGATCGAGCGTCCGCAGCTTACCATTACACCGAAGCGTGAGTTGATGGCACAATATGGCATCACGTTGCCGGAGTTTGAGGAGTATGTCAATGTTGACCTGACGGTAAAGACTTCGGATGAAAGCCGTGCCACAATGGAGGATATCCGTAATCTGATGATCGATGCGGGTGGTAAGAAAGTCCCGTTGAGCTATGTCGCCGAAATCCGTTCCGTGACAGGTCCGAACACGATCAATCGCGAGAATGTGCAGCGTAAGATCGTGATCAGTGGTAATGTTTCCGAGCGCGACCTCCGCAGCATCGTTAATGAGATACAGCAGAAGATAGATGCTTCCATCCAGTTGCCTGAAGGCTATCATATCGAATATGGCGGGCAGTTCGAGAGTGAACAGGCTGCCAGCCGTACGTTACTGCTTACTTCGTTGATGTCTCTGTTGGTGATCTTCCTGTTGCTCTATAATGAGTTTAAGAATGCGAAAGAGAGCGGGGTTATTCTGTTGAACCTACCGTTGGCGTTGATCGGGGGTGTGTTCATCTTGAAGCTGACTTCCGGCGAGGTGAGTATTCCGGCTATTATCGGTTTTATTTCACTATTCGGTATCGCCACCCGAAACGGAATGCTGCTCATCAGCCATTACAACCACTTGCAGCAGGAAGAAGGCTATGGCGTCTACGACAGCGTTATCCGCGGTTCGCTCGACCGTCTGAATCCAATCCTGATGACCGCCCTATCCAGTGCACTGGCACTTATCCCGCTGGCTCTCAGTGGCGACCTGCCGGGCAACGAGATACAAAGCCCGATGGCAAAGGTTATCTTGGGCGGCCTTTTAACATCCACGTTCCTGAACGGTTTCATCATTCCGATTGTTTACCTGATGATGCACCATAACCAACAACCTAAAACGTCAGACAATGAATAAAAGATTTTTCATATTCAGCGCCGCCATCCTCGCTTTTGCGGGGATGAGCGCACAAACGTCCGGCATTGATGCCGTGCTCCAGCAGATAGAGGCCAACAACAAGGAATTGCAGGCTAACTCCCACCTCATTTCCTCACAAAAACTGGAGAACAAGACAAACAACAACCTCCCCGACCCTACACTGTCATACGCCCACCTTTGGGACTCCAAGAACAGTGACGAGACAGTCGGCGAAATGGTCATCTCGCAAAGCTTCGACTTCCCCACGCTTTACGCCACCCGAGGGAAGATGAACCGACTCAAGACAAATGCACTGGATGCACAAGCCACCGCCTTCCGCCAGCAGATATTGTTGCAAGCGAAGGAAGTATGCTTGGACATCATCATGCTGCAACGCCAGCAAGCCCTGCTCGACGAACGGTTGAAGAATGCGGAGGAACTGTCGGCCATGTACACCCGGCGTTTGGAAACGGGAGATGCCAATGCACTGGAAACCAACAAGATTAATCTGGAGTTGCTGAATGTACGCACGGAAGCCCGCATGAACCAGACGGCACTTAACAATAAACTGAAAGAGCTGCTTGTCCTCAACGGAAACCAGCCGCTCACACCGGGACGTCCCAGACCCGATACCACACCCGACGCCCAAACACTCGGATTGACAGAATACCCGGCAGTGCCGTTGCCGGCCGACTTCCACCCGCTGGCCGACGAACTGCTGGCTTCAGACCCCACCCTGCAATCCTTGCAGGGTGAAAGTTCTGCCGCCCGGAAACAGATTTCGGCAAGCAAGCAAGGCTGGCTGCCCAAACTGGAACTGGGTTACCGTAGAAATACCGAATCGGGGCATCCGCTAAACGGTGTAGTAGTAGGCTTCTCTTTCCCGCTTTTCGAAAACCGCAATAAGGTCAAGATAGCCAAGACACAAGCGCTCAACATTGACTACCAAAAGGAGAACGCCGCACTGCAAGCCAGCTCTGCCTTGTGGCAACTCTATGAAGAGGCCAAGACCTGCACGCTTCCATGGAGGAATACGAGCGCACCTTCCATCAACAGCAAGACCTTTCTTTACTGAAACAAGCACTTATGGGAGGACAAATCAGTATGATTGAATACTTCGTTGAAATATCGGTTGTCTATCAAAGCAAGACAAACCTCCTGCAACTGGAAAACCAGTATCAGAAGGCAATGGCACAGATATACAAGAGCCGGTTATAAATAGAAAGAGCTGTCTGCGGTTGACAGACAGCTCTTTCTATTTCAATATATTGTAGTTATAGTTTTGTGACTTTACCCATAAACAGAATAACTCCCGTACTCTTCTCCTTTATCAGAAAGATGAAAGGACGGTCCACATAGAACGGAATTACCGTACTTGGTCCGGGAGCGGCCACGTCCATTCCTCCGACAGTTACAGCCGCAGCTTCCGTCCCCTCTTCATTCACTTTCACATAAGTGAACTGTTGCAGCAAACTGATAAACAAATCCTCATCCGCCATTCCGGAAAAATCGGCCGATGGAGTAAAAGCCTCCTGCATTCCCATTGCCATCATATCGTCAATGAGTTCTTTATCATATTCCATTTCAAACCGGGGTAACTTAAGGTTCAAGGCAGAGCTTGATAAACTACTGTTCCATTCCCCCCAGCGCTCGTCATTCAGCTGCGGCAGGCACTCATCCAACGATTTTCCCTCTGCCGGCAAGAGCACCACCATACTGAAAGCCTCATTGCCGTAAGGCAACTCTGCCATTGAGAAATACTCATTCTCGGCATAGTTGAATCTCTCGTCACGAAGATTCATCATGTGTACAGTCGATTTGCTTCCGTCAGCATTCGTAAAAGCCTCTTCTGCCGTATCCGATTTTTTGAATTGATTCTTCCAAATCCCCTTGAAATAAAGCGCATTCAACAGATAAAGACGCGCCGTCTCCGGAATCTCATTCAAGACTTTGGGGATGCAATTATTCGTTTTCCCGGCACACCAGCCGTTTATAATGTCCGGAGCCTTGGGAGAGGCAAAATCCAGCTCCTGCACTTGCGCGTCATACATCTTTTTGTTTACGCTTACAAAGTCGTCATGAACACCGAACCCTTTCTTTATCCAGATGGAATTGGCAATTCCCAACTGTGTGGTATTGTCCAAATCGAGCAACGCCTCCACCAGCTTCTTATTATAGTTGTTCATTTCTTCCAACGAATAGCCCGAAAAGCCCAGGACATCTGTCATCTCAGATAGTGTGTTTCCCAACGCTCCATTGGCAATCATAGACAGACAGAGCGAAGCGCTCAAAGGAGAGATGAACAGATTGGGCTTTTCCACCTCAGTTTTACAAACCTGATTAAAGAAACGGAAAGCGAAATCCGTTCCTAAATCCATCATCTCCTGCTCGGCACGGGTCAAGGCAATGTCTTTGCGAGGCTTGGGTTGTGGTGAAGAGTTGTCGTCACTCTGGCAGGCTGCAAGGATACAAAGTAGGCTTAAGGCAGTAATCGTTTTTTTAAGCATAAGCAAATAGTATTAGTTTTAAAACAGTTATCTATATATAGAAAATGCTTGAACAAACAAAATACTGCATTGAAGAAACAATAAAAAATAGTACATTCCTACTCAATTATTATACTGCAAAGTTCTGCATATTTTTTGCAGTCGCACTGCATATGTGTTGCAGCACCACTGCATATGTGTTGCAGTCGCGCTGCATATATATTTGCAGTGTCACTGCAACAGCTCTGCAGTGCTACTGCAAAATATATACAGCAGCTTTGCAGTAACGTGATTGATTTCACCCGGTTATTGTTGCCAATTCCAGCATCCCTTCCGGCAAATATCCGCTGCGTATGCGCCATTCCTGGGGATAAAGATTATTGGCACGGTTACCTATATTCTTGACAAATCCTAGAGGTATCTGTTTGTAGGTGAGCAAGACAATGCCGCGCGGAGCAGTCTCCGAAAGGACAACAGCCTCCTTGCGCAGATAGCTGATGGCCTGCTCGCGGCCTATCTCTTCATGGGCAAAGGCATCCGGATTCAGTGCTATACTCATGGCGAGCCCATGAGCAGGCATCCAGTCTTTTCCTTTCAACTCGGCAACATCTACCCCAGCCTGCACGATACGGAGTGACGAACGCAAAGCCGACAGTTCGGAGAGATACGCTTTAGGGAAAGCGCTGACGTTGTTGCCATTGACGATAAATTCGTAATTATCCGGAACCGCAAACCACTCATGCAGTGCCGAAAGCTGTTCTTTGGAAACACCCGGAGTTTTCGCTCCTTTTCCTTGAGGTTTTCTTCCTTTTTCCCAGGATTTCACCTGCCCGGCCCAGGTATTCCCATCGCTCACGCCCGGTTTGCGGAGAACTGCCAAAAAGAATCCTTCCCCCTTCGTCCGATGGGGCAGGAAACGATAGGCGGGAAAGTCCTCTCCCGACAATAGATTACCCGTAATATTCCAGTCAGTAGAAATTTCCAACGGCAATACCTCCGCCCCGAATTCATCCCGTATCCAACGGATGTTCTCTTCGTTTTCCTTTGTATTATAGGTACAAGTACTGTAGATGAGAATGCCTCCGGACTTCAAGCAAGGCCAGATATCCGTAACGATGCGACGCTGGCGCTGCCAGCAGATTTCCACATTCTCCCCACTCCACTCACTTACCGCAACGGGGTCTTTACGGAACATCCCCTCGCCAGAGCAGGGGACATCCGTCAATATGACGTCGAAGAAGTCCGTCAAGGAAGAAAAATCTGCCGGGTCATTATTAGTGACCACCACACCGGAATGCCCCCACTTCGTAAGATTCTCCGCCAATACCTGCGAGCGGTTGCGGATTACCTCATTGGCCACCAGCAGACTGCCTGCGGGCAACACGCTACGGGCATGCGTGGATTTCCCGCCGGGAGCCGCACAGAGGTCAAGCATCCGGTCCTTCGCCCACATACCGCCTCAAAGCCTGCTCCACAAACATAGACGAAGCCTCCTGCACATAGTAGCAGCCTGCATGAAACAGCGGGTCAAAAGTGAATGTCAGCCGCTTGTCCAGATAGTATCCGGCAGTAGACCAAGGGACATGCCTAAAAGAGGAACGAAAAAGACTGAATGAAGATTCCGGTAATTTATCTTCATTCAGTCGGAGACTGACCGGCTGCTCCCCTTCCAGGGCGGCAGCCAGCTTTTCATATTCTTCCACACCCAAGAGGGCGCGTGTATAATCGGTGAAAGATGAGGGTAGCTTCATGCTTTGAACTGTTTTATGGCAGCAAAGATAGTGCAAAATACGTTTCACCAATCTACGGGGCTAAACAAAAAGCACGGTTCAATACTCTTTTTAAAAACTGAGTTTCACCCCTGCAAAATAGGAACGCGGTGCACCCGGTCCGTAGATATAACCGGAGTCACGGCTTGCCCCCTTGTCAAAATCTTTCTGATAAGAATTGAATATATTCTGTACACCGGCATTGAGCTGCAAACAGAACCCTTGAAAATCAAAGTCGTAAGCTATCTTTGTTCCAAGCTCAAAGAAGTCCGGACTCTTTACCAATACATCCGCCTCACCGTTCACCTCCGAAAGCAAATGGGGAACGTACATCCGCCCGGTATAATTGCCGTTCAAAGCTATTGAGAAGGCTTTAACCGGCATATAGGTAGCTGTAAAGTAGCCGTAGACGTCGGGAGTACGCAGTATCTTGTCGCTGTAACGTTCTTTCTCCGACAAGTGCTCCTCATCCGCACTCCATTCTTCGGGAGAGTCATAGATACTTCGTTGAAGCGTCAGCCCTGCCTGCAACTGAACCTTATCCTTATAGGCAACCTTTCCTTCCAATGTGCCGCCATACACTTTAGCTCCCGAACCATTGATACGGGTCTGTATCAGATAAGCGCTACCATCCGGGTCTTTCACCGGAGGCGTCAGGACAAACGGGTCGGAAAGTTTCGTGTAGAAGCCTTCCACCAGTAGGTTTGCCTGGAAATCTCCGAAATAGTGGTACCAATCTACCGAAGCATTGAAGCTGCGCGAACGCTCTTCCTTCAATCCTTTGGCGCGGACAATGGAAACCAACTCTCCACCCACATTACTGATATGCAGATCTTCATCAAACGCTTGTGGAGCACGGAATCCCTCAGCATAACTGAAACGGATATTCACATCCTGAGTAGGATTGTAACGGATATTGGCACGGGGACTGAAAACAGCCTTGTCCATGATGCTGTTTTTATCTACGCGCCCGCCAATCAGGAAACTCCACTGTTCGTTCTTCCACTCATTCTGGGCATAGACGCTTGCTATATTCACCACTTGGTTCAACGGGGCGGGGGTATATTTCTCAATCAGTTGTTGCAAGCGGTCACCCGTTGCCGTAGGATCTTCGGCCAAAGCAGCATCACGATACTTCTGTACGTCCGTTGCCTTGTCATGCAGATTGTCGTGATTGAACTCAATGCCTCCGGTCAAATCGGCAGGCATAAACAGACACTTGTCAAAATGATAAATATACTGGGCACCCAGCACACCGGTAAAGTCCGTAGTCATTCCATAAGCGCTGTAATAACTATTGCGCACGATGTGCTGAGCCGAAGCATAGGTACTGAACGTATGTTTCTGGTTTTTGGAGAAAGCCGTGAACTTGAGCCCACCCGTGTTGATGGAATGTTTCAGCTGTTCCACCAGTCCGGGCGCCCCGGTACCGTTCAATCCGGCATCCTCGGCTATATGAGGGGGAAGGCTGAAGCCACTTCCACCACGGCGGAATTCCTCCATATGATGGTATTCAAGGCTCAGCTTGGAATAGGCACTTGTCCGGTAGTAAGCATTCAGACCGACAGTCTGGTTCTTCAGCTTCGGTAATTCGGAAAAACCGTCTCCGTTGGAGTCCCATGCCGAACGATGCCTGCTCTGGCCGTACACATAAGCCCCCATCTTACTGTCCGAAGAAACCAAGGAAAGATTCAGGGTCGTGTTGTTGTCGAACGAGCCGGAACCGTCGAAATTGGAAATGGTATGCGAGAAAGAACCGGAATTGCGAATCGGTTCCTTCGTAATGATATTCACCGTCCCGGCAATGGCCGAAGAACCGAACAAGGCTGAACCACCTCCACGCACCACTTCCACACGCTCTATCATGTTGGCGGGAATCTGTTCCAACCCATACACACCGGCCAGAGAGGAAAAGATGGGACGTGAGTCTATCAATATTTGGGTATATTTCCCATCCAGCCCGTTGATGCGCACTTGTGAATAACCGCAATTCTGGCAATCGGTCTCCACCCGCACACCTGGCTGAAAGGCCAGTCCTTGCGACAAAGTATGCGAGTTTGTCTGCTCAAACAGTTTAGGAGTGACCACTTTGACCAAAGTGGGTGCCAAGCGCCGGGCAGTCTCATTGCGGTTGGCTGTGACTACCACCCCGTCCAGTGCCACCATGTCTTCTTCCAACTCAAAGTTCTCTTCCAAGGTCTTACCACGTTTCAGAACGACTTTGCGCTCCTGCGACTTATAACCTACGGCACTGACGGACAACGTGAACTCACCTTCAGGCAGATTCTTTAGGAAATAGTGACCGGTGGCATCGGTCATGGTCCCGATGGTGGTGCCTTTCAGCGAAACTGTCATATAAGGCAAATGTTCCCTTGTACTTTTTTCTATTACATGACCGACAATATTGGCATCGGTACTCTTCAAATCTTCGGCATAAACGGTTGATGAGAGTAACAGACATACTGCTCCCACCACAAAAAATATATATTTTTTCATGTACTTCTAAAATAATATGTTAATCAATGAGGTTGACGCAATCCCACAACGGAATTGCCTTAATCTATCGGATTTGAAAAAAAGAAGGGGGAGCACGCAGGCAAATACCGCCACGAAGCTTTACACACTTGATGCATTCCGTGGTAAGAATGCTCAGTACACACAACAAAACAAGGAAAACCGTCGCGGCAACCGGAAGCAACGGAAGGGAAGAAGAGACGAAAGAGGCTAGATAGAAAATGGTTTCCAACTGCACCTCTGTATGCTCATGCTGGCCCTTGAATGGATGGGAATGCACAATGATAACACCATTCACCACATGCGAGTGGGTAAACAGCGTAATTCCTCCCAGATAGGCAATGAACAGCAGAGGGAGGAAACACTTCATTATATTCCTCAACTTCATCAAGACTTCCCAATAAAAACAGATGCGCAAAGATAACAGTATTTACAATAAGAAACAACCCGGTTTGTATATTTACCTCTATTTACAGTCGCAAATACCTACTTCTTGTTATTCCGGAAAAAAGACAATAAGACATTTTCACGGAAAAATATCGCCTTATTTCCGGTTTTCTAAAAAAAATATCTTCTCTTTGCAACTTTATAAAGGTGACGACACGTCTAACCGACAAAGAAACAAATTAAAAGACCATAGATTATGAAACGTATCATTTTTGGATTAATGCTCGCCATGATGTTCTGCACACTGGTGCAAGGCGCAAACAGAACCGTAACAGAGAACGACGGTCAGGGGAACAAGAAAAGAGTCATCGAATTGAGAGACACTGTCATCAATGGAGAAACCGTAACAGACACACTCAGCATCATGACTTATGAAAACGGTACCGGCAGTAGCGATGCTCCGGAAAAATGGAGAACCCACCACAGCAGTATGGACTGGAACGGGTTCGACCTCGGGAGCAAGACCTCGGAGACCGTGATTGCCGTAACAGCCATCGTCTTTGTATTCGGACTGCCGCTACTCATCATATTCGTAGTATTCTTCTTCCGCTATAAAAACCGGAAAGCCAAGTACCGCCTGGCGGAACAGGCCCTGGCCAGCGGACAGCAACTGCCTGAAAACTTCTTCAAAGAAGCCGCAGCAACGGATATCCGCAGCAAAGGCATCAACAACATATTCGTCGGCATCGGCCTGTTCATCTTCCTTTGGGCCATTACCGGAGAATTCGGTCTCGGATGTATCGGCTTACTCGTCATGTTCACCGGCTTCGGACAATTGGTGATTTTCTACAGCCAACAGAAGAAGAACGAAGAAAAATGAGTCAGATGGGTGACATATCGTTAGTCGCACAGGTCGTGGTGTTTCACAACACCAGGGCCTTCGACCAGTTGGTAAAGAAGTACCAGTCGCCCGTGCGGCGGTTCTTCCTGCACCAGACCTGCGGCGACAGCGAGTTGAGTGACGACCTGGCACAAGATACGTTTATCAAGGCCTATACAAACATCGCTTCGTTCAAGAATCTGTCCAGCTTCTCAACCTGGCTCTACCGTATTGCCTATAACGTTTTTTATGATTATATTCGCAGCCGGAAAGAAACGGACGATTTGGATACGTACCGAGTGGACGCTCAATGCAGCACACTGCAGCAGGACGTGGGACAGCACATGGACATTTACCGTGCCCTGGCCACACTGAAGGAAATGGAACGCACCTGCATCACGCTCTTCTACATGGAAGACCAAAGCATCGAAAAGATTGCAGGTATCACGGGATGCCCGGCGGGAACAGTCAAAAGCCACCTCTCGCGGGCGAAAGACAAAATGGCTTCCTACTTAAAACAAAATGGTTATGATGGAAAATGATGATAAACTCCTGACTTCATTCTTTGCCGAACACCGGCAGGAAATAGCCGATAACGGGTTCAGCCGCCGCGTACTGCGACATCTGCCCGACCGTAGCCGCCACTTGGCGCAGATATGGACAGCATTCTGCTTTACTCTGGCCCTCGTACTGTTCGTCTCCCTCGACGGAGTGCAGCTGATACTGGACACCTTGCGCGAAACCTTCGATACTGCCATCCGGAGCGGAGCTTCGGAGCTTGACCCCAAGTCGTTAATCATTGCCGGAGTGGTATTGCTCTATTTCGGTTACCGCAAGATTTCATCTATGGCATAGTTGTTTTTCAATGATAAATCGTATCTTTGTCCCCTCATAAAACTAACTAAGAGGAGAAAGTTTTGAGAAAGATTCTATTCATCATATTATTCGTTTTTTCTATTGGGAATGCCGGGGCGCAAGCAACAAGCGATTCCATTGTCATGAATTACTTGAAGGAAATGGGCGCCCCCGTCACTTATAACAATGAAGTGAAATTGCTGATGACCGGCCATGACAAGTTCGTCGATCTCTTCGAGAATATCCGCCATGCCCGGCATCATATCCATTTGGAATACTTCAACTTCCGCAACGACTCCATAGCCAATGCCTTGTTCAGCCTTCTGGCAGAGAAAGTCAAGGAGGGAGTTGAAGTCCGCGCCATGTTCGATGCCTTCGGCAACTGGTCCAACAACCAACCATTGAAAGAACGCCATCTGAAATCCATCCGCGCCCAAGGCATCGAAATCGTTAAGTTCGATCCTATCACTTTTCCCTGGGTGAATCATGCCATACACCGCGACCATCGGAAAATAGTAGTGATTGACGGAAAGATAGGTTATACCGGCGGCATGAACATTGCCGACTACTACATCAACGGATTACCTAAAATCGGTAAATGGCACGATATGCACATACATCTTGAAGGAGATGCCGTGCGCTATCTGCAGGGCATCTTCCTGACCATGTGGAACCGGGAAACGGGACAACACGTAGGTGGACCTGCCTACTTCCCGGATACTCAGCAACTGCCCGACAGTATTGCCGAAGAAATAGCCATCGTGGACCGCACGCCACGCGAAACACCACGCTCCATCAGCCATGCCTATGCAGCTTCCATACAAGCCGCACAGAAGAGCATCCGAATCGTGAATCCTTATTTCGTTCCGACCAAATCAATCCGCAAGGCAATCAAGAACGCACTGAAAAAAGGTACTGAAGTGGAAATCATGATACCTGCCGTGTCGGACATAGCCTTTACTCCGGATGCCTCATTCTACATAGCACACAAGCTGATGAAGAAAGGAGCCAAGATATATCTCTTCAACGGCGGCTTCCACCATTCCAAGATAATGATGGTAGACAGCACTTTCTGCACGGTGGGTACTGCCAATCTCAACAGCCGCAGCCTGCGCTATGACTACGAGACAAACGCTTTCATCTTCGACCCCAAGATCACCAATGAGCTGAATGCCATGTTCGAACGGGACGTGCAAAACAGTACACTGCTCACTCCCGAAGTCTGGAAAAAGCGTTCCG
>OLXH01001072.1_pt1 | contig 11254 bp, 10 predicted proteins | sample 1673391 | NCBI WGS metagenome assembly OLXH01 (sample SAMEA103958110, study PRJEB25191) | human gut metagenome | reverse complement strand
GAAAGCAATCGAGCAGGGCATTTTCACGCCGTCCACCAAACAGCGGCTTGATGAGCTGGAAGCACGAAAAGAAGAAATCCTTGTGAATATCCAGACTGCTGAACTGCAAAAGCCAAAGCTGACCCGCGAACAAATGACGGCATGGTTTGAGCAGTTCCGTCATGGCGATCCAGCAAACCGTGATTTTCAGAAACGCCTGATTGATACATTTGTAAACGCCGTGTATGTGTTCGATGATAAACTGGTCTTGACCTACAACTATCAACATGGGACGCAGACAATCTCGCTTGACGAGATCGCGTCGGCACTGAGTTCGGATTTTGATGGGGCTACTCCACCAAAGCCAAGACTCCGTTCTCGTTTGAGGACGGAGTTTTTGTTTATATTATTCTTCACATTCAATTATCCGTCCGCTGCGAGCGATCGCGGCGGACTTTTTCTTGCCTGTCGGGCGGCAATATGCTAACATAGGCCTGATAAATCGACACACAGGAGAAAAGCTATGGTACAACAAAATCTGCATTGCCACACGACGTTTGACGACGGGGCGAGCACACCCGAGGAGATGGTCTGCGCGGCAATGGAGCACGGGCTGAGCTCACTGGGCATAAGCGCGCACGCTCCGATGGACGGCGAGGACTGGTGCACGCCCAAGGAAAAAGAGGCCGCCTTCAAGGCCGAGATGCAGCGCCTGAAGGTGAAATACGCCGGAAAGATCGCACTGTACACCGGTCTTGAATACGACGCCGCGGCCGAGAAAAATTTCGACGGCTACGAATATATCATCGGCTCGGGACATGTGCTCGACGGCTTCTATGTTGACTCCACGCGCGAGCGGGCAATTGCGCTCATCGAGCACTTCGGCGGGGCCGAGAAGGCCGCTGATGTGTTTTTTGCAAACTACGCATCTATGGCGCAGATACCCGAGGTTGACATCGTCGGCCACTTCGACCTTTTGACGAAATACAACGAGCAGGGCGCTCTGTACGACACGCAAAGCGCATGGTACCGCGACGCTGCCTTTGCCGCGATGGAGACGCTCAATGCCGCCGGAAAAATATTCGAGATGAACACGGGCGCGATAAGCCGCGGCTACAGGACGACGCCCTACCCCTCACCGGAGCTTCTGCGCCACCTGCACGATATCGGCGGACGCATCGTGATAAGCTCGGACTCGCACTCGGCAAGCAGCATATGCTGCGCCTTCGAGCAGTGCGAGCAGATAGCGCGCAGCTGCGGCTTTGACGAGCTGTGGTACTTCAACGGAAGCGGCTTTGAACCGGAGAAGCTGTCGTAGTTTAATATTTTTTTGACATGGCTATGTTATTTTGCGGCATATGATGATATAATTGCAGCATAACTATCAGGAGGTCTGACACATGGACAGAAAGCAATTGAAGGCGCAGTCGAAAAACCTCATTCGCACTGCCCAACCCAAGCCCGTTGTCACCGCTATCATATATCTTCTCATCGTTGCGGTGCTCGGCTTCCTTTCGTATAAGCTCGTCGGCGGATCAACGTTTGAGCTTCAGTCGATTTACGAGCAGTTCGGCATCGACGGAGCATACGGCAGCATCGATCCCGATCAGTTTGCCTACGCAATCGAGCAGGCTATGCCCTCGCCGGGCGCGGCTCTGCTGAATCTTGCGCTCAGCATAGTGGCGCTTATGATCGGCGCCGGCTTCACGATCTATTGCCTGCGCACAGTGCGCGGCATGGAGGCAAGCTACTGGAACCTTTTCGACGCGTTCGGCATGTTCTTCCGCGTCATCTGGCTGTACATTCTCGAGGGCATATTCATTTTCCTCTGGTCGCTGCTGTTTATAATCCCGGGCTTTATCGCGTTCTACCGCTACCGCCAGGCGCTGTATCTGCTGCTTGAGCACCCGGAGATGAGCGCTTTGCAGTGCATAAGCGAAAGCAAGCGCCTTATGGTCGGTCACAAGGGCGAGCTGTTCTGGATGGACATTACCTTCTTCGGCTGGGCGCTGCTTGTCGGCATTGCCGATTCGATCAGCGAGTGGCTTGCCGGAGCAATGGGACCGTCGATCATCGCACAGATCATCGGCGTTATCGGCTTCGGCGTTCTGGTGCAGTTCTTCGTGCTGCCGTACATGGATCTGACCTATGCCGGCTACTATGTTGAGCTTACAAAGCCCAAGGCCGACGCAGGCTTTGCCGACGGGTGGACGCCCGAGCTGTGAGGTCAGAAGCATGAAGGTAACATTTTTAGGCGCTGCCCATGAGGTCACAGGCAGCTGCACTCTTCTCGAAGTCGGCGACAAAAAAGGTGTTATCGACTGCGGTATGGAGCAGGGCAAGGACCTTTTTGAAAATCAGGAGCTGCCGGTCGCGGCATCGGTGCTCGACTTTGCGCTGGTGACGCACGCGCACGTTGACCACTCCGGCCTGCTGCCGCTGCTTTATAAAAACGGCTTCCGCGGCGCCGTGTACGCCACGGGCGCTACATGCTCGCTGCTGGACATAATGCTGCGCGACTGCGCGCACATACAGATGGCCGACGCCGAATGGAAATCGCGCAAGGCGATGCGCCGCGGTGAAGCCGCCGTCGAGCCGCTTTACGATCTTGACGATGTTGCAGGGCTTATGAAGCTGCTGCACCCATGCGAATACGGCAGCCAGGTGCAGGTCAACGAATCGGTCACGATCCGTTTCACCGATGTCGGGCATCTGCTCGGTTCGGCAGCTATCGAGATCTGGCTCAAGGAGGGCAGCTGCGAGAAAAAGATAGTTTTCTCCGGCGATATCGGAAACCTCGATCAGCCGATACTCTGCGACCCGAAGCATATCGACAAGACCGATTACCTCGTCATCGAATCCACCTACGGCGACCGCAACCACGCCGATGAGCGCCCCGATTACATTGCCGGGCTTTCCGCATACATCCAGCGCACGCTCGACCGCGGCGGCAATGTCGTGATCCCGTCGTTTGCCGTCGGCAGGACGCAGGAGATGCTGTATTTTATCCGCGAGATAAAAAATCGCGGCCTTGTAACGGGGCATCCCGACTTTCCCGTTTACGTTGACAGTCCCCTTGCCATCGAGGCAACGAGCGTGTTTTTGCAGTGCGACTCGAGCTATGTTGACGAAGAAATGCAGGCCGTTATCCGCTCGGGCGAAAATCCCCTCTGCTTCCCCGGACTTCACCTTGCCGTGAGCCAGGAGGAATCCAAGGCGATAAACGAGGACAAAACGCCCAAGGTCATAATCTCCGCATCCGGCATGTGCGACGCAGGCCGCATACGCCACCACCTCAAGCACAATCTGTGGCGGCCGGAAAGCCTTGTGCTGTTCGTGGGCTATCAGGCGGTCGGAACGCTCGGCCGCGCACTGCACGACGGTGCAAAGGAGGTTAAGCTCTTCAATGAGGAGATCGAGGTCAGAGCTGAGATATCCTCGCTCCCCGGCGTCAGCGGACACGCCGACAAGCGCGGCCTGATCGCGTGGCTCGAGGGCTTTTCCGAAAAGCCGGAGCTTGTTTTCGTCAATCACGGCGACCCCGAAAGTGCCGACAGCTTCACTGCCTGCCTCAACAATGAGCTTGGCTACCGCGCATTTGCACCATACAGCGGCACCGAGTTTGACATTGCGGCCGGCCGCTTCACAGTCGTGACGCAGGGCAGGCCCATTGTTAAAACGCCGAAGGCTCCGTCGGCCGAGCGCAGGGTCAATCCGCTGTTCACCGAGCTTCTGAACGCTGCCGAGGCGCTCATGCAGGCCGTTCGCGGCTGCGAGGGGCGCTCAAACCGCGAGCTGCGCGGCTTCATAGATGCCGTGCGCAAGCTTACAGACAAGATAAAGCGCTGAATTTAAAACTAACAGCTGACGTAGAAATTACGTCAGCTGTTTTTTTGCGCAGTTTTATGCAATTGCCTATTTTCTTGTCACTCGAGGCAAATTTGTACGTTGAATTACATAAACACCGGGTCTATTATGTGGTCAACGAATAAAGACAGCTCTTTTAAGAGCGGAAAGGATCACATCATGAAAACGAAGTCATCAAACAACACATTATATGTTATCACAGCCATTGCATCGGTAGTTGTCATCCTGCTGGCCGCAGTCGGCTTTACAAATGTTGAAGCACAGAAGGTCGAGCGCGTTTCGGTCGACACGAATTTCATAAACCGCGCAGAGACCGCAGCCGAGCTTGCTGCCTCGATGGGTGTTGAAAACGACATGTATCCAGCAAGAGTGCAGAGCGTTGCCGACTATAGCGACAATGATCTTGGCCGAATGGCCGAGGCGCTCAAGCCCATCGCAGACTACAACACCGACTCGGCCGCACTTGACCGCGAGGTAAAATATCTGCTCGGCGGCACCGACACCTATGCCACAACCTACGGCGGCATCTGCGCCGCAGCAGGCGAGGCTTACCGCATGGATCTTGACGCGGCAAACCACGACGCAGCCGTCTGGACGGCAGTCTGCGCAGTCCTCGCCCTTGCAGGCGTTGCCGGACTTGTTGTCTCGGTCACAAAGATCGAGTACGGCAAATAAGCTATCAATTCTCCTTCTTTATACTCCCCATTAAGCTGACGAGGCCACTTGGCCTCGTCTTTTTTACTGCGGTGCAAGCGGTAAAGACAGCACACTGTTGGACTTGACTCTGTCATACGTTATGATATAACTAAAGAGCGATACCAAGTGCTTATATGCAGACAAAGCAAATTAAATAATTGGAGTTGAATTTTCATTGTCTTCTTTTGAACAAGTCGCGGATAATATATACACCTTTCCGATCGTTCTGCCGGACAATCCGCTCAAATGGCTAAACTGCTATGTTGTAAGATCCGACGGCAGGAATCTGCTTATCGACACCGGGTTTAAGCGCCCGGAGTGCCGCGAGGCTCTGCTCGGCGGAATGCGGCAGCTTGGTCTCACCCCTGACAACACCGATATTTTTATCACCCATCTTCACTCGGATCACACCGGCAACGCCGCCTATCTCGCCGGAGAGGGCTTCAACATTTTGATGGGCAGGACAGATCACCGCGTTGTCACGATGCCCGAAAAGGACAAGCACAAGGAAACTCACGCGCGCTTTTTGCGCGAGGGCATGCCGAAAGAGGATCTTTCCCTGTGGTCGGCACAGACCCCGGCGATAAAATTCGCACCCGGCGCATTTCCGGCGCGCGAGCTTGACGACGGCGACGTACTGTGCTACGGCGGCTACGAGCTGCGCTGCCTTGCAACGCCGGGTCACACGCCGGGGCATCTTTGCCTTTTTGACGAAAAGCGAAAGCTCATTTTCCTCGGCGACCACGTTCTTTTTGACATAAGCCCGAACATCTGCGCGTGGAACGGCGTTCCCGATTCGCTCGGCGATTACCTGCGCAGCCTGGAGCTTATGAAAAGCCTCGATATCGAAACCGCACTCCCGGCGCACAGAGCGCGCGGTGAAGTCACTCTGCGTGAGCGTGCGCAGCAACTCATAGAGCATCACCGGCTGCGGCTCAGCGAGGCCGAGCGGCTCGTTCACGAGCATCCGGGCATCACAGCATACGAGCTTGCCGGCCTTATGACCTGGCGCATAAGGGCAAAAAACTGGACTGACTTTCCGCCCTCGCAGAAGGGCTTCGCCTTCGGCGAAACGCTCGCGCATCTGGACACGCTGCTTGCAAGCGGCGCGATCGAGCGCATTTGCGGCGAAAACGGCATCGTTACTTACCGATAATATGAAAACCTCCCACGTCAAATGACATGAGAGGTTTTTTGCTTGTATCAATTTATAATTTCAACATCGTCATCCGTCGGGTAAATCGTGCGGAATGCGCCGCTGTCATTCCAAAAGCCCGACTTTCTGTATTCCTCGGCAGCCATGGCCGGATACTGAAGCCAGCTTTGCTGATGCGTGTAGTTTATCCAACTACTGATGATGTAGTCATCCGCAAGCTCCGAAACTGGGTACGCAATGTATCCGCGGCAATTCTCGCCGTTTCTCGGCACGGAGAACGACGCAACAATATCGTTTTGCGTTACGATTCCGAAAAAGACGCTGTCGTAATCGTAGGTTTCGGATCTCAGCGAACGGTAGGGTGCTGCAAAGGTCTTGCCGCCGCGGTCGTACAAAACGCGGCCGCTCACCTCGCCGTCGGATGCCCAGCCATCCGAAACCTCGGTGTAGGTCGGCCAGAGCTGAACGGCCTCCGTGCCGTAAAAGCCGGGCTCGGTAAGCCACAGGAAGTGGTGGAAAATGATCCACCGCTCGCGCTCATCCGATACCTGCACCGCGACGCCGGTCATGCGGAGCTTCTTGTCGTAAACCGTGTCCTGCACTATGCGGCGGTTTGCTCCGCTGCCCGATACGGTCGTTACCGTTCTGCCGCCGTCTGCCGGTATATCCTCAACGTCCGTGACGACGCGCAGAGCGCCCTCGCAGGCAGCGATATCCTCCGGGGTAAGGTCGTTCAAAACGTACTCCGGGAAGCCAAGCTCGAGCAGCTTACCCTTTATCTCCTCAACGCCGCTGTTCTCAGCCGTCTCCGCCTCGCGCCAATCCATTGCATAGCTGCTGCCAAAAACATAGCCCAGCACGCAGCCGACCAAAACGACGGCGCTCAGCGCGATAACGATGCACTTATCCGTAATCCTCACCGGCTGCGGAGTTATCGAATATCCGGCCTCGTCAAGCTCGCCGGAGAGCTTACAAAGGTTGCGGATAATGCAGATATAAGCTACTACCATTGCCGCACCGATTATCAGACCTTCATACTGCACAGCGGCCAGCACGCCCATGAGGGCACACCAGACGATGAGGGCTGCTGCGCATTTCGCGCTCGGCGGAAGGCCGACCTTGGCCTTGACCGCCCTCAGTCCCTGCCAGAGGCAGACAAACTCGGCAAGCATAAGAACAACGCTCGCCGCCGTCAAGGCCGATGTAACGGAAGGCGTCAGAATCGTCGCATGGAAAATGGTCGTATTCAGAACGAGTGTCGGGAAGAAGTAGGCCGCGCGGATTATCGTTACGGCAAAGCATGCATTAAACCACTTATTCTCGCGCCGCAGAGCGCGAAAGCCGAGCAGCTGTAGCACAATGCCGACGGCAGGGAGAATGTAATTTAAGCACAGGAAGTTGAGCGTTATAGCGCACAGCGCCATACCGGCGAGCACGCGGTTCATCGCCCTTTTCCACGGCGTTATCTCCGCAACGACATCCTCCGGCGGAGTTTCCGCAACGCTGCCTTCGAGCATCGTCTCAAATTCCTTTTCGCTCATGGAGCTCCAGTCACGATCATTCACATGCCTCACCTCCTAAGCTTTTGCGAAGCTGTTTTTTAAGGCGATACAGCTTTCCCTCGACGGCGCGCTCGGTCATGCCAAGCTCCGCCGCTATCTGGGCGGTTGACTGCCGATAATAATATTTCCTGTAAAACAGAAGTCTGTCTTTGTACGATAAGCGGTTCAAGGCGGCGCTTAATGCCTCCTGCCGCTCTTTTTTAAGCAGCGCCTCCTCGGGTGACGGCTCGGGCGAGGGCGTGCTCTCGGAAAGCTCCTCGGTACTGCTGCCGGAGGCCTTGCGCGCATGGTTGAGCGCGGTGTTCCTTGTTATCGCCGTAAGCCACGCGCGAAAGCTGCCCTTCTCGCCGTCAAACTGCCCGATCTTTTCCCACACGCGCATCGAGACCTCGGAAAGGCAGTCCTCCCTGTCCTGCGGATTTTGCAGGATAGGCGCAATGATGTATCGCATGAGCGGCCCATAATGGAGCAGCAGCGCGTCCATGCCCTGTTCGTTTTTCTCAAGCAGCAGCCACTCGACCGTGTTCTCCTGCACATCACCGCCTCCTTTCGCGCTGTCTGTCTATCCCATTATACACGACGCGGCCGAAAATCCCACGCATATTTTTTGAGCGCAAAAAACGGACGTTCTCTCGAACGTCCGTTTTCGGGTTTTATTCTTTATTCGCAGACAAGCTCGCCGTCGCGCACATCGACCTTGATGACGTGGCCTGCCGGCATATCGCCTGCAAGGATTGCGCGCGCAATGAGCGTTTCGACGGTGCTCTGGAGATATCTCTTCAAAGGACGCGCGCCGAACACGGGGTCAAAGCCGCGGTCGATGATAAGCTGCTTTGCGCTGTCGGTGATCTCAAGGCCGAGGCTCTTGTCCTCAAGGCGCTGCCTGAGCGCGGAGGTAAGGATATCAATGATACCGTTAAGTTCCGTCTTTGTAAGCGGCTTGAAGCAGATGATCTCGTCAAGGCGGTTGAGGAACTCCGGCCTGAACTGCTGATGCAGCTGAGCCATGACCTGCTGCCTTGCGCTCTCTTCGATCTCGCCCTTATCGTTTATGCCTTCAAGCAGATACTGGCTGCCGAGGTTGGAGGTCATGATGATAATGGTGTTCTTGAAATCGACCGTGCGTCCCTGCGAATCGGTGACGCGGCCGTCGTCGAGGATTTGCAGCAGGATGTTGAAAACATCCGGGTGCGCCTTTTCGATCTCATCAAACAGTACGACGGAATACGGTTTTCTGCGCACAGCCTCGGTAAGCTGACCGCCCTCGTCGTAGCCGACGTATCCGGGAGGCGCGCCGATGAGCCTTGAGACGGAGAATTTCTCCATGTATTCTGTCATATCGATCCTGACCATGTTGTGCTCATCATCAAACAGGCACCTTGCAAGAGCCTTTGCAAGCTCCGTTTTGCCGACGCCAGTGGGGCCGAGGAACATAAACGAGCCTATCGGTCTGTTCGGGTCGCCTATGCCGGCACGCGAGCGCCAGATGGCCTCGGTGACCTTCTGCACGGCCTCGTCCTGGCCGATGACGGATTTATGCAGCACCTTATCAAGGTTCAGCAGCTTCTCGCGCTCGCCCTCGAGCAGCTTTGAAACGGGGATGCCCGTCCACTTGGCCACGATGCCGGCTATCTCCTCTTCGGTGACGGTGTCGTGCACCATGCTGCTGGCCTTGCGCTCCTCGCTGAGCTTCTCGGCCTCCTCGAGCTTCTTTTCAAGCGCAGGCAGGTCGGAGTATTTGAGCTTTGCAGCCGTTTCGTACTCGTACCTGAGCTGAGCATTCTCGATATCGGCGTTCATCTGCTCGATCTGGCTCTTGAGCTTCTTGACCTCGTCAACGCTGCCCTTTTCGGCCTCCCAACGGGACTTCTGCTCGTTGAACTCGTCCTTGAGGTTTGCAAGCTCCTCGGTGAGCTTTGCAAGACGATCCTGCGAAAGCTTATCGGTTTCCTTTTTAAGCGCCGTTTCCTCGATCTCAAGCTGCATGATCTTGCGGCGCATGTCGTCAAGCTCGGCAGGCATGGAGTCGATCTCGGTGCGGATGAGCGCGCAGGCCTCATCGACAAGGTCGATGGCCTTATCGGGCAGGAAACGGTCGGAGATATAGCGGTTTGAAAGCGTTGCCGCCGCGACGATGGCGTTATCGTGGATGCGCACGCCGTGATAGACCTCATAGCGCTCTTTAAGCCCGCGGAGGATGGAGATCGTGTCCTCAACGGTCGGCTCATCGACCTGAACGGGCTGGAACCTGCGTTCGAGCGCCGCGTCCTTTTCGATGTACTTGCGGTATTCGTCAAGGGTAGTTGCACCGATGCAGTGCAGCTCACCGCGCGCGAGCATAGGCTTTAAGAGGTTGCCTGCATCCATGCTGCCCTCGGTTTTGCCTGCGCCGACGATGGTGTGCAGCTCATCGATAAACAGGATGATCTGCCCGTCGGACTGCTTGATCTCCTCAAGCACGGCCTTCAGGCGCTCCTCAAACTCGCCGCGATACTTTGCGCCGGCTATCAGCGCGCCCATGTCCCTCCGGCACGTCGCCGCGGACGATACGCTGGGCAAGTCCCTCTGCGATAGCGGTCTTGCCGACGCCCGGCTCGCCGATGAGCACGGGGTTATTCTTCGTCTTACGCGAAAGGATGCGGATGACATTTCTTATCTCGGTATCGCGGCCGATAACGGGGTCGAGCTTATTGCTGCGCGCACGCTCGACAAGGTCGGTGCCGTATTTTTTAAGCGCGTCATAGGTGTTTTCGGGGTTATCGCCCGTGACGGGGCCTTTTTTGACCTTCGACAGCTCCTCGGTGAATTTTGCCTTGGTTATGCCGTGGCCGTCAAAAATGCGCTTTATCGCCGGCGTGGGCGAGGCAAAAATGCCGATCATGACGTGCTCGACGGAAAGATACTCATCGCCCAGACTCTTTGCTGATTTCTCGGCGGCGTTCATAACGCGATCGGCTTCGCGCGAGAGGTAGATCTCATAGTCGCCGGAGACCTTGGGCATACCCTCGATCGCCGTGTCAAGCTCGGAGAGCACCGCATTGCAGTCAACGCCCATCTTTCCCAGCAGCGACGGGATAAGGCCGCCGTCCTGATCAACGAGGGCATACAGCAGATGCTCGGGGGTAATATACTGATTGTTGTTTTCCATCGCCATGGATTTGGCGGTCTGGATCATTTCAAGTGTCTTTTGGGTGAAGTTCTGTGCATTCATAAAAACACCTTCTTTTTCTTCAAATTAGATCAAAATATCTGCTCTCCTTAACTGGGAGAAGTAACAGGCTTCAATGTCACGGGCGTTAAGCCGTCCGCTGAGATAGCCCTTCATCATGGTGTCAAAAAGTTTGATGTATTCCGCGATCACCTTTGCCAGCTCGTCCGACGAGCAGTCGTGATTCGGAACGGAAATGGAGCGGATGAATTTTCCGTCATACAGCGCATATTTAGGCGGCTCCTGCTCCATCACGGGGCGCAGGTGCGCATCCTCGATGCTCTTCCAGATGCGGAAAAATTCCGTCATCGAGCGGATGAGCGCTGCCGACTGTGTGCGGAAAATGACCGTCAGCTCGCCGAGACTGTCGCTGTCGCCGCGGTAAAGCTCGACCTCGTATTTCACCGTCGGGCGGTATTTATACTCCAGCGAGGATTTGAGCGACATCGTCATCGTATTCGGCGAAACGAACGGAACAAGCTCGCGCGACGGCGTCATAAGCTGCTCGATAGCAGAGAATATATCGTTTATGCGCCGCTCGGGCGTCATGAGATTCACATGCTCTGCAAGGATCTGATTTATAAGATTTGAGCGATTCGTTCCGAGTCTGTGAGCAAGTCTGTCAACCTCGGCGACCACTTCATCTGAAAGCATTAGGCTGTAAAGTGTCTTTTTCATGGCTCCTTCTCTCTTTCACTATGGCTTACGGGCCGTATCCTGAGACCCGACCCTGATATTTTTTCTTTATGAGCTTAATATACTCCTCTCTTTTTAATTTGTCAAGAG
>OLXH01001065.1_pt1 | contig 11329 bp, 7 predicted proteins | sample 1673391 | NCBI WGS metagenome assembly OLXH01 (sample SAMEA103958110, study PRJEB25191) | human gut metagenome | reverse complement strand
GAGTGCATGCATCCTCGCATCTTCTGTTGCAGATGCTGCCGCAGACCGCCGGGAACGGGTTATCCTGCTTGATGAGCTTGAGAGCGTCAAGGTATCTGCCCTGGCCTGCCATCTTGATGTAGCCCTGAACGGCAATGTGCGCCGGGCAGGCTGCCTTACAGGGAGCGGTGCCGCTCTCGTGGCAGTTTTTCTGGTTGTTGTTTTTATAGTCCATATCCCACATGTGCTCACCCCAGTGGTTATCATCGGGCAGAGGCTGCTTGGGATACACAACGGGACCGTCCTTGGTGCAGAGCTTCTGGCCGAGCTTTGCGGCGCCTGCAGGACATACCTCAACGCACTTGCCGCAGGCAACGCACTTTTCCTTATCGACGTGCGCGCGGTATGCGGAGGCGGACATGTTGGGGGTATTGAAAAGCTGGGAGGTGCGCAGGGCAAAGCAGGAGCCGAGCGCACAGTTGCAGATGGCGAAGATCTTGTTCTCGCCGTCGATGTTGGTTATCTGGTGGACATAGCCGTTTTCCTCGGAGCGCTTGAGGATGCGCAGCGCCTCTTCGTGGGTGATATAGCGGCCCTTGCCGGTCTCGACGCAGTATCTTGCGAAGGTGCCGACGGCGATGCACAGCTCATCCTGCATCTCGCCGCAGCCCTCGCCCATAAGGCGCATTGCGTTGCGGCAGGAGCAGTAGCCGACGCCGAGCTGACCCTCGTACTTCTTGAGCCAGTGGGAGATATGCTCAATGCTGACAGACTCGTTGGTTGCCGGTATTGCCTTCTCTACGGGGATAACGTGCATGCCTATGCCGTTGCCTCCGGGAGGTACCATGGGGGTGATCTTCGTCAGCGGCAGGAATGCCATGCGCTCGAAGAATTTTGCGATCTGGGGGTACTTCTCGACCTGCTCGAGATTCATATTCATAAGCTCGGCAGCGCCGGGAACGAAAATGGGCAGAACATACTGACGGCTGCCGTCGGGAGTATCGTAGTTGTACTCCAGAACGCCCTTGGCGGACAGATCGTCCATGATCTTCTGAACGTAGGAAACGGGCTTGCCCATTTTCTTTGCGATCTTCTCGGGAGTTGTGGGCTTGCGGAGATCCATTGCCAGTGCAACGTCGGCCTCGTCGTCGGTCACGACGCACTCAAGGCCGTAATACTCGGGATCGGACTCGGTGAGTTTTTCAAGTCCGAGCTTGTAGGGTATGCGGTCGGTCATTTTTTTGCCGAGCGCAATGATTTTTTCTCTTGCCATATGTAGCTCCTTCCTTATTCCTTATACTCTTACTATGAAAAATTTTAGGTCTTTTTATCAGTATAACACACAAGTCCGCATTAACACAACACGCAATTGTCAGATATTTTGCAATTGAATGAGATCACAGATAAAACTTGGGTTCCTTGCGCTCGGAACACAGCTTCTTGAGCGTAAGATGCGCGGCAAGGCGCATAGGTGCCGGGACCTTGCGCGACTCGGTCGAGCACATGCTAACGCAGCGCATGCAGCTTATGCACTTTGTGGGAACGGTGCGCATATGCTTGCCCTTGATTGCGCCTGCCGGGCAGTATTTTTCACAGATGCCGCAGCCGATGCATTCCTTAGACGCAACGGGGTAAAGCGGAAGCGCCGCGCTTTTTTTCTTGGCATAGCCGGGATCGCCGGGCATTTTAACTGGACTGAAGCTTTCGGCTGCCTTGAGCTTTTCGAGGAACTCGTGCAGCTTTGCCTTATCGCTTGCGTCGGGACGGCCTGCGCCGAACTGAGGATCGATCGAGTGCGGAGCTACCATCTCGCAGCCGGCAACGGTCACAAAGCCGCACTTTTCGGCAAGCTCGCTCATCTCGAGCAGCGCATCGTCAACGGCACGGTTGCCGAAAACGGCAACGGGAACGCAGGGCGTTTTATCGCCGCTTATGATCTTCATGCGGTCGTACATGGGCTTGGGTATCCTGCCGCCGTAAACCGGGAAGCAGAAGAACGTGAGCGTATCATGGTCGATTGCCGTGTTCATGCTCGGAGTGGTCAGCTCCTGCATGGGAGCGTCGCCCAGCTCCTTGCTGATGATGTCCGCGACGGATTTTGTTCCGCCGCAGGGGCTGAAGTAAAAAATCGCGTATTTCATTGTCTTTTTCCCTTCCTTTTTCCTTTTTACCTCTATATGTACAAATTAACCCACCTGTATGCAATATGTGCGCATTGCGCGCGTTCCGACAACGGCATAGTTGCCGTACATTGCCGGTGAAGCCTCGATATTGCCGCCGAGGTTCATATAGTCAAGCTGTTCGCCTGTTTTTCCGTCGATCAGGAACATGTTAAAGCCCGAGTTGCAGTAGAGCAGATACCCGTTGCCGTCGGCGTCATAGAAATCGACGGGGCTGCTCCAGCTGTACATGGACGTTTCCTTTTCCCAGACGACCTCGCCGGTGTCCTTTTTGAGCGCCGCGAGCGTGCCGGAGCTTGCGCCCGGAGTGCGTGCAATGGGGACAAAGATCATGTCCGAGAGCTTATTTTTGCCTACTGCGATGGTGCCCTGAACGCCGCCGGAGAGATCCTGCACGGTGTAGCAGGTGTAATCCGTGCGCCAGACTATCTCGCCGGTTTCGGCATCTATCTTGAAAATGGGTATCTCCGCCGTTGAGTACGAGCGCCATCCGTAGTGGAACGAGGTGCTGATGTAAATATACGGGTGGCCGTCCTCAACATCGACAACAGGCGAGCAGTTTGTGTCGTCGAGCACATCCTGCACCCATACGAGCTTCAGTGTGTTCAGATCAAGGCACATGAGGTTGCCGCCGTTATCGGCAAGGAAAATGTAGTTATTGATTATCGCCGCCGATGACTCAACGCCAAGCCAGTACCGGCTGCCGCTGCGCACACCGTTATACTTCCATTTGACTATATTGTCCGGATCAACGGACAGCTCACCTGTCTGCTCGTTGTATTTTGTATTCAAATGAATGATGTAGAGTATTCCGTTTTCACCCGGATAGATGAGCTGGTCGGTCTCCGCGCTCACGAGGGGCGAGGAGTCGAACATATGCCAGCCGCGGTTTGCAAAGGTCTCATTGTGGCCGAACTCGAACATAACGCTGTTGTCAATAAGGTTTACGACCTTGACGCGGGATCTTCCGTTTACGCTGTCAACGCCCGAACCGACATAGAGTATCGGATATCCGCGCGGATCAAGAGCGCCCGCTCCCTTGTAGTTAAAGCCGAGGTTGAGCGGATCGCGCGTGTATTCGCCGCTTGTCAGCTCATAGAAATACACATGTCCGTCAAGCGTTGCGTATATGACCTCGACAAGGCCTTCCTTTTCGCGCGCCCAGTCGTACATTGCGCTTATGTTCTTGCGTGTTGCCTCGGGCCATTTGACGATAAGCGGCTGACCGGTCCAGCCGCTGCCGGACCAATAGATGCCGTCGGAATCGCTAAGGCCGCTTGTCGATTTCGACCAGACCTTCGTGAGCGTTTTGCTGCTGACGGAGGCCGTGCCGTAGGCTGCGCCGCTGCGGAAGTTATCGCCGCGGAAGGTGACGATGCCCTCAAGCTCTGTGTATCTCTCCGGCAGGTCGAAGTTTATCTCGTAGTCGCTTTCGTACTCCTCGACAACCTCGCCGTCAACCATGATCGCCGTGCTGGAAATGAGTCTCTCCGGCTCGGTTCCGTCAACGGAATGCGGCTTGAAGTCCGGCAGTCCCACGGGAGTCGGCGTAGGCTCCGGAGTCGGTGTCGGCGTAGGCTGCACCGTTACGGCCGGGCTTTCCGCGGTTTCTTCAAGCGCTTTGTTTGCCGCAATGCCGCGCATCACGACCATGACAAGCACTGCAATGAGCGCAACAAATATCACTATGCCAACGACTGTCTTAGCCGTTATTTTCTTCTCTTCCATATCCTTATCCACCCTGTTTTATCGTTATTCAGTGAAATGAACGTGGTTGTTTATATGGTCCTGACAGAAGCAGTGGTAGCCTGCGCATTTTGAGCAGTAACGAAATTCAAGATTGGGAAAATCCACGTCCGTTCTACCGCACACACTGCACTTATAGGTGTAGTTTTTCTGGCGCTGCTCGTATTTGATCTTCTGCTTTTCGCGGTTGAAGTTGACCGTTGTTTTGCTGTAGTGCACGCGCTTCGACCGCAGCTCCGATATGAGATCCGCGCCGAAGAATATGAAGTAGTTGAACATTGCGATAAGCGGCAGCAGATTGAACGGGAACGGTGTTGCTATCATTTCAAAGATGAAGAACGCAGCGTCGATATACGCAAGCCACTTGATCTTGACCGGAATAATGAACATGAACAGCACCTGGGTATCCGGATAAAGCGTAGCAAAGGAGAAGAACATCGAAAGATAGATGTAGTACGTTCCGATGCTTGCCGACTGCTTGGTGATAAGATAGATCACCATGCCGTAGATGATGGTGAGCAGAACACCGGAGAAGATGAATATATTAAATCGCGCCGTGCCCCACTCGCGTTCGAGCGTGCTGCCTATCCAGTAATAAAAATAGAAAAACAGCAGCGCCCACATGCTCGTATCCTGCGGAATGAACATAAACGTGATAAGGCGCCATACCTGTCCTTTTAAAATAAGCTCGGGCGAAAATGCGAAGTAGCTCATCAGCGTCCTGCTGCTGTCCATAATGCTCAGCAGCCAGACAGCAAGACTTATAACGACAACATACAGCATCAGGTTCGGAATGCCGAATCTCGGGTGCCTGTAACAGAACATGTCGATTTTATTATTGAGTTTTTTCATATCGCTTTCCTTTCGCAGGATATAATTACACTAATTTTATATTACAGTATGCTACCTTGCATCTTACAACCAAATTGTGATAATGTCCACAAAAAAATTGTCGCAGGGAAAAACTTTTCCCTTTAAACTTTTGCAAGCATATGTTAATATGTATTTTGTATTATTATCTGCAAATGTGAGCACGGGTGAAGAAATGCAAAACAAAGAAAACAATTTTGAGATCAAAAACGATATAATCGAGGGCAGAAATGCCGTTGTCGAGGCTCTGCGCGTAGGCCGCAGCATAGATAAGATATTTATCGCCAAGGGCGAGACGGACAAGACCCTCGGCCATATCGCGTCGAAAGCGCGCGAGGCCGGAATAGTCGTCGTCGATGCCGACCGCCGGAAGCTTGACAACATGTCGGTGACAAAGGCGCATCAGGGCGTTATCGCCCTTGTAGGCGTTAACGAATACTGCGAGGTGGCTGACATCCTTGCTCTTGCACGGGAAAGAGGCGAGCAGCCTTTTATCATCGTATGCGACGAGGTAAGCGATCCGCGAAATTTAGGTGCGATAATCCGCAGCGCGGAATGTGCCGGCGCGCACGGAGTTATAATCCCCAAGCGCCGCAGTGCAGGGCTTACCGCCATCGTAGGCAAGGCTTCGGCAGGTGCTGCCGAGCACATGAAGATAGCCCGAGTTCCGAACATTCCCTCCGTTCTTAAAGAGCTTAAAAACGAGGGTGTTTGGGTCTACGGTGCGGCAGCCGGCGGCAGCAGTGAGCTGTGGAGCACGGATTTCACAGGCTCCTGCGCGATCGTTATCGGCTCCGAGGGCGACGGTATGGGCAGGCTCGTGCGCGAAAGCTGCGACTTTATCGTGAGCATTCCCATGGCCGGCAAGATAAACTCCCTGAATGCTTCCGCCGCCGCCTCAATAATCATGTACGAAGTCCTGCGCCAGCGCAGAGGCTGACCGAGGTTAATTTATGAGTTCATCTTCAAATGACAAAAACTCTGTCAATTTCGACTTTGATCTTGACAGTATATTAAGTGAGTTCGGGGCGCTTGACGAGGAGCCTGTATCCGAAAAGCCGTTTTTTGAGCCGAGTGTGCCGATAATGGACACATCGAAAAAGTCCGACCAGGTGTTCTCAGCTGTAGTAAACGACGGCTTTGAGGCTTCGGCACCGCGGGACGGCTTTGACTTTGACGCAACGCAGATCATCGAGGAGTTTGAAGCGGAAGACGACGGCGCAGAGAGCACGTCAAAGCTCGATCCCGAGCGGATACGGCGTGAGTTTGAGTCCGACGGCGCGCCTGTTGAGACAAACGAGGCAAATCCCGAGTCTGCCGAGCCTATCAGCTCCGCAGTGCCGGATAGTAGCTCGGAGCTTGACGAGGTTGACCGCATAATCGCCGAGTTTAAGCATTCTCCCCGGCCGCAGTGGCGCATCATCGAGCCTGAACCTGTCCGGGAGGAGGCGGCGCAGTCCGAACCGGAGCCGACAAAGCTGCGCGAGCAGGAAGCTTCGCTTTCCGCTAAGACCTTTGAGCCGCCCGTATCTGCCGCAGAGCAGACAAAGGTGCGCGACGAGGTTTCCGACGATCATGAGCAGGAAGCGGAACCCGAGCTTTACGAAGGCTCGGGCATAAATGAGGAAACCGGCGACAAATATGCCGCCGACGCCGATTACACCGTCATTGAACCCGAGCCGCCGAAAAAGGAGAAGGCTCGCAAAGAGCCTAAATCGTTCCGCGAATCCGTCGCCGTTCCCGTGATAAGCGCGCTTGCATTTATCGCAATGAAGATAAAACAGAGTCAGGTGACTCTCGGCGAGACGAGTTACGAGTCGGAAGATCTCGGCGAGGAGATGCAGCCGGACAAGGCCGCAAGGTTTTACGATAAGCACATTGCCGGACTGAGGCTCAGAACGCGGATTGCCTTTGTATTGTGCGTTTTGATGGCATACATATCCTACGGGCTTCCCGTTCCAGGCGCACTTGCCGATGCAGGCGTAAAAAGCGCCGTGTGCCTTATCATGATGATATCCGTAATGTTCTGCGGACTTGATATAATAACGACCGGCATCATGAGCATAGTGCGGTTTAAGCTGCACGCCAGCGCGCTTATTGCCATATCCTGCCTGCTGTGCACGATCGACGCTTTTCTTTCAGCGGCAAGCGTGAGCGAAAAGGTCGTTCCATTCTGCGTCATCCCGGCGCTGACGATCGCATTCACGCTGCTCGGAAGCGTCATGAATGCGCGCAGCAACAAGATAATCCTGAACACCGCCGCAGCATCAAAGCATCCTTATGTTGTTACGGCCGAAGCCGAGCTTTCCGGCGGAGATATCACGCTCGTCAAGGGCAGAAAGCCCCTTGACGGCATTGTTCGCCGCACGGAGGAGGACGGGCCCGACGAGTCGGTTTTCGGCGTGCTCACTCCGTATTTCGTCGTTGCAGCGCTCGTTTTGAGCATCATTGCAGCCGTAATAAGCAAGGACTTTTCATCCTTTGCTCACATTCTCTCCGGCATTTTCGTGTGCGCAGCGCCCATTGCCATGCTCATAACCTTCCCCATGCCGTTTTTCATTTCGATAAAGAGCCTTATCCGAAGCGGCTCGACGATAGCCGGCTGGTCGGGGCTTTATGACATCGGCAAGGCAAAGCACCTTATCGTTACAGACGGCGACCTGTTCCCCAAGGGCTGCGTAAAAATAAGCCGCACACGCGTTTTCGCCGGCATGGAGCCGGAGCGCATCATTTCCTTTGCCGGCAGCATAATCTCGGCCTCGGGAAGCGCCATGGTGCATCCGTTTGCAGAGCTCATGCGCAAGGCCGGCGGCGGTCTTATGCCCGTCGAGGCCTTCTCGGTTCACGAAAGCGGCGGCCTTACCGCAATGATCGACGGCGAGGACGTTTACTGCGGAAATGCCGCGTTCATGCGCCTTATGGGCGTTGTTCTTCCCGAAAAGTATGTGCTGAATAACGGCGTTTACATAGCCGTTGCCGGCGTTATCTGCGGTGTGTTCGAGATGGAGTACACGGCCTCGGATGCCGTAAAGAGTGCACTTGAGGAGCTTGTCGGCTCAGATCGCCACGCCATATTTGCCGTGCGCGATTTCAACATCACACCCTCGATGCTTTCTGTGAAGTTTGACATGCCGACCGACGGCTTTGACTTTCCGCCGTATTCCGAACGATATGCGATATCCGGCGCAGAGCCGTCCGAGGCGAGCAAGCCTGCCGCGCTCATATCGCGCGAAGGCCTGAGTGCCCTCATAAGCCTTGCCGATCACGGCAAAATGCTCTTTAGCCGCATAAGGCTGAGCGTTATGCTCAGCGTCGTAAGTGCCGTTGTCGGAATGCTTGTCATGTTTATTCTCAGCCTCAGCGCCCTGCCGAGCGTCGTAACGGCGCTCAGCTATCTGCTTGCGTGGCTGCTGATTACTGTCATACTTAGCTTTTCGATAAGCACCCCGTAAAAAATTGTTGCTATTAAATATTTAATAGTGTATAATAAATCGATTGCGTTTTATACGAAATTAATTTTTTAATATATCTTTCAAGAGAGGAAGCAACACATGAGCTACGAAACCAAAAACATCCGCAACATCTGCTTCATGGGTCATGGCAACAGCGGTAAGACCAGCCTTGCTGAGAGCATGCTGTTCACGACCGGCGCTATCGACCGTATGGGCAAGGTCACCGACGGCAACACCGTCTGCGACTATGACGCTGAAGAAATCAAGCGTCAGATCACCATTGCAACTTCCGTCGCTCCCGTAAACTTCGGCGGCTGCAAGATCAATGTTCTCGACTGCCCGGGTTACTTTGACTTCGTCGGCGACGTTCTCGCCGCTATCCGCGTTGTTGAGACCGGCATCATCTTCTGCTCGGCTAAGGACGGCATCACCGTCGGAGCGGAAAGAAGTTGGAAATACCTCAAGGCCGCAGGCGTTCCTGCGATGTTCTACATCTCCAAGATTGACGAAGAGCACGGCGACTTCTATGCTGTCCTTTCGGCACTAAAAGAGAAATACGGCGCAGCCATCTGCCCGGTCATGATCCCCATGTCCGACGGCACCGGCGTTATCGACCTCGTTCACAGCACCGCTTACCAGACCAAGGGCGGCAAGACCGCAAAGGTCGATATCCCTGCTGCCGACGCCGACAAGGTCGAAGAGATGCGCATGGAGCTTATGGAAGCTGCCGCAGTTACCGAAGAGCTTATGGAAAAGTTCCTCGACACCATGGAGCTTACCGACGACGAGATCGTTGTCGGTCTCAAGGCCGGCCTTGCAGAGCGCAGCGTAGTTCCCGTTGTCTGCGGCGCAGCAATGGCAAACGTCGGCACCGAGGCTGTCCTGCAGGCAGTCTGCGATTACGTTCCGGCTCCGGAGGATAAGTCCGCTGAGCCCGTTTGCGGCTTTGTTTTCAAGACCGTTTCCGATCAGTTCGGCAAATACAGCTTTGTAAAGGTCGTTTCCGGCAAGATCACCGCCGACCTCTCGCTGCGCAACGTCCGTGCTTCCAGCACCGACAAGCTCGGCAGACTCTACACCATCTGCGGCAAGAAGACCACCGAGGTCAAGGAAGCCTGCTGCGGCGATATCGTTGCCGTCGGCAAGATGGAGTGGAAGACCGGCGACACCGTCTGCGACCCGAAAAACGAGGTCGAGCTGCCCGCCATCGAGCTGGCAGAGCCCTGCTACTCCATGGCCATCAGCCCCAAGACCAAGGGCCAGGACGACAAGGTCGCTTCCGGTCTCGCCCGCCTGAACGAGGAGGACATCTCCTTCACGCTCGTCAACAACGCCGAGACCCACCAGATGGTCATCTCCGGCGCCGGCGATATCCAGGTCGACGTCCTGTGCGCCAAGCTCAAGAGCCGCTTCGGCGTCGAGACCGAGCTCAAGCCCGCCCGCGTCGCTTACCGCGAGAAGATCAAGGGCAAGGTCGAGGCCCACGGCCGCCACAAGAAGCAGTCCGGCGGCAGCGGCCAGTTCGGTGACGTCTGGATCCGCTTCGAGCCTCAGGACGAGTCCGACGACATGATCTTCGCCGAGGAAGTCTTTGGCGGCAGCGTGCCGAAAAACTTCTTCCCGTCCGTCGAAAAGGGCCTGCGCAACGCCGTGCAGAAGGGCGTGCTCGCCGGCTACCCGCTCGTCGGCCTGAAGGCCGTGCTGTACGACGGCTCCTACCACCCGGTCGACTCCAACGATATGGCGTTCCAGACGGCCGCCCGCCTTGCCTATCAGGACGGCATCCCGAAGGCGAAGCCGACCATCCTCGAGCCAATCGGCCTGCTGAAGGTCACCATCCCGGACGCCAATCTGGGCGACATCATGTCCGACATCTCCTCCAAGCGCCGCGGCACCGTGCTCGGCATGACGGCGGAGGACGGCATGCAGACCGTTGAGGCGGAAGTCCCGATGGCCGAGATGGGCTCCTACACGATCGATCTGCGCTCCATGACGCAGGGCCGCGGCTCCTTCTCGTGCAAGTTCGTGCGCTACGAGGAAGCCCCCGGCAACGTCCAGCAGAAGGTCATCGAGGAAGCCAAGAAAGAGCAGGAAGCGTAACTGTAACTGCAAAAGAAGCCCTTCATCGGGCTTCTTTTGTCTATCCGGAAGCGAGGGATCCTGATGAAAAACACGAACAAAAACATGATGTATACCTTCTGGTCGGGCGCCATTTTGCTGTGTCTGGCGCTGGTGGCTGTCGTGCTGGTGTTTACCAACGCCGTCGGAAACACCGGCTCGGCGAAGGCAGAAGCCACGCCGACCGTCACGGAAACGCCGACGCCGACGCCGCAGGCAAATCCGATCGCACCCATCCAGTCGTCCGCCGCGCTCGCGCAGACGGAGGACAAGGGCAGCACCTATGTCGATCAGATCTATTTCCTGGGCGACAAGTCGCTGAAGGTGCTGCAGTCGGAGACGATGCTCACCGGAAAGGACGCCGCCAAACAGGTCTGGGTGCCGGACACCGGTTCCCTGCCCGCCTCCTCGCTCGACACGGCGAAGTACAAATCCCCCGTGACCGGCAACAACGTGCCCGCGGATGAGATCTGCGAGGTCAACAAGCCCGCCTATCTCGTCATCTGCCCGAGCGCGGACAACATCTCCATGACGAATGCGGAGCAGATCAAATCCGTCTACACCACGCTCATCAACGCCGTCAAGGCCAAGAGCCCGAACACGAAGATCATCTGCTGCTCACTGACGCCGATCGCGTCGAACTACCAGTATGAGGACATCACGAACGAGCTTATCCAGAAGGTCAACGGCTGGATCGCCGCGGCCGCGGAGAGCAACAGCGTGAAGTATCTCGACATGGCCAGCGGCCTCGTCGGGGACGATGGATTCCTGCCGCAGACCTATCAGGACGGCGACGGCATGCACCTGAACGCCGAGGGCATGAAGGCATGGATGACCTATCTGCGCACGCACGCCTACCCGTAACCTGCACATAGAAAAATCCCGGAGCCGCGGCTCCGGGATTTTTTTGTTGTCTTCAGCGGATGATCGCCTTGATGAACGGCTCCGCCGGGGGCGCGTCCGGGGTGATCGTGTAGCAGGCGG
>OLXH01001040.1_pt1 | contig 11491 bp, 13 predicted proteins | sample 1673391 | NCBI WGS metagenome assembly OLXH01 (sample SAMEA103958110, study PRJEB25191) | human gut metagenome | reverse complement strand
GATGATCGAGAATTTCCTGTCAGGTGTCATTTAAGGGAGGAGCAGCGTATGATACTGGATCAGATTGTGAGTGATAAAAAAAGAAGACTGCCGGAACATAAGAGACGGATACCGGAGCAGGAGATGCGAAAGCTGGCGGAGGCATATGAGGGCAGCCATCATGATTTTAAGGGAGCGCTTGAGGGAGATGTCATTTCCATCATCGGAGAGTTCAAAAAGGCGTCCCCAAGTCTTGGCAAAATTAAAAGCAAGATTAACTTATTAGATAGAGTTGAGGAATACAATGCTTCTGTGGATGCAATCTCCTGCCTGACGGAGGAGGATCACTTTGACGGAAGCACGGCGTACTTAAAACAGATCCGGCAGATGACCGATCTTCCGATCCTGCGCAAGGATTTCATGATTGATCCATACCAGTTCTATGAGGCGCGGGCGATCGGTGCAGACGCGGTGCTTCTCATTGCGGCAATCCTGGACGACGTGCAGATGCATGAATTCTACCAGCTTGCCGGGGAGCTGGGGCTGGATGCGTTAGTCGAGGTACACGACGAGGCGGAGATGGAGCGGGCGTTAAAGCTGGATGCAAAGATCATCGGCGTCAATAACCGCAATCTGAAGGATTTTTCCGTCGACTTTTCCAACGCCGCGCGGCTGCGCGACCGCATCCCGCCGGAGGCGGTCTACGTGGCCGAGTCCGGCGTGCAGAGCACGCAGGACGTCGCCGCGCTCCGCTCGATCGGCGCCGACGCGGTGCTGATCGGCGAAACACTGATGCGAGCCCCCGACAAGGCCAGGCGGCTCGCAGAATTGAGAGGTAACTTATGACCAAGGTAAAACTCTGCGGCCTGTCGCGCGAGAGCGACATTGCCGCCGTCAACAAGCTGAAGCCCGACCTCGTCGGCTTCGTCTTTGCCAAAAAGAGCAAGCGCTATGTGCCCCCCGAGCAGGCAGCAGCACTCAAATCGCTGCTTGCCCCCGGCATTCTGGCCGCTGGGGTGTTCGTCAACGAACCGGTCGAGGCCGTGGCAGAGCTCTTAGACCGCGGCGTCATCGATGTCGCGCAGCTCCACGGCAGCGAGGATGACGACTACATCGCGCGCCTGCGCGCGATGACGGGCAAGCCCATCTTCCGCGCGTTCAAGGTGAAAAGCGAAGCCGACCTCCCCGCCATCGAAAACTGCGCCGCCGACCTCGTGCTGCTCGACTCCGGCGCCGGCACGGGCAAGACATTCGACTGGAGCCTCGTCCGGAGCGTGCAGCGGCCCTATTTCCTCGCCGGCGGGCTCGACCCCGACAACGTCGCGGACGCCATCGCCGCGCTGCACCCCTACGGCGTGGACGTGAGCTCCGGCATCGAGACGGACGGCGTCAAGGACGAAAGCAAAATGGCGGCGTTCGTTGCCGCCGCGCGCAAGGAGGGCTAAGGCATGTCGAATCCGAACGGGCGCTTTGGCGTGCACGGCGGACAGTACGTCCCCGAAACGCTGATGAACGCCATCATCGAGCTTGAAGAGGCCTACAACTACTACAAGGCCAACCCTGACTTTCAGAACGAGCTGACGCAGCTTTTGAACGACTACGCGGGCCGTCCCTCGCGTCTTTACTACGCGGAGAAGATGACAAAGGACCTCGGCGGCGCGAAGATCTACTTAAAGCGCGAGGACCTGAACCACACCGGCGCGCACAAGATCAACAACGTGCTCGGTCAGGTTCTGCTTGCCAAGAAGATGGGCAAAACGCGCCTGATTGCCGAGACCGGCGCGGGCCAGCACGGCGTGGCGACCGCCACCGCCGCAGCGCTGATGGGCATGGAGTGCGTCGTTTTCATGGGCAAGGAGGACACCATCCGCCAAGCACTGAATGTCTACCGCATGCGCCTTCTCGGCGCGACGGTCGTGCCCGTCAACTCTGGTACCGCCACGCTCAAGGACGCCGTGTCCGAAGCCATGCGCGAGTGGACGACGCGCATCAGCGACACGCACTACTGTCTCGGCTCTGTCATGGGGCCACACCCCTTCCCCACCATCGTACGCGATTTTCAGTCTGTCATCTCAAGCGAGATCAAGCAGCAGATGCTCGAAAAGGAAGGACGTCTGCCCGATGCCGTGGTCGCGTGCGTCGGCGGCGGCTCGAACGCCATCGGCAGCTTTTACCATTTCATCGACGATCCTGCTGTGCGCCTCATCGGTGTTGAGGCCGCGGGCCGCGGCATCGACACGCTTGAGACCGCCGCGACCATCTCGACCGGCAGGCTCGGCATATTCCACGGCATGAAGTCCTACTTCTGCCAGGACGAGTACGGTCAGATCGCGCCGGTGTATTCCATTTCCGCCGGTCTCGACTACCCCGGCGTCGGCCCTGAGCATGCGTACCTGCACGACATCGGCCGCGCAGAGTATGTTGCCATCACCGATGAGGAGGCCGTGCAGGCGTTCGAATACCTCGCCCGCACGGAGGGCATCATTCCCGCCATCGAATCGGCCCACGCCGTCGCCTACGCGCGAAAGCTCGCACCCACGATGGGGAGCGATCAGCTTCTTGTCGTCACGATCTCCGGCCGCGGCGACAAGGACTGCGCCGCCATCGCCCGCTACAGAGGGGAGGATCTTCATGAGTGATCTTGCAAGAGCCTTTGACCACGGCAAGGCGTTCATCGCCTTTCTGACCTGCGGCGACCCCGATCTTGAAACGACCGCGGCTGCCGTCCGCGCTGCCGCGCAAAACGGCGCCGACCTCATCGAGCTCGGCATTCCCTTCTCCGACCCCACGGCGGAGGGGCCCGTGATTCAGGCCGCTAACCTGCGCGCCCTGCAAAGCGGCGTAACGACCGACAAGATTTTCGATCTCGTGCGCGAGCTGCGGCGCGGCGTAACGATCCCCATGGTCTTTATGACCTACGCGAACGTCGTCTTTTCCTACGGCACAGAGCGCTTTTTGTCCAACTGCCGTGATGTTGGCATCGACGGACTCATCCTGCCGGACGTGCCGTATGAGGAAAAGGAAGAATTTCTCCCCGCGTGCCGCAAGTACGGCGTCGACTTCGTCTCCCTCATCGCACCGACGTCGGAGAATCGCATTGCGATGATCGCGCGCGAGGCCGAGGGCTTCCTCTATATCGTCTCGTCGCTCGGTGTCACGGGCGAGCGCAGCGAGATCAAGACCGACCTCGCCTCCATCGTCTCCCTCGTGCGGGAAAACACAGATATTCCCTGCGCCATCGGCTTTGGCATCTCCACGCCCGAGCAGGCGAAGAAGATGGCCGACCTCTCCGACGGTGCAATCGTCGGCTCCGCCATCGTCAAGCTCCTTGCCCAGTACGGCAAGGACGCGCCCGAGCACATCGGTGCGTATGTAAAAGAAATGAAGGACGCGCTACGGTGAAAACAGGAAAAAGGGGCCTCTGCTTTGATGCAGAGGCTCCTTTTTTACATAAATATGCTTTATCGTCCCGTCATTCGACGGAGAACGTCTCTCCGAAGGCGGAAACGCTGCTCACCGTTTCCGGATCAAGAATTTCATCCATCCGGAAGCAGTAGCGCCCGCGCTTATCGAGATAATTCGTTATAAGGAACAACCAGTCCGCCGCGCCGACCGTTTCGCCGTTTTGCAGCGTCACCTCGGGAGCGATGCTCTCCTTCCCGTCGTCGCTGTAGATGGGCTCAACCGTTTCTTTCAGATCATCCGTTCCCTGCTTGATCTCGCAGGTCAGCGAGAGCGGCGAGACATAGAGCGTCGTCAGAACAGCGTTCTTTCCCTCAATCTCGATCGGCTCATTCACCGTGCACAGGCGTCCCGGATCAGTCTCCGGCAGAGTGAATGTGCAGCTCCAGCGCCCGGGGACAACAAGCTCTTCCCCCCAGTTATCCCGATACAGGCCATCGAGCGTCAACTTCACCTTCGCACCGATGAAGTTGAATTCTCCTTTCAGAGAATGGATCGTCATCAAAATCGTGGCATGGCGGCCCGTCTCATCCTCCGTGCTGCTTGGCAATACCTCCCAGCCAATGCCGTAGGTATCCATTTTCACTCCGTCCCTGGACGTTGCGGACACGCTCCGATCGAATGCGTAGTAGTCCTGATCCAGAACTGTCCCCTCCGGCGCGGTAAAGTCGATGAGGACCGCCGCACAATAGCGGTCGGCGATGACCTGCTCGATGCGCATCACCGCGCCGCTGTCCCGCTTTACAATGTTCATTGGGACCGCCGCAGTCGAGAGCAGCTCTTCCTGCTCCGCCGTTGCTCCAAAGTACTCCGCCAACCGCTGATCCAGTCCAAGCGCCGCTGCAGCTGCCGCCATGCAGCACAGGATCGCGATGACCGCCGCAAGCACCGCCGTCGTGCGCAGGCGGCCTCTTCTTTTTGTCTTGTGCGTCATGTTCATTACCTCCGAAAGTGTGTCTTCGGAGGCGTGAAGCGCGGAGATCGTCTCCTGATATAGGTTTTCGTCAAACATCGTTGTTCGCCTCCTGAAGATTGGTTTTGAGCTGTTCCCGCCCGCGCCGCAATCGGGTGCGGACGGTCGCGTTGGGAATGCCAAGGAATTGGGAGATCTCCTCGCAGGAGTAGCCCTCATAATAGTGCAGAAAGATCGGCACACGGTATTTCTGCGGCAGCGCCATCACAGCATGAAAGAGCTCGCTGTGCTCCGGCGTTTTGAACGCAAGCTGTTCGGCATAATCATCGATCGGCTCCGTCCGCTTCCACGGAGAGAGAAACACCCGCTTGCATTCGTTGACCGTAACGCGGATGAGCCAGTACCTAACGTGGTCCTCGCTCTCAAACGTCTTGTCCGCGCGGTAGAGCTTGAGCAGCACCTCCTGCGTGATGTCGTCCGATTCCGAGCGGCTTTTGGTGTAGTGGAGCGCCAGACGGAACACCATGTCCATATACTTTTTTGCAAGATACGAAAACTGTTCTTCTGTCAACATAGGATTCTCCTTGAAAGGCCTTTCACTTACTATATCATTCAGGCTGCGGAAATGTTTCACATTTGAAAAGATTTTTTGAAACGGCCCTGCATTCTGACGCAAGCGAAACAAGAGGGAAATTTTTGTTAGGAAGGCTGTTCGTAAAGTGCAAAAAATAACACTGCTTTCTGATTTCTAAAAAATCCAGTTCTCTACCACCCCAAGGAATCTAATGTAAAAGAAAAAACTCAAGGGAAAAACCCTTGAGTTTCAACACTTTGGTGCGCGAGGCGGGACTTGAACCCGCACGTCCGTAATGAACACTAGAACCTGAATCTAGCGAGTCTGCCAATTCCACCACTCGCGCATATTTGATTTTTAAAAAGATGGTGCGGATGGCGGGACTTGAACCCGCACGTCCATACGAACACTAGCACCTCAAGCTAGCCTGTCTGCCAATTCCAGCACACCCGCATGTTCATCTTTCAAACGGCTGTCTCTCAACGACCGCTTGGCCATTATAAGCCCAAAATAGGCCAAATGTCAACCTTTTTTTGAGAGAAAAAATAAAAAATTTTGCTGTAAGAGAAATGGCGGAAAAGCTCAGATTTTTCAAACTTTTCCGGCATCTTTTTCGTGTTAAAGCTGCGCGAGCGTCTCCCCCACCGCGCCCGTGATGACAAGGTCTGCACCAAGTCCGCGGTCGAGCGGCGTCTTGTTGATGACAACGAGCTTGTGTCCGCGATAGTAGCGCACGAGGCCCGCCGCCGGATAGACCGCGAGCGATGTGCCCGCGATGATGAGCACGTCGGCCTCCTGAATGTACTCCACCGCGCGATAGAGTGTCTTTTCGTCCAGTCCCTCTTCGTAGAGCACCACGTCGGGCTTGATGCGCCCGCCGCAGGTGCAGCGCGGCACGCCCTGCGAATGCTTGATGTAGGACACGTCGTAGAACTTGCCGCACTTCTCGCAGTAGTTGCGCAAGGTGCTTCCGTGCAGCTCGAGGACATTCTTGCTGCCCGCCGCCTGATGCAGCCCGTCGATATTCTGCGTGATGACGGCCTTGAGCTTCCCTTCCTTTTCCCACTCGGCGAGCTTTAAGTGCGCGGCGTTGGGCTTTGCGCCTTCGCAGAGGAGCTTCGCGCGGTAAAAGGCGAAAAACTTCTCGGGATAGCGCTCATAATACGTGTGACTCAGGATCGTCTCCGGCGGGTCGTCCCACTGCTGATGATACAGGCCATCCACACTGCGAAAATCCGGGATACCGCTCTCGGTCGAAACACCTGCCCCGCCGAAAAAGACGATATTGTCCGTTCCGTCAATGAGTTCCTTCAGCTTTTTGATTTCTTCCGTCATCGGTTCTCCTTTTGCGCTCGTGCGCTTATCTCACATAGCTCTTGTCAATCTGCACCACAGCGAAATAGCTCGGATCAAGCTCGTGTACCGCCTTTTTGATCTTCTCCTCCGCTTCCCTGTCGCTCAGCGCGCAGCCATACGGCACCACGGCATCAAAGATGACGTTCGTGTGCGTCGGCCCCGTGACCATGCGAAAGTCGTGGATGGAGATATTCTCGTCGATGCCGCGCACGAGCGAGGCGATCTTCTGATGCGCGGCGTTGGTGGTCTCGTCGTCCGTCACGATGGGGTCCATGTGGATGACCGCCTCGCAGCCGAGCCTGTCATGCAGTTTCTTTTCCACGTTGTCGATCTCGTCGTGCAGGGTGAGAATATCGCCGTGCGCGGGCACCTCGGCATGCAGCGAGATCATCACGCGGCCGGGGCCGTAATCGTGCACCACAAGGTCGTGGATGCCACACACGGCCTTATTCGCCATCACAATATCGCGGATCTCCTGCACGAACTCCTCCGATGGCGGCTGGCCGAGCAGCGGCGAGAGGGTGTCCCTTGCCGCCTGCACGCCCGCCCACAGGATGAGCAGCGACACGACCAAGCCGCACCAGCCGTCGATCTGCCAATGCAGGAAATAGCCCGCGAGTGTCGCAAGCAGCACCGCCGCGGTCGCCGCGCAGTCGGACAGGCTGTCCGCCGCGGTCGCCTGCATGGCGGCGGCGCTGATCTTCTTCCCCACGCCGCGGTTGTAGCAGTACATGTAGAACTTGGCGCAGATGGAGACAAGCAGGATCGCCACCGTCAGCACGCTGCACTCCACAGCCTCGGGATGCAGGATCGCGCCCACGGCGTCGCGCAGCAGTTCAAAGCCCATCAGCAAAATGACGATCGAGACGATGAGACCCGAGATATACTCCAGCCGCCCGTGGCCGAACGGATGCTCGGGGTCGGGCTTCTGCCCGGCCAAACGAAAGCCCAGCAGCGTCACGATGGACGCGCCCGCGTCGGACAGGTTGTTAAAGGCGTCCGCCGTGACGGCGACAGAGCCCGCAAGCGTCCCCGCAAACAGCTTGAGCGCGAAGAGCAGCAGGTTGATGGCAATGCCCACCGCGCCGCAAAGCACACCGTAAGCGCGCCGCACTGCGGCATCAGACGTGTTCTGATAGTCTTTGATGAACCGACTCGCAAGAAAACCGATCATAGTCTTCCCTCACTCGCTTTTGATCTGTAATTTCATGCGGCAGCAGAGGCGGTCAAGGTCCTCGTCCGTCGCCGCAGGGATGCGCAGCTTCGCGCCGCAGCTTTTGCACACAAGGTCGACGTAGGTGCTGTGGATCTCCATGCCGTAGCTTTTGCTGCCGCAGGAGCAGGTGATACCGTCCTTGCGCGCGGCGATCTCCTTGAGCTCGGAGAGGATCTCATACATGATGACGCTGTCGGCAAAGGCGGCGGGGTCGTCGCCCTGCTCGCGCTCCTTGGCCGCCGCGAGCGAGAGCTGCTCCATCTCGTGCTCGACGGCGTAGTCCTCGCCGATAAAGCAGCAGAGCATTTTCGTATCGGGGCAGGCAAGGCCGATGCCGCGCCCGTGCAGGAGCTTGTCGGCGCTGCACTCCGCCAGATGCTCCTCACCGCACACGCCGCACGGCACACTCAGGCGGAATTTGTTCTCCTCCGCCTCGATGGTCAGGCTTGACTCGCCGCACTCACAGCTCACGACCGCGCCCGAGGCGCTCAGCGCGAAGACGCTCCGCTGCTGGATGACGCGCTTGTGGCACGCGGGGCAGAGATAGCCGATGGTACGCATTTCTTCTTTCATTCCATTTCCTCCCGGAAAGTAAAATATCATATGATAATTTGGATATTATACCGCGTCCGTGCGCAAAAAGAAAGGGAGAAACACGCTGTTTCTCCCTTTTCTTTTTGGTTTTCGCGCTTTACGGCTTGACCGCGATGGCCTCGATCTCGACCAGCGCGCCCTTGGGCAGGGCGGCCGCCTGCATCGCACAGCGCGCGGGGCACTCGCCGGAGAAATACTTGCCGTACACCTCGTTGACAACGCCGAAATCGCCGATATCGATCATAAACACGGTCGTCTTGACAACATCCTCAGCCTTGCAGCCAGCCGCCTCGAGCACCGCGAGCAGATTCTTGATGCTCTGCTCCGCCTGCTCGGACGTGCCGCCGGGAACAAATGCGCCGGTCGCCGGGTCCAGCGGAAGCTGGCCGGAGACAAATACAAAACCGTTTGCTTCGATCGCCTGGGAGTAGGGGCCGACGGCGCCGGGGGCAGTGGTCGTAGAAATCACATGCTTCACGGAAAAATCCTCCTATATCAATGTATTTTTATCATAACATCTTGCGCAATATGCGTCAAGTACTCATATTCTTGGAAAAACGGCAGAAACTAATGCCACTTTTGAACGATTCCCCTAAATCCATCGGAAAGGAAGAGCGTGATGGAGCAAAAAACCGTCGGCGCGCAGACGCGCCGCCTGCGCACATGTCCCTCCGTCCTCTCGTTCGCCGCCGTCGGCGGGCGGTTCGAGGGCGAAGGCCCGCTGCGCGAATACTTTGACGAATTGAGCGAGGATCACTTCTTCGGCGAGAAGACCTGGGAAAAGGGTGAGAGTACCATGCAGCGCCACGCGCTCTCCCGCGCGCTGGAAAAGGTGGGGCTCAAGGTGAGTGACCTTGACCTCATCTTCGCGGGTGATCTTTTGAACCAGTGCGTCGGCTCGTCGTTCGCTCTGCGAGAGAGCCGCATCCCATTCTATGGACTCTACGGTGCGTGCTCCACGATGGGCGAGAGCCTGTCGCTCGCCGCATTGATGCTCGACGGCGGGTATGCCTCTTGCGCCGCGGCGCTGACCTCCTCGCACTTCTGCACCGCCGAGCGGCAGTACCGCATGCCGGTGCCCTATGGCTCGCAGCGCACGCCGACCGCGCAGTGGACGGCCACAGGCAGCGGTTGCTGCCTCCTCGCGCGCGAGGGCGAGGGGCCCTATATCACACACGTGACAACCGGGAAAATCGTCGACAAGGGCGTCACCGACGCAAACAACATGGGCGCGGCGATGGCCCCCGCCGCCTATGCCACGCTGTGCGCGCTCTTTCGCGACACGAGGACAAAACCCGAAGACTATGACCTCATCGTGACGGGCGACCTCGGCAGGCTCGGGCATCAGATCGTCTCGGACTTTTTCGCGCGCGATGGGCTCCCTCTCGGTGAGCGCTACACCGACTGCGGGCTTCTGCTCTACGACATCGAATCGCAGGACATGCACTGCGGCGGCAGCGGTTGCGGCTGCTCGGCAAGCGTTTTGTGCGGGTATCTGCTGCGCGGGATGCGCGAGGGCAAATGGAACCGCATCATCTTCGCGCCGACGGGCGCGCTGCTCTCCCCCACGACGACATTTCAGGGCGAGAGCATCCCCGGCATCTGCCACGCGGTCGTATTCTCGAATCACAAGGAGGGATAAGCGGTGGATTATCTGAATGCCTTTCTCTGCGGCGGCATCCTCTGCGCCATCGGACAGATTCTCATCGACAAAACGCCCCTCACGCCCGCGCGTATCCTGACGGGCTATGTCGTCTGCGGCGTTTTACTGACGGCCATCGGCGTCTACGAGCCCATCGTCAAATGGGGCGGCGCGGGCGCGACCGTGCCGCTGCTCGGCTTTGGCTACTCGCTCGCCAAGGGCGTGGAAAAAGCCGTTCAAGAGCAGGGGTGGCTCGGCGTGATGACCGGCGGTCTCAGCGCCACGGCGGGCGGCATCGCCGCAGCGGTCGTCTTTGCTGTGCTGATGGCGCTCATTTTTAAGCCCGGTGACAAGCGGTAATAATAAAAAACGAGGAGAGGGTTTTCACCCTCTCCCCTTTTATGGAAAATCGCTTTTTACGATGCGCGCAGGCCGGGCTCTTCGATCTGCTCAAGCGTCATCACTCTGGTGTGGCAGATCGGCTTCCACTCGACCTTCGTAAAGAGCGACGCAATGCAGATCGGCACGTAGGTGAGCATGAAGAGCGGGAACGTGAAGGCGTAGAGCACCTTTTTCCACGCCGCGCAGCGGATATTCTTCCACTCCGTCACGGTCGTGATCGCGCCGAGCACAAAGAGCGTTAAGTACAGGCTCATCAGCGTTTGCAGCACGGAGACCGCCAGCACCGCCATCGAACCGCCTGACGTCGCGTTCGCGATCGCCGCGCCGATGTTCACGACCACGCTCAAACCCGTGAGCACCGCCGCGGGCATGATGTTCATCGTCATGTCATAGCAGGAAAAGCTGCCGCGCGCAATGCCGGAGAAGAGCTCGGAGGCGTACTTGCGGAACACCTGCAGGTAGCCCTTCGACCAGCGCATGCGCTGGCGCCAGGACTGGGCAAAGCTCGTGGGCTGCTCGTCATAGAGCACCGCGCCCGCCGCGTAGCCGACCTTTCCCCCGCGCACGACGTTGTCAATGGTAAACTCGATGTCCTCGGTCAGCAGGAAGAAGTTCCAGCCGCCGCACGCTTCCAGCACACCGTCGGAAAACAGAAAGCCTGTGCCGGACACGGCGCAGCTGCTTCCAAGGCGCATGCGCGCGTTATTGAGATACTGCGCCTCGCGCAGGAACCACAGCGCATAGCCCGCGGAGATCCAGTTGTCGCCGTAGTTTTTGGAGTTGCGGTAGCACGTCACGATCTCATAGCCGCTGGAGTAGACCTTCTCGATCTCGGAGATGAAGTTCGGATCGAGGATATTGTCGGCGTCCAGCACGAGATAGGCATCGTAGCGCTTGCGGCCCGGGCGCTTGATGCGCTTGAGCATTTCATTGAGCACATAGCCCTTGCCGACATGCACCGTATCGTGGCGCTCAAAGACGATCGCGCCGCGCTCGCGCGCCACGCGGGCCGTGTCATCCGTGCAGTTGTCCGCGCCGACGTAGATGTCCACATGGTCCATCGGATAGTTCTTCTGTGCGTGGATGCTGTCGAGCAGCTGGCCGATGACGTTTTCCTCGTTGCGCGCGGCGATGAGGACGGCAATGCGGTGGTTTTCATTGCGGCAGGTGAATTTTTTCCGCTTCAGCAGCGCCACCGCCACATAGAAGAATTGATAGGAATAGCATACGAAAAATAGCGCCATGATGACGGCGTTGATCGTGATGACAGTCTGCATAATATGTTCCTCCATTGCCGGAAGCTCCGGCCCATTTTGGTTTCTTTCCCGCCTGTGGGAAAAGTTATATCATGCA
>OLXH01001035.1_pt1 | contig 11502 bp, 7 predicted proteins | sample 1673391 | NCBI WGS metagenome assembly OLXH01 (sample SAMEA103958110, study PRJEB25191) | human gut metagenome | reverse complement strand
AGTCCCACACGGCCCGCACCATGCTGGCAAACAGTGAATTCCTCATCATGCTGAATCAGGCGGCTACAGACCGGGAGGAACTGGCGCGCCTGCTGAACATCTCGGATAATCAGCTCTCCTACATCACCAATGTGGACTCCGGGCGTGGGCTCATCAAGTGCGGCAGCGCCATCGTGCCTTTCGTGGACAGCTTTCCCCGCCACACCAGGCTGTATCAGATGATGACGACCCGCCCCTCCGACCTTATCGCGTGATGTGCTATGAAAAAAATCAAAGAAAAACCCACGCTCTCTGAACGCATCAAGGAAAAGGCGGTATCGACACCCAGAGAACTGCTACGCAAAGGCTTAGACGACGGCTCTGAGCGGCTGCGGACGCAGCTGCGGGATACGGCCCAGCAGGGGCGGCGGGATGAATATGGCAGCGACGCCATTGAGGACACCGCCGCCAGCGGCCTGCACCGCGCCGAAAAGGAACTGCTGAAGCAGCACAAGAAGAAAAACGCAGAGCAGAGCGCGTCACCCCGGGGTGACGCCTCTGTTCCCAATTTCGAAAGCGATGCGCCGCCTGTCATCCGCACCAGAGAGACTGACGCGGCGAGGGCAAGAGATCCCTCACCGCCGGTGCGGGAGCAGGCACGGCAGGCACCTATGAAGCAGGCAGTCAAGACGAAGAATGCCTATATCAGTACACAGCGGAAAACGGTCATGACGGCAGCACCGGAGCCGCAGCGGCAGGGTCAGCAGGCGTTCATTCAAGAGCAGGGTCGCAAAGCATCCCGCCAGCAGGTGCAGCGCAGGCGGGCAGAGCGCCGGTTCCAGCGCCAAGATGATCTGCGTGGTGATTCGCTGTGTTCGGAAGGTTTCGAGCCAACCAGCAGGGGCAGAATTAAAGAGCGCGGCGGCATCCAGCAACCAAAGAAGCGCCAGTTCCCCGAACCGAAAACACCGAATCACGCTGCGGGGATCGCACCAAAAGCGCGTGAGGGCAGCAAATCTGCTGTGCTGTCCTCTGAACAGGCCATGCACTCGACCACCGTCCATGCGACTGCGGCTGGAACACACGCTGCCAGAGAAGCGGCCATGCAGATGGCCAAGCGGCAGCAGATGACAAAAGTGGCAGAAACCGCAACGCAGAAAACCGCGCAGGCGGCGGGCCGCGCGCTGCGCTCCATCATTGCCGCTGCCCAGAGCTTACTTGCGGCAATAGCGGCTGGTGGGAGCACAGTTGTAGCCATGGTGCTGGTGATTTGTCTGATTGGACTTCTGATCGTGTCGCCTTTTGGAATCTTTTTCTCCGGCGAGGAAAGCGGCACCGGCCACACCATGCCGGAAGCTGTCAGCGTATTGAACGGCGAGTTCGCTGCCCGGATTGAACAGATCAAGGCAGAGAACCCACATGACGAACTGGATATGGACAACGCCGGCAGCGCCGCCATGATCTCCAACTGGCGGGATGTGCTGGCCATCTACGCCGTGCGAACTACCACGAATGATACATCGCCCGATGAGGTCGCTACGCTGACGGAAGAAAAGATGGATATCCTTCGTAAAATATTCTGGGACATGAACGCGATCTCCTACCATCTCGAGACTGTCTCAGGCGGTGAAGATGAGGGCGACACCGTCATCCTGCGCATCACCGTCACGGTAAAGGATCACCTGCAGATGGCGGATGAGTACCGATTCAACGCAGATCAGCGAAAGCTGCTGGAAGAACTCATGCAGCCGAAATATCAGGAACTGTTCATGGTTTTGACGGGAAGTTATCAGGACATTGAACTGAGTCCCGACGAGGTGGCAAAAATCATAGAAAATCTCCCCGCCGATCTCAGCGAGAATCGCAAGCAAGTAGTTCTGACGGCGTATCAACTCTTGGGCAAAGTCCATTATTTCTGGGGAGGAAAGTCATTGATTATTGGCTGGGACAGCCGCTGGGGAATGCCGATGAAAGTTACAGCCGAGGGTAGCTCCACCACCGGCACTGTGCGGCCCTTCGGACTGGATTGCTCGGGAATGGTGGATTGGGTATTCTACAACCAGAGCGGTGGACAATACGTCATTGGGCATGGCGGCGGGGCCACTGCGCAGCACAGCTACTGTACGCCTATTGCTTGGAGTGACGCCCAGCCGGGAGACCTTGTCTTTTATCCGGGTGACAGCCATGTCGGTATTGTCTGCGGCTTTGACAGCAGCGGTAATATCATGGTCATCCACTGTGCCAGCAGCGAGAATAATGTGGTGGTGACGGGGAAAAGCGGCTTCACCTCGATTGGCAGGCCCGAGTATTTTGCGGATTGAGAAATGTGCGCATGGAGATGTGTTCATAGTTGATTGCTATCGTGCTCCATGATATACAGAGAAAGGCAGGGAGCCTCAATAGAGGCTCCCTGCCGCTTGGGTTCTTACTTGCCCTGATAGGCTCTGAAAAGGAAAGTAACGATTTGTGCGCGGGTGCAGCTATTGTCCGGCCCGAACAGGCCATCACCAATGCCGTTTGTGACTCCGTTCTCCACCGCCCATGCCACAGCGTTTGCATAGTAGCTATCGGTAAGAACATCGCTGAACTCTGCCTTGCTATCGACCAGCTTACCAATGGCACGGAACAGGAAAGTCACGCTCTGGGCACGGGTGCAGGTGGCGTCAGGACTGAATTTGCCATCACCCGTTCCTGTGGTGATACCGTTTTCTACCGCCCATGCAACCGCCTTTGCATAATAGGCATCAGTGGACACATCGGCGAAACTGCTCATAGCCTTGGGTTCGGGAGAACCGGCAGCACGCCACAGGAAGGTGACGATCTGTGCGCGGGTGCAAGGCTGGTTCGGCCCAAAGAGGCCGTTGCCAATACCGCCGGTGATGCCCTTTTCCTGTGCCCACTTCACAGCCTCATAGTAATAGGCGCTGGTGGACACATCGCTGAACGGGCTTGTCTCAACTTCCTTGACAAAAGCAGCGTTGATCTCAACCTTGCCCGCAGGCATAGTGAACGTGTACTTGCCGTTGCCCTTGTCAGTCAGCTTCAGTTCCTTACCATTCTTGTCGGTAACGGTGAGGTCATCCAGTTTGAAACCATCGTCCGGCTTGACGGTGATTGTCACGGTATCACCACGCTCGGCGTAGCGGCGGTTTGCTGTCACTGTGCCGTTCCGGATGTCCTTGCCCACCTCGATGGCGTAAGTCGGGTCGCTATCGTCGCCGCCGGAGCTTTTCCGATAAGTCATTGCAATGGTCTGCGTATGAGTTGCTGTATCAGCCGTAATCGTAATATTGGAATTGAAAACCTCGCAATTATCTGCATTGACTTCGACAGTATAAGTACCCGCTTCCAAATCAACAGGGTTTGCTACTTCCTGACCATTCACTTTAATGACTACATTCGCCAATTCAGCAGGTGTTACGACAAAAGAAACTGTATACTTAGGTGCAGGCAAAAGGGGCGTTCCATTAGAATTAAATCGATAATTGCCGCCAGCAGCAGTGATTTCATTAAAGAAATCTTCCGTTTTCATAAAGTCAAGGGTCTTTTCTGTTCCAGCATCCTGATACTTAAAGCAAGCCGGGACATTTTCAGTTTCCATGAAATAATTGTTTTCAAAAACAGGTGTATCAGAAGAAACACCGCCTGCAATACCGCCTAAACGCTTATAAGGTGTAGTGGCAGTATATTGAGATAAATCCATTTCACCGGCGAAATAGCAATGTCTGATTTCTGTACCTGCACCAACTATCCCTGCAATGCCGCCGAAATCTGTAGTTCCATTGCCAAAAGGAACCATTTTCCCTGTGGAATAACAATTGATAATCTTTGAGGCTTGAAACAACTGCCCAACAATTCCGCCGGTACAAGGTGTCCAAGAGGTCAGATTGCCTGTATTAGCACAATACTGTACGGTACTGTTTTGAGCAAGACCTACGATACCGCCCATCTGAAAAGAGGTGACATCCTTCGTTATTGAAAAATTCCCCTTGTTTTGGCAGTATTCAATCGTGCTATTTATTGCATATCCGCACATAGCCACAGTACCGTTAATATATTTGTCTGTATCCGTGAACGATACATCTGAAACGCAATCAAAAATTTTACTGTCTGCTGCAACACCCGCTACCGTTCCAAAATAGACATACCCTGCATTGGACACATCCAGCTTGCCTTGAATTGTCAAACCGGAGATTTCAGCGCCGTAAACCTCACTGAAAAATCCGAAAGACGGATACTCTGACTTTCCATAGTTTTCGGAAAAATCCAAATTGGAAATCGTATGCCCGTTTCCATAAAATTTGCCGCTGAAGTAATGTTGCAGAGTTCCATCAGCAGCAAATACGCTACCAATCGGTTTCCACGCAACGTTCGTTAAATCCAAATCTGCATCAAGAGATACAACCGCATCTGTTTTATCGTCATATTCGCCATTGTCTACAGCTTTTGCAAATTGCAAAAGCTCATCTACTGTTGTAATTGAGATTTTGCTGCTGTCCGCTGCTAACACTGCCGTGGGCAGCAGCGTAAAGCACAGCGCCAGAATAAGAAGCAGACTTCCGATGCGTTTTTTCATGGTGTATCCTCCTTTGTATGATGGTCAAAATTTTGTTCATGCCCGCCTGACCACAGCGGGCAAAGTCCACAGGTTACAGAGCGGTATCATCCCGTGGGTACCCACGGGATGAGGGGCGCGCCCCTCATCATAAGTTTTTCGCTTCATACTGATTCATAATAATTATATCCGCAACTTTACGAAATGTAAATCGTTCTAAAGCATGAGGATGGATAAAATTTTTGAATATGCTACTCGCCTTCACGTTTTACAACATTCAGCCATTTCTTTTTCCATGTATTAGGGTGGATCAGCAGGGTTGGCTTCCCCAACGCAAGGGCATAGGCCATTCATAGGTGCCGTTTTTGCGCTGATTTTCTCCGGTCTTGAGGACACGCCCATTCCTATCTTTGCGCTTTTCCGCCAAATCGCACACTCCTTTCTGGAAAAGCGCTCCAATATGTATGATAGAATTATCATAACACATTGGAGCGCCTAACAGCTTTCGGTATATACGTCAAGTATTCGCATTGCAGCAATGTTCCACGCCAATTCCCTGCCGTGCAGAGTAAAAAGCTCCCGCCGAGGATGATCTCAGCGGGAGCTTTTTATTGGATTGCCGATTCGCCTTACTTCCCCTGATAGGCTCTGTAAAGGAAAGTGACGATTTGTGCGCGGGTGCAGCTATTGTCTGGCCCGAACAGGCCATCACCAATGCCGTTTGTGACGCCGTTCTCCACGGCCCAGTCCACCGCGTTTGCATAGTAGCTGTCGGCGAGCACATCGCTGAACTCAGCCTTGCTATCGACCAGCTTACCAATGGCACGGAACAGGAAAGTCACGCTCTGGGCACGGGTGCAAGTGGCGTCAGGACTGAATTTGCCATCGCCCGTGCCGGTGGTGATACCATTCTCTACTGCCCATGCAACTGCCTTTGCATAATAGGCATCCATGGACACATCGGCGAAGCTGCTCATGGTCTTGGGTTCGGGGGAACCGGCAGCACGCCACAGGAAGGTGACGATCTGTGCGCGGGTGCAAGGCTGGTTCGGCCCAAAGAGGCCGTTGCCAATACCGCCGGTGATGCCCTTCTTGGCGGCCCACTTCACAGCCTCATAGTAGTAGGCGTCGGTGGGAACGTCCGCGAAGTCCAGCGTCTCGATCTCAGCGAATTCCGCGGAAACCGTCACCTTGGAGGCGGGCATGGTAAAGGTAAACTTGCCGTCGCCCTTATCCTTCACCTTGATCTTGCTGCCGCTGGCGTCCTTCACGGTCAGGGTGTCCAGCTCATAGCCGCTGTCGGGCTTGACGGTGATGGTCACGGTATCGCCCTTGGAGGCGCTCTTGGGGCTGACGGTCACATCGCCGTGCTTGACAGAGGGCGCGGAGACGTCATAGCGTCTGGAGGAAGAGCTGGAACCGCCGCCGGAGCTGGGCGCAGAGTAGCTGACCGTCCAGACACCGTTCGCGGTGCTGCTCACATAGTAATTGCTTGCCAAAGCGCCGGAGGGGTTTGTCAGATACACGCCGGAGGTCAAACCGGATTTTGCAAGAACCGTGTAGGTATAAGCGCCCTCGCTGCCATCACGCTTGACGATGTTGGTGTTGCCGTTGCCCACAACGTAAACGCTCGGATCGCTGCTGAACTTGCCGCCGGAGATGGCGATGGTTGCATTAGACGTACTGCTCTTAATAATCGCAGCCTTTGTTCCAGCAAACTGACCGCCGGAAATGTTCACAATCGCATTTTGGCTGCTGACTTCGGCAACAGCATATGTGGCACCGGTGAACGTACCACCGGACACGGTAAGAGTACCAAGATCAATACCAGCACCACAACCACAGTTGTAAATGCCGTATGTCTCTGTGTTAGCATCACTTGCAGCAGTAAAGGTGCCGCCTGTGATCTCTGCAATATTGTGATTCTGAACAACGGCCTGATAATAGTTGCTGAACGTACCGCCATTGATCGTTAACCTTGCGCGGTCATCGTTCTTGATCGTATTCAAACCGCCGCGGAACGTACCACCATCAATCGTCAGGATAGGCTGGTCAAGCCCCTTATTAGTGTTGTAGTCGTTGGCGTTAAAGTATCCATTAGAAACAAGGCTGGAGAATTTACCAAGAGCGGCATTGTTCCCAGCAGTTTGCACGGTCGCGCCATCATTGATTGTCATGGTGCCAACGTTCTTGATGGTGTACCAAGAATTTTGGCCACTCTCGCCTTTGTTCATGCCGTTTTCCCGAGAACGATCAAAGGTACCGCCATTTATGACAACCGTTCCCTTATTGTACAGCGCACCTTTAGCGTGAGAAATATTATCAACCCTACCCGTTCCCATGATGGTCAAGTTACCATTGTTCAGAATGGTGTGATCATCCACGTTGGTCAAGGTCATGCCGTTCAGATCGAGCGTGATGGTCTTGGCCGCGGGGATGGTGACATTTTCGGTCACGTTGTTCACCAACTTGACGGTATCGCCGGTGTTGGCTTCGTTGATGGCGGCTGCGAGGGTGGTGTACTCCTTTGCCCCGATCATAGCGACCGTATTCTCGTTCGGCTTCACCCAATGACCCTTCGAAACCTCCACAAGCACTTCGTTGGCGTTCTTGTTAACAATATCGTCGTAAGCAGTACCGGCGGCAACGACCTTGTTGTCAATGATCACAAGACCGTCTGTGCCGACCTCTTTACGGCCGAAGATGCTGTCTTCGGGCTTTTGGGTGCCTGCATTTTCCTGCATCAAGATATTCTGGCTTGCGGAAGTAGCAGCGTCAACGGTGACCTGACCGACATTCGCCGTGCCGACTAGATCGCCGACGCGCCAGCTCTTTCCCGTCTCAGTGCACTTCAGAGTGCTGTCCTTTACAGTGCAGCCCGTGATGGTGTGGTAGGTGGCGGGATTCGCACCGGCGTGACCGATCAGGCCGCCGACAGAGCCCTTCGCCTCAATCGTCACATTCTCGACGGAGCAGTTTGTAAGCGTGACCTTGGTATCGACCGGGCCGTCGTTCTGGTTGTTATAGCCGGATGTCCAGCCAATCAGACCGCCGACGCGCGCGCCGCCGGTGCTGACAATTTTGCTGTTCTTCAGATGGCAGTTATCCAGTTCGATTCGAGTCATGGAATCCACGCAGTTGATAAATGCGCCGATTCCCTGATTATTCGTTGTGTCGTTGATATCCGCACCAGCAATGGTCAGATCCTTGATCACAATGCCGGATTTGCCCGCAAAGCCGCCCGCAAACAAGGGGGCGCTCAGGCCGGTGATGGTCTTGCCGTTGCCGTTCAGGGTGATGACGCCCTGACCATAGTATCCATCCACACTCACCGGCGTCCAGTTCTTACCGGTCATATTGATGTCGTCCAGCAGCTCGATCACGGTGTCGCCGGTTTTGTTTGCGGCCGCAAAGGCGTCGGCGAGGGTGGGATACTCGGTATCGCCGATTTTGGCAACATACGACATTTTAACCTCGCCTGTGGTCGCGTCAAAATTTGCACCAGGCGCAAGGTAGTCATTGTTGATTCCTCCGGGGAACGTACCGGCTGTGATGTTGAACTCGTTCTTGGCGGCTTCGGCATCCATTTCGGCTGTAATATTAAAGTCACCGCTGATACCGGTGCCGTTGGCCTCGATGGTGACTTTCTGCTCGTCCGTAGTAGAGCCTTCAATGTCCTTCTGAAGCAGGCCCTTAATGCAGCCGGTGGCGGTCACATTCGTCAGCGTGATGTCGGTCGCCTTGGAAGCGACGATGGCTGCCTTTTCGGTCAGACCGCTGAAGGTGGTTTGTTCGATCTTCACCGTGGGCGCGACTGCCAGCGTGCCCTCGTTGTAGGTCTTGATACCGCGGACACCGATGAAGGCGCTGTTCTTCACTTCGGTGTTGCCGCCGTAGTTCCAAAGATTATAGTTGGCACTGTTAGTAAACTGGCAGTTGTTGAACACCGTCTTGCCGTACTGGTTGTTGCACACGCCGTTGGGGAAGGTGCAGTTCGTGTAGGTCACGGTGTTTTCTGCCCTGCCGGTGTTGCGGAGCCAGCAGGTGAAGTAATTCGTGCTGTGGCCAAAGTCACCCGCCCATTGCGGATTCAACTTCGTCAACTTTAAGGCCTCAAAGCTAACGTCGATGTCATAGCTCTGATCAGCCAGAATCGCTACGCCTTGGGTGATGCAGATTTCCGCATCGTCGGTTATGCCAATGAACTCGACCTTGGAGAGGTCGGGCAGACCAGCTTTTGCGACCTGCACCCAGCCGATATCAGTCACATCAACCTTACCGCTGATCTTATAGGTGATGACGCCGCTTTCGTCAGGTTCCGCCGCATTGACGGCATCGCTAAACGAACTATAGCTCGTCTCCCCTACCTTGATCGGTCCAGCGCCTGTCGCCTCCTCCGCCAGGGCTGCCGTCGGTAAGAGCGACAGCGCCATCGCGAGGCATAGTAAAATGGATAGCAGCTTATGTTTCATAATGATCCTCCTACAGTATATGTTTTCTGCGGCTCCCCGCAGTTTGGGCACTTATTTTTACCGGCTCCGCCGGAGGTTCACTTAAAATCGCTGTGCATCGGTCCAATGGCCGGCCCGCGCAGATTGGACAGCCGCAGCGCTGCTTTCCCGTGCGGCTGCTGACGACCGCCCGCCACGCATGGCCGTTTTCACACAGCCACCATGCCTTCCGGCTGCTGCCGGGCGTTACCTGCTGCGGCGTGAAACTGCCGTTAAGGGTCGGATGCCACTGCGATGCGATCACCGGCTCCTTGGTCTCCAGATCATTAAATCCCGGCAGGACCTTGCGGTTGGTGCAGTACGGGCAATCGCTTTCCCTGTTCACACGGTGGGCGATGACCGCACAGAAAGAATGTCCTCTGTCACAGAGCCACCACACGCGGCGATTGGAATATGCGCTCACCGTCTCCGGCGTCAGCGCACCGTTCTTTTTCCGATCCCACTGTTCAGCAAGCTGCGGATGCAGCGAAGCGAGATCATTGAATCCGGACAGGACCTTTTGTCCCGCGCAGAACGGACAGCCTGCGTTTGATGTGACGCGGCTGGCAACGCTCGCCTGCCAGCTATGTCCTTTCGGACACCTCCACCAGACCTTCCGATGTGCTCCCGGCATGACCTGCGTCGGCAGCAGCGGAGAATTCTTTTCCGTGTCCCACTCCGAAAGCAGATCAGGAAATTTTGCCGCCAGAGAGTTTTCCTCCGGCAGAACAGCGCGGCCCGCGCAGACGGGACATCCCGTTCCCCGCGCGCGGATTCTGACTTCGGAACGATAGGAATGGCCTTGGGGGCATCGCCACCATACCTTTTGGTGGCTTCCGTAGGTCACATCCTTCGGCGTGAGCGGCGCATTGCGTTCATCGTCCCATTGTGTCAGCAGGTGAGCTTGTTCATGCCCGGCGCAGAAATCGTACAGAGACGGATGGATCGCTGCTCACCTCCCGCAGAATACTTGTCCGCCTGCAATACAGGCGGAAGGGTCTTTTATCGCGCATTGTGTATCTGGCACAGTGGATAAAAATGTACAGGTTGCCGACCACAGCGATATACACAAAATCTTATATATCTACCATAGCACTCCCCCAACAGAATAGCAATAGGCCAACGGCTTAAAACCGACTAAAAAAGCGTACTTTTTTATCCAAGCATCTCCGTCCGCTCTTTCTTAACAATTTCTTTACATCCGTCATCCTGCGCCCAGAGCAAAAAGCTCCGGTGGGTGACGCCCAATAGTTTTCCTGCCGCACGTGCGGACAGCTCGCCACGCTCCCAACGCGCTTTGACTTCGCCGAACCCTTCCGGCAGCGCCTTGCGGGGTCTGCCGAATTTCACGCCGCGCGCCTTCGCTGCGGCGATTCCTTCCGCCTGCCGCTGGTGAATGAACTCGCGCTCTGTCTGCGCCACATAGGATAGCAGCTGCAACACGATGTCTGCGATCAACGTTCCGGTGAGGTCGCGATTCCGCCGCGTGTCAAGCAGAGGCATATCCAGCACAACGATTGCCGCACTCTTTTCCTTTGTGATGATGCGCCATTGCTCCAAAATTTCCTCATAGTTTCTGCCGAGACGGTCGATGCTCTTGATCACAAGCGTGTCGCCGTCTTTCAGTTTGCGCAGCAGCCGCTGGTAGCTGCGGCGGTCAAAATCCTTGCCGGACTGCTTGTCCACAAAAATCGCCCGGTCCGTTAACCCGAATTCCCGCAGGGCGATGAGCTGACGCAGTTCATTCTGCTCCTTGGTAGAAACTCTTGCATAACCGTATTCCATGTGCTGACCTCCCAATTTATCGGTGGATAAATTGTAAGCCAGGTGCCGGCCACATGGGCAATATAGTGTTATATCACTATATTAGCACATATTTTTCAATTAGTGAAGTATCACTAATAACCTTTTCTCAAATAATTTACCATAGTGATAAATCGTCATGGAGGTTTACACTATGGATACTCGGGAAACTGTTGCACTTCGCATCCGCCAACTTTGCGCAGAACGAAAAATTACGCCGAACGGGTTAGCAAATCTATCTGCTGTTCCTCAGGCAACCATCAAGAGTATCCTTAATGATGAAAGCAAAAATCCGGGCGTCGTGACGATTAAGAAGCTTTGTGATGGTCTTGAGATCACCCTCGGTGAGTTCTTCTCCACACCTGAATTCGATATGCTGGAACAGGAAATCAAATGAAGCCTCTTTCTCAGCCTCTACCGCCAGCGCTCCTCCATTTTTCGCGTAGAGTACACGCATAGTGCGTGAACTCTACGCTCTATAAGGGGTATTCTCTCTTTTTCGCGGAAAATCTTTCATCCGCTGCTGCGTTTGACGGTTACACATTGCCGCCGCGCCTTTTCTCATTTGAATGGAGTGCTGCTACATGAAAAATGAATCCCAATACGGCCTGCTGCTATTACAGCGGTATCTGTATGAGCATACGGATGACCAGCATCCGGCCTCTGTGGCGGATA
>OLXH01001029.1_pt1 | contig 11550 bp, 7 predicted proteins | sample 1673391 | NCBI WGS metagenome assembly OLXH01 (sample SAMEA103958110, study PRJEB25191) | human gut metagenome | reverse complement strand
AATGTAAAATTTCTTTTTAAAAAATTCGTTTTCCGTCGGCTTTGTGGTAAAATAACGGCATGAGTATTTTTGACGGCGACATGAGACTGTGCGCTACCGCCGCAAGCGGTGTGGAGGCGGTGCTCAAACGCGAGCTTACCGAGCTTGGATTTGCGCCCTCTCCCGCCGAAAACGGAAAAATTTTTTTTGACGGCGGTTTGGACGACGTCGCCCGTGCAAATGTGTTTCTCAGAACGGCGAACAAAATATACGTCGAGGCGGCGAGATTCGCGTGCCGCACCTTCGACGAGCTTTTCGAAAAAACCCGCGCCGTCGATTGGACAAAAATTCTGCCGCGAGATGCACGGATAACGGTGGACGCAAGGTCGGTGAAAAGCGCTTTGTTCGGTGTAAGCGCCGTGCAGTCGATAACGAAAAAAGCAATCGCCGTCTCTTTGTGCGGAGGGAATAAGAGCGCCGTCCTGCCTGAAACGGGAGCGGAATACAGAATCCTTGCGAGCATATACGCGGACACCTGTCTGCTGCTGATTGATACGACGGGCACGGCTCTGCACAAGCGCGGCTGGCGAAGTCTGGTGGGCGCCGCGCCTTTGAAGGAAACTCTTGCCGCCGCAATGGTATTGCTGTCGGTATGGAGGTCGGACAGGGCGTTTTGCGATATGTTCTGCGGCAGCGGCACGATTTGTATCGAAGCCGCGGCAATCGGACTGTCGCGCGCGCCCGGTCTTTTGCGCGATTTCGCGTTTTCGTCTTTTTCCAACGCCGACGGCGCGGCCGCGCTCGAAAGGGCGAAGGAGGAAGCCCGACAGAAAGAGAAACGCGATTTGAAGCTGCGTATTTGCGGCTTCGACGTTTCGCCCGACGCCGTTTCTCTGGCGCGTTTTCATCTGAAAGCGGCGGGGCTTGAAGGGACGGTGCATTTTCAGGTCGGCGATATGCGCAACTTTTCTTCGCGGTTTGCGCACGGCGTAGCGGTCACCAATCCGCCTTACGGCGAAAGACTGTGCGACAGGAAAGAGCTAAAAAATCTCTATCGCGATTTCGGAAACATGTTCGGACGGCTTGACGAATGGAGCCTTTTTGTGCTGACCGCCTGCGACAGATTCGAGGAGTGGTTCGGGCGCAGGGCGGACAGAGTGAGAAAGCTGTACAACTCCGAGCTGGAATGCGGTTTTTATTCTTTTCTCGGAAAGCCTCCTCGGACAAAAAGCGAGTTGAGACTCAACGGCGAGGCTTACGCGCAAAACAAAAAATAGTGCTTGTTGCACTGTTCAAAGATTTGTGTTTTTAAAAATTTTTTGATATAATAATCAGGCAATACGAAAACAATAGTTTTAGACGCGGCTGCGGGCTGAGGCGGTTTCTTTTTCGGCAAAGCTGTCTTTTGTGCTCCGGGCACGGTTTTGACGGAGTTTTCTGCAAAAATTTGTTAATTTGACCGCAAGGTCGATATGAGAGGTTTTTACTTGAAAAACCGAAAAAAACGGCGGGGGAGAACGGGAGCGGAAAATTTATGACTAAAAAATTGTTGAACAAAAAAATCGTTATTCTTGACGCATGCACGGTAAGCAACGGCGACGTCGATTTCGGCACATTCGAGAGTCTGGGGGACGTAAAAATTTACGATGTTTTAAACGGCGACGAATTGACGGAAGCCTGCCGCGAGGCCGAGGTGCTTCTCGTAAACAAGACAAGGGTGGACGAAAAGCTCATTTCCGCGTGTCCCCGACTCGAACTTATCTGCCTGTTTGCAACGGGCTATGACAATGTGGATATCGAAGCCGCAAAAAGGCGGGGAATAACCGTGTGCAACGTGCCGCGCTATTCCGCCCAGAGCGTGACGCAGCACGTTTTCGCCATGCTGCTTGAATATGTGCGCAATATTTCCCGTTTCGAAAGCTTTGTCGCAAACGGCGGCTGGACGAGAGAGGGAGGCAGAGCAATTTTTGCCTATCCGATAGAAAATCTGGCGGGCAAGACCTTCGGCATACTCGGCTTCGGCAGCATAGGCAGCAGCGTAGGAAACGTCGCCGCCGCTTTGGGCATGAAGGTGTTGTACCACAGCGCAACGCGCAAAAAAAATCTCGGCAGGGATTTCAGGTATGCCGATTTGGACACGCTGTTCAAGCGCAGCGATTTTCTCAGTCTGCACTGCCCGTTGAACGAAGAAACACGTCAAATAGTAAATAAACGCACGCTGTCGCTTATGAAACCGCGCGCCGTGCTGATAAATACCGCGCGCGGCGGACTTGTGGACGAAACCGCGCTTGCCGAAGCGCTCGATTCGGGACGCCTTGCCGCCGCTTTGCTCGACGTCGTGGCGGAGGAGCCGATAAAGGAAAGCAATGTGCTGCTTTGCGCCAAAAACTGTTTGATTACGCCCCACGTCGCATGGGCGGCGGCAGAGACGCGGCAGGACGTGGTTTACGACGCTGCCGTCAACGTCGGCGCTTTTTACGACGGCTATCCCGACAACGTGGTCAACGGCGTGCCCGCAAGAGAAGAATACAGGAAAAAAATCTGACAAGTTATTAAATTTGCCTGATTACGCTTTGTGTTTGTCGGAACGGACTGTCTTTTTAAACGAGTTTTTTCATGCCTGTTTTGTTTCACAGTGAAAAAAGCGAAAATCTTTTAAGTAGCAATACTCCGCACAAGGCATTGCAATCGTAGGTTAACGCCCACATTATTATTTTTTTAGGTTGTCTTGATTGAGCCATTCCAAAAACTCCCCAAAGCTTTTTGTAAGACTGTTTTTGTCGGAATTGTTTAAAATATAATAATCGGCAATTGCGATCGGACCGCCTTTGTCGAGATTTTCTATTTCGGCGACGTCGCGGCTATCTACCTCTTGAGCCGTCAGCGGTCGGATTTTTCTGACGGAAAGGCGCTGTTTTCGTATAGAGTTGTTTGTAATTATTGCAAGCAGGACGATTCCGGGATATTTGTTTTTCAAAAAAGTATATTCCGACCATGAATATAATCCGTCCAAAACTATGTTTTTATCTTCGCTCTCGTCTATTTTTACTGACGCCAATTGAGCGTAAGCGGATTTACCCAAACGGGCGCGTATATCTTCCCGAATATGTTTTTCGTTTTTCTCGTTTACCGCGAGTCCTTGACGGTTTAATTCGTCCATGGTCAAATCGCCGAAATGAATACGGGAAAAGCCGGCTTTGACGAATAAATCGGTCAGCTCCGACTTGCCCGCTCCGCACATGCCTACGATAGCAATTAAATTTTTATCCATAATTAAGACACCTTGAACCTTGCTTTTAATTATAGCATTTTTTCGGGGAAATACAAATATTTTTCAGGCGTCAATACATTTGAGCGGATATAAACGTAAGTTGCATCCTGCAAATCCGCAGCCATGCCGTATTTTGAGATTTTTGCAGCAGTGCCCGTACAGAGGAAACGCACCCTTTTTTAAGGGTGCGCCACCGTCAGGAGGTTGTTTTCAATTAAAATTGAAAACAGGCATGAAAAAACAATTTGAAAATCAGGAGAGATAATACTTAATTTTTCTTGTTTAATATTAGCACAAAAAATTTTAAATGTCAAACAAATTGTGAAGAAAAATGATAAAAAATTGAATTAAAAATATTAACGGCGAATTGTATGTGAAATAAAGTTATCGCCTTGGTTTGTTTAATCGGAGCAAACTTTGGCAATAATCGAATGCAAAGAGGTTTCTATTATGGCGGTCAAGGCAAGCATATCCTTCGGGCTCGTTTATATTCCCGTTTCGCTGCACGTTGCGGTCAGGTCAAACGGAGTGGATTTCAGGCTGTTGGACAAAAAGACCATGTCGAAGGTCAGATATCTCAAAACCTGCGACGAGTGCGACGGCAGAACCGTAGAGCAAAAGGATATTGTCAAAGCATACGAATACGAAAAGGGAAAATTCGTCGTTTTTTCCGACGAAGATTTTGAAAAGCTGAAAACTCCCAAGGACAAGACGATAACCATAGAAAAGTTTGTCGGTTTGGAAGAAATAGACCCGATTTATTTCGACAAGCCTTATTACGTTGCGCCGGAGGGGGCGGACAAGGCTTACGCCGTGCTTGTCGCGGCTATGGAAAAGGAGAAAAAAGCGGGAATAGCGCGCTGCGTGCTCGGGAACAAGGAGACGCTTGCGGCGCTCAGGACAAAGGACGGGACGTTGTTGCTCAACACGATGTATTTTGACGAGGAAGTACAAAAAAATCCCGTAAAGCTCAATAGCGAAAGCGGAGAAAAGGAGCTGTCTCTCGCGCGCACGGTAATAAACTCCATGAGCGGCAAATTCGAGCCGACCGAGTTTAAGGACGAATACAACGAGAGACTGTTAAAAGCTATCGACGGCAAGGTCAAGGGCAAGGAAATCAAGTCTTTGGGAGGCTCCAAGCCGCAAAAGACAATGGACCTTGTGGACGCGCTCAGGCGCAGCGTGCTTCTCAAATCGGAAAAGCCGTCAAAGGGAGGGGGAACGATAAAGCAGGTCGCCAAGGGAGAAAAAATCAAAAAACGCGCCTGAAAACAACAATGCCGACGGCAGTTTGCCGTCGGCATTGTTGTTTTTTTGTTTACTCTACGGTCACGGATTTGGCGAGATTTCTCGGCTTGTCTACGTTTCGTCCAAGCTCGTTTGCGGCGTGGTAAGCCAACAGCTGCAAGGCGCAGGAAACGGGGATGATGTCAAGCTCCCCGCAGTGCGGCAGCACAACGGCGCGGTCGGGCGAAGCATCGTCCGACATGGCGTCGGAGACGGTGAACAGCAGCGTTTCGGCGCCCCGCGCTTTTACCTCCTCGACGTTGGACATGGTTTTTGAGAACAGCGCGCCGTCGGTAGCCAGCGCGACGACGGGAGTGCCCGACTCAATCAGAGAAATCGTGCCGTGCTTCAATTCTCCCGCAGCGTAGGCGTTGGCGTTTATGTAGGAAATTTCTTTCAGCTTCAAGGCTCCCTCCATAGCAGCGGCGTAGTCCTGTCCGCGACCGATAAAAAACACGGACTGCGCTTTGCAAATGGATTTTGCCGCGGCTTTTAGACTGTCGTCAAGTTTAAGCGTCTCCCGCACGGCGCGGGGAACGCTCAGCATGGCGTTTACGTAATGCTCCTCGCAAGCGGGCAGCGTTCCGCGAGCCTTGCCCAGCAAAAGCGCGACGGCAAACAAACACAGCACCTGCGTTGTGTAGCCCTTTGTAGTGGCAACTGCTATTTCCGTGCCCGCGCGCGTGTGCACCGTCTTGTCGGCTTCTCGCGCAATGCTGCTCAAAGGGGTGTTTACGACGGCGAGAGTTGCCGCTCCCTTTGCTTTGGCGTGCCGCAGCGCAAACAGGGTGTCCGCGGTTTCCCCGCTCTGACTTATAAACAGGGCGAGAGTTTTTTCGTCGCAAAGTACGTCCCGATAGCGGAACTCTCCCGCAAGCTCGGCTTCGGCGGGAATTTTTCCCGCGACTCCCGCGTGGTATGCCGAGCCGCAGCCGATTAGCTTGACACGGTTAAAGGCGTTTGCTTCCTCATCCGAAAACAAAATTTTTTTCAGCCGTTTTCCGTCTGTAAACTGAGCCGCCGCGTCGGTCAGACAGCGGGGCTGACTGAATATTTCTTTTAGCATAAAAAACGGGAAGTCGCCTTTTTCCGCGTCGCCGCCGCATTCTCCCGTCGGTTTGAAGCTCGGTGCGGTTCTGTTGCCCTGTCGGTCGAACAGCTTGATTTCTCCTTTGCGCAGCACAGCGACGCTGTTTTCGTCGGGGATGCAGCATTGCTCGGCAAAGCCCGAAAGGGCGGGAATGTCCGAAGATACAAACGAACAGCCTTTGCCGCAGCCTATTGCAAGTGAGGAGTCTTTTCGCGCCGCAAAAACGCAGTCGGGAGCACGGGAGGTTATTATTGCAGGGGAAAAAGCGCCTTCCAACTCGGAAACTGCGCGTCTTATGGCTTTAAGCACGTCTCCGTCGTAAAAGTATTCCAACAGCATGGGGACAACCTCGCTGTCGGTGTCCGAGACTAAGGAAAAGCCTTTTTCGGAAAGAAACGCTTTTAAGCCCGTGTAATTTTCTATTATGCCGTTGTGCGCAACGGCAAACATGCCGTCGGCTGACAGAAAAGGGTGCGCGTTGAGGTCGGTTGCCTTTCCGTGGGTTGCCCAGCGCGTGTGTCCTATGCCTACGGAAGAAAGCGGAGGCGCGGATTGATTGAGCTTTTTTTCAAGACGGGAAAGACTGCCCGCCGACTTGCAAAGCCAGATTCCCTTTTCTCCGTTTACGGCAATCCCGCTGCTGTCGTAGCCTCTGTATTCGAGTTTTTTTAATCCGGCTGCGATTAAAGGAACTGCGGGGGTTGAGCCGCTTACTCCGAAAATTCCGCACATATCGTCCTCCGAAAAATAATCTATAATTTAAGATATGTGCTTTTGTTTCGGTTTGCCACCCGAGGCGCTTATTTGAAAACATGAAAACAAGCCGCGGCGGACTTGCATCGCATTGCGGATTTGTATGCCGATTCGATAGGAGAGGCGGTGATTTTTTGTTTTTCATTTTGCCGAGCAAAAAACAGCAACAGTTTAAAAGCAAAAGTCGGGAGAGGATTCCCGACTTTTGCTTTATTTAAAATGTAAAGAATAAAAAACTTTGTTTCTCGGATTTTCGAGCGGAAAAAGACAGGAAACAGGTACAGACGGGTTAAGCTTTGCTTTTATCTGCTGAGCAAATATTTTATTATCGCGTCCGCCAAATACAGTCCCGCAACCGCCGGCACGACTGCTCCGCTCGGTATGAATTTTTTTCCGTCCGAGCTTTGTACGGAGTCCCGCGCGGGCGCGGGCTGCTCGGGCGACCAAATTACCGTTAGCTCGTTTACGCCTCTTTTTTTCAGCTCGGCGCGCATTTTTCGCGCCAAAGGGCACACGGACGTTTCGGATATGTCCGAAACCCTGATTAGGGAGGGAGCGGTTTTCTTGCCTGTTCCCATGCAGCTCACAAGTTTTACGCCCGCGTCGCGGCTTCTTAAAGCAAGCTCCAGCTTGCCGGGAAAAAAGTCTATTGCGTCGGCAACGGCGTCATATTGTTTCAGGTCTATTGCGTCGGCGTTCTCCGGGGAGTAAAACAGCTCGTGCGCGGAGACAATCAACTCCGGATTGATTTCTTTGAGTCTTTTGACTGCCGTTTGCGTCTTTTTCTGTCCTACCGAAGAGGACAGTGCCAAAAGCTGTCTGTTTATGTTGGACTCGTCTATATAGTCGGGGTCGATGACGTCCAGCGCGCCTATTCCGCTTCGGGCGAGAGCTTCGAGAGCGTAGCCTCCCACGCCGCCCAGACCGAAAACCGCCACGCGGCTGTTTTTGAGTTTTTCAAACGCTTCGTCGCCGAAAAGCGCGCGCGAGCGTATAAATCTGTCGCTCATTTTTATTTCCTTTATTCTGTGCGCAGCGCGACAACGGGATCCTTTTTAGCCGCCGCGCTTGAAGGGAACAATCCCGACAGCAGCGTTAAAACGACGCTTACGCACACCATTATCACCGCTTCGTACCAAGGGAAAACGGCTATGGCGGCTATTGCGCTGACAGAGCTTACTATCAGGTTGACGACAAGACACAGAGCGTAGGTTACGCCTATGCCGATTAGACCGGAGGCAAGCCCGATAATAAAGGTTTCCGCATTGAACAGATAAGAAACGTCGCGTTTTCTGCCGCCCAACGACCGTATGACGCCTATTTCCTTTGTGCGCTCCACAACCGAAACGTAGGTTATTATGCCTATCATCACGCAGGACACCACGAGGGACAGCGCGGTGAAGCCTATCAGCGCATAGGTAACCACGTCGATGAAATCGTTTATCATAGAGATGACAAGCGAAAGATTGTCGGCGTAGGTTATGTCGTCGCGCTCCGCCGCTGTTATGAGTTTGCCGTTTACCACGATATCCTCGTCGGAGTTCCAGCGGTCGAGATAGGCGATGACGGCGTCCTTATGCTCGAAATTGACCGGATAGACGGACAGAGATGAGGGGAGCTTGACGCCGCCCAGCTGTTGAAGCGTAAGAGTGTAATACTCGTCGGGCGCGTTTCCGCTTCCGCCGCCGCCCATGCTGCCCATGAGCGCCGACATTGCGTTGGGCGTGCCCACAAGCCCCGTCTGATTTTCGTGTGTTTCGCCCAGATAAGTGTAGGAAAAATCAAAGGTTATGCCTGTGGGGATGCCGTTGTAAACAAGACTTGTAAAATTCTTTTCGCCTTTTTCGTTGAGATACGAGACGATTGCGGAGTTTTCGTTCTGCGCCAAAGCGTTCTGCGCCAAAGCTTCGGTATAATAAAAGCCCGCAGACATACAGCCGTATGAAATATCCTCCTTGGGGCGCAGTATGCCCGTAACCGTCAGTTCTATGCCGTTTTCAAGTCCCTCGCCGTAAGCACGATAGGTGAAAGGGGAAAACGGATTGGCGGACGCGAGGAAAATTTCATCGTTGGGATACCACACGAAGGAACGCCCGACAAGCTCGTCATAAGAAAAGCGTTCCTTGTCGAGAGACTCGTCGTACAGAGGGTCGTCCGAAGCTTTGTAAACGAGATTCATAAACTCCTCCTGCGAGTAGTATCCGAGCTGAGCCAGCAGCAGGTCTGTCAATTCGGTGTTTTTGTTTACCACTATCATTACTTCGTCTGCGGCGTGCGCAAGCCCGCCCTCAATCAGGTCGTATTGCTCCGTCAAATAAGCGTCGTCGGAGGGAGCCTGCCTGAAATTTTGCGTAAGATTGGTTACGTATGTGGCGTACTGAGCAAATTTCGTTTCTTTGAGCACGGCGGTGTAAATCGTCCTAATCGCGGTCAGAGACATGTTCTGCGCCTGCCCGTCGTGCTCGGTTTTGAAATCGGTGTAAATGTTGTTGCCTGCGTCAAGCCCGAAATCCAGATGAATGGCGGCAGCGTCCTCGCGGGGGAGAGCCTTTACGAAATCGACGTAGTCCTGCGTGATGTTGTTTGTTATCACCAGATTGTCCGCCATGCCCGAGCGCTTTACCAGTGTGTCAATCAGAGAGTTTACGTTGACAAATCCGTTTTCTACAATCAGTTCGTTTTTTTCCGACGGCGTCATAGAGGACATGAGCGCGCTCATGTCGAAGGTGGTCTCCTCGATGGTTATGGGATTGCCCGAAAGCATATCGTTCTGCATTGTGCGGATGTACGACTGCACTCCGTATGAAATTGCGAGAACCAGAGACACGCCTATTATGCCTATGGCTCCGGCAATGCTTGTCATGACCGTGCGCCCTTTTTTTGTAAACAGATTTTGCGCAGACAGCCTGAACGCGGTGCCGAAGGACATTTTGGCTTTTTCTTTGCCGGTGCGCTTGTCGGCTTTTCTTTTGCCCGCGCGTGGAGTCGATTCGGCTTTTTTGTCCGAAGGCTCGCGTCCGTCGTCCGCCGTTGCAGGCAACGTTTCTTCCGCCTTGTGCTCCTCCTTTTCTTCCGTCAGGGAATAGGGGTTTGTGTCGTCGGTTGTTTTGCCGTCCAAAAGCTTTATGATACGGGTGGAGTATTTTTCGGCGAGCTCGGGATTGTGAGTGACCATGAGGACAAGCTTTTCATGCGCGATTTCCTTGATTAACTCCATGATTTGAACGGAAGTCGCCGTGTCAAGCGCGCCCGTCGGTTCGTCGGCAAGCAAAATATCGGGTTCGTTGACCAACGCGCGGGCAATAGCCACGCGTTGGCATTGTCCGCCCGAAAGCTGATTTGGCTTTTTGTTGTACTGACCTTCCAAACCCACCCTGTCCAACGCGCGCTTGGCACGTCTCGTGCGCTCGGCTTTGCCTACGCCCGCTATGGTTAAAGCCAGCTCGACGTTGCCCAGTACCGTTTGGTGGGGGATTAAATTGTAGCTTTGAAACACAAAGCCTATCCTGTGGTTGCGGTATACGTCCCAATCGGCGTCGTTGAAATGTCGGGTGCTCTTTCCGTTTATGAACATTTCGCCCGACGTGTATTTGTCCAAACCTCCGATTATGTTGAGCAGCGTGGTTTTGCCGCAGCCCGACGGTCCCAGCACGGATACGAATTCGTTTTTTCTGAATGCGAGGTCGATGCCGCGCAAAGCCGCCACGGTGGTGTCGGCTACCTTGTAATCCTTTGTTATGTTTTCTAATCTAAGCATTTTTTCTCCGTAAATTTGTCAGCCGCTTGTCTGTACGGCAGCGTGATTGCAACAGTTCCTTCGATTTATTTATTTTATTACGTTTTTGCTTCGGTGGCTACTTTTTTTCGCGTACTCTTTCAAGTTTTTTGTCGATAAAGCAATATAATTTGTTTTGAAGAAAAGCGCCGTCCGCAAATTGGCAGAACGTATGTATTGAAGTATAACACTACTCTAATATATGAAACATAGCTTATCACACGGACGGGCGGTCTGTCGACGGATAACGGCGGTATATAACTTTGACATAAGCAAAGATATTTCCGTAATCAAATTTGCGGGAGTATAAAAAAAGCCGCCTACACTCATAGAGATTGCAGACGACAGAACAATGCCGTTTTAATAGTAATATCAAGTCTTTATTCTCTCGACTTTATAACATAAAGATGCTATACTATAAATGTAGATAGTAAACATAAATTGGGAGAAGTACGGTATGTTAAACGAGGAACAGAACAATAAGTTTATTATTTTATGTAAAGAGATTGTACCTGAATATATGCTACGAACTGAAAAAAATAGTTTAATGCTTGGTGATTTACGAGACAAGGAAATTTTTAGTTGTTTTTATCAATACGATAATGCAAATATAAATTTTATATTTACAAGACTACATTTCGAAATCAATGAATGGATTAAAGAATATTCAAATAGATTTAGTCGTGGGAATAGGTATATTTGTTCGGGAGATAGAAGTACCCTAAATATTTTTCAGAATATTTTAAGTCAGTTTAGCAATTTTTTTAAAAAAATAGGTATTGAGTTCATTGTCAACCCTAATTATTATAAGTTAGTTTTTGAAGGGAAGGAAGAAATCGATAAATCAAAAGAATATATTGTTGATGAAAATTTTGATTTACCGAATTTAATAATTGACGAGCCTATTTTTACGCTTTTAAGTGGTAATAAATTTGAGCATATCAGATTTTTAATTTTTGGAGCTGCGAAAACTAAACCTGATATTATTGTTAAAGATGTTTTAGATGGAAATCTTAAAGTCTTAAATGATAATGATGTTTTAGTTTATGATGACGAAATTAAAGAAAGTTTAACTTATGCAAACTTTAAGATTTGGTGGAGTAAGAATAAGGCTAAATATTCGTGGTACAATCCTAATAGTCAAATGAACAAAATGGAACTTCGAGTTCAGGAATATTATAAACAACATTATGGCGATGATATGTTTCCTGTCCTGATACCGCAAGTGTATTTGCATTATGACCCAAAAGACAAAGAAGCGCGAAAAAAATATAAATACAACGAGAATTTAATATTTCAAAGAATGGATTTTCTTATCCTATATAAAAATCGAAGAATAATTATAGAAATAGACGGGGAAACTCATACTCCCGAAAATAGTTTGGAGAGGTATTC
>OLXH01001025.1_pt1 | contig 11591 bp, 8 predicted proteins | sample 1673391 | NCBI WGS metagenome assembly OLXH01 (sample SAMEA103958110, study PRJEB25191) | human gut metagenome | reverse complement strand
CACCCGTAAGGTTGGATGCATGCGTGCAAACGATTGCCCGCGTGTTTGGCCTTACCAGCCGCTTAAAGTCCGCATAATCAACCCCGCTGCGCTTATCCAAAGGAACGAAGCTAAGCTGTACGTCGCTTTCTGCCTCAAGGCGATACAACGGACGCAGCACGGAATTGTGTTCGTGTACGCTCGTGATTACGTGAAAGCCGCGTCGTTTTACGCTCCCCAAAATGGCGAGATTCAAAGCCGATGTGCAGTTCTGACTGAAAGCGACGTTGAGCGGGTCGGAGAGGTTGACCATGCGCGCCACCTTGTTGCGTACTTCGGTTATTTTCGCGGTTGCCGCGACCGAGAGACTGTGCCCGCCTCTGTTTGCGTTTGCCGGATTTTTCAGACTGTCGAGAACGCAGTCTATAACCTGCGGCGGCTTGAAAAAGGTTGTTGCGGCGTTGTCGAAATAAATCATGCCAAAAAGCTCCTTTCACATTTTCGGCGGCGGAAAAGTATATTATTATACGGATGTTTTTTCCGCCCGACCGCTATAAGAAATTATATTAAGCGCGATTTGAATTTAATCCTTACATAATGAAAAAGGAGAGGTTTTTATGACATACTTGATAGCAACCTTCAGGTCGCGCAGCGCAACGACGAGCGCATACAACAGACTAATCGAAAGAGGAGTAAACTGCGCCATAACAAGCACGCCTCAGGCGGCAAACGTGGGCTGCGGTCTGAGTATAAAATTTTTGCCGCAGGATAAAAATATCGTTGCGGCAACGGCTAAAAGCTACTCAAGCTTTTCGGGCTTTTTCGCGGTGACGGAAATAAACGGAAGAACGGTGGTCGTGCGCGCCTGAATGCTTCGAAAGCGGCGCGCGCCGTCTGAGTCGGGCAGTGAAAGTCAAAAATGCTTGTTAAATACGACGCTTTGATATATAATTGTCGTATGGAACAGAAAACCAAAGAAATTCTCGATATACTTGCGGAAGAATTTCCTTCGCCCAAAAGCGAACTCGTATTCAAAAATCCGTATCAGCTGCTGGTGGCTGTGATTTTGTCTGCACAATGCACCGACAAAAGAGTCAATCAGGTGACGCCTTTGTTGTTCGCCGAAGCGGATACGCCTCAAAAAATGGCAGATTTGCCCGACGAAAAGCTTGAAAAACTTATATATTCCTGCGGATTTTACAAAAACAAAGCAAGATTTATCAAGGAAATGTCGCGGGATTTAATTGAAAGATTCGGCGGACAGGTGCCCGACAATCTCGAACAATTGAGGACTCTTTCGGGCGTCGGGCGCAAGACCGCCAACGTAGTTTATGCCGTAGGCTTCGGCGGACAAGCCATAGCAGTGGACACGCACGTTTTCAGAGTTGCCAACAGGCTCGGGCTGGCTCATGCCAAAAACGTGCTCGACACCGAAAAACAGCTTTGCCAAGCAATAGACAAAGAGCTGTGGTCGGACAGTCACCATTACTTGCTTTTGCACGGAAGATATGTATGCAAGTCGCAGCGTCCCGATTGCGCCCGTTGCAGGCTGAAAGCTCTGTGCGAATATTTTCAATCGGGCGGTTTAGAAAAATCCAAGGAGAAAAATTGAATTGTTTGCGGATAAGGTAAGGATATTCATAAAATCCGGCGACGGCGGCAACGGCGCCGTGTCTTTTCACACCGAAAAATACGTGCCAAACGGCGGTCCCGACGGCGGCGACGGCGGCAAGGGCGGCGACGTGGTTTTTGTGGCGAGTTCAAGCGTAAACACGCTGAGCGAATTTTATTACAAAAAACATTACCGCGCGCAGAACGGCGAAAACGGCGCGGGGCAGAACTGCTATGGCAAGCAGGGGCAGGACCTTAAAATTTTCGTGCCCGTGGGCACGGTTGTGCGCGACAGGGAAACGGGCAGAATCATGGCGGATATGTTCGAGGACGGACAGACTTTCGTCGTTATGCGCGGGGGCGAAGGCGGCAGGGGAAACAGAAAATTTGCGACAAGCCGCCGTCAGGCGCCGTCATTTAGCCAACACGGGGTCAAAACGGAGGAAAAGGAAATCGAGCTGGAGCTTAAAACCATTGCCGACGTGGGACTGGTGGGCTTCCCGAATGTGGGAAAAAGCACCTTGCTGTCGGTGATTTCGGCGGCACGTCCGAAAATTGCCAATTATCATTTCACGACGTTAAACCCCAATCTCGGCGTGGTCAACGTGTTTGAGGACAGCTTTGTGGTTGCCGACATACCCGGACTGATTGAGGGCGCGGGCAGCGGAGCGGGACTGGGCTTCGAGTTTTTGAGACACATAGAACGCACCCGAATGCTTGTGCACGTCGTCGATATGAGCGGAAGCGAGGGCAGAAATCCCGAGGAGGATTTTTTGCGTATAAACAAGGAGCTTGAAATTTACAGCAAGGATTTGACCAAGCTTAAACAGGTTGTTGCGGCAAACAAAATGGATTTGCCCTGCGCGGAAGAAAATTTGCAGTCTTTCAAACGGAGATTCAAGGACGTTTGCGAGGTTTTTCCCGTTTCGGCAATGAGTCGGGAGGGCGTCAGGTCGCTTCTCGAATACGTTTCGCGCGCCCTGAAAGAAATTCCTCCCGTCGCTCCGTTGGAATTCGAGCCTTTTGTATATGAAAGAAACGACGGGGACAGCTTCGAGATTGTTGTCAACAACGACGGAAGCTTCGAGGTTGTCGGAGCTCTTGTTGACAGTCTCGCCCGCAAGGTGCTGCTCGACGACTACGACAGTTTGCGCTATATGCAGAAAACTTTGAAGAACAAAGGGGTTTTCGCCGCACTCAAAAAGGCGGGAATGAAGGACGGCGACACCGTCGTCATCGGCGGAGTGGAGTTTGACAACGTGGAGTGACAACCGAATCGAGCTTGCGGCGGCAAGCATCGTTCATTGCGGCGTAAAAAGCGTTCGCGATTCAAATCAAAAAAAGTTATTTTAGAATTATTTAAATTGCTGTTTTAAATTGATTTCAAATGTAAAAAAATGCAGAAAAACATAAATGTCTGTCGAATAATGTCCGACAGACATTTGTTGTTTTGGGGAAAGTATTGTGGTTGAAAACTTGACTTTTAAGCTTTAAAATGGGATAATAGTTCTAATTAAATTTAAAGAATATTTTGCGCAAATAAAAAACTCTTTCATGAAGAAAGAGTCGAACGCACCTCGTGCGTAACCGTAAAAACGGCGTCTTGGAAAAACTTTATTTGAACTAATGGTGCAACTTCAAAGGGTAGTCAAGCCTTTGATTGATATTATTATATACCGAAAGACAAGGAGTGTCAAGCAATATGAAACAAGATTATTACATAGGTTTGGATATGGGAACGGAATCTGTAGGTTGGGCGGTTACCGACGTCGAATACAATCTCGTTAAAAAACGCGGACAGGATTATTGGGGCGTTTATTTATTCGACGAAGCGAAAACTGCGCAAGGTCGCCGCGCTTTTAGAACGAATCGCAGACGCCTTGCAAGGGTAAGGCACCGTCTTAACCTTTTGCAGGAATTGTTTGACAGCGAAATAAGCGCAAAGGATTTCGGATTTTTTTACAGACTTGAAAACAGCAAATATTTTGATGAGGACAAGCCTGAAATTGCGCGGGGAAAATTTCTTTTGTTCAATGACAAGGACTTCGGAGACAAGGAGTACTATAAAAATTATCCTACGATTTTTCATTTGAGAAACGCTTTGAGAACGCAGGAAATAAAAGACGTACGCCTGCTTTATCTTGCCGTGCATCACATTTTGAAAAACAGAGGTCATTTTTTATTCGGGGAACAGGATTTTAATGTCAACGACGCGTCGGACGTCAGCGGCGAATTTGAAAAAATAAACCGTTTTCTGAGAGAGAACGACGGAGCGGAATTGGATAGAGAAAAGATACCCGAAATATTTGAAACGCTTTGCAATGAGAATTTGGCAAAAAGGGAAAGAAAAGAAAAAATACTCAAATTGTCGGGGAATTCAAAAAACAAGTTGCTTGGCGAAGCCTTAAACGCCGTTGTCGGGCTTGAATTTTCGCTGTCAAAGATGTTTGGAGAAGACAGAGACTTTCAGGATATTAAAAAAATGTCGTTAGCAAACAGTTCTTTTGAAGAAGATTTTGCAAAGGCGAAAATGGCGCTGGACGACGACGAAGCGGATTTTTTAGAGACTCTTAAAAAAGTACAGTCAGTTGCAAGCCTGCACAATATCCTGCACGGAAAGGAGTTTATTTCCGAAGCAAAAACGGAAGCTTACGAAACCCACCGCAGAGATTTGTCCGAGCTAAAAAAATATGTCCGTGAAAATTGTCCGGAAAAGTACGCGCTTGTTTTTCGCCGTCAGGCAAAAAAGGTCAATAAAAATACGTCGGGCGCGGACGAGAATGAAAAAGACGACAAAAAAGTCAACAATTATGCCGCTTACATAGGCATGGACAAGGGAAAAGGGTTTGCAAAATGCAAAAAAGAAGAATTTTACGCTTTTCTTAAAAAAGAGATTGGTATTAATGACGAAAGTTTACTCGCAAAGATAGACGAGGGAATATTTTTGCCCAAACAGATTTCTGCGGAAAACTGCGACATACCTTATCAGGTGCATCTGGCGGAGTTGAAAGCGATACTTGCCAACGCCGAAAATTATTTTCCTTTTTTAAAACAAAAGGACGAAAACTGCGAGATGACGGTGAGCGAAAAAATAATTTCGCTCATGAAATTCCGCGTGCCTTATTATGTGGGACCGTTCACCGACAAAGAAACCCGTTTCAGCTGGATGATAAAAAAGGAGGGGTTAAGTACGCAAAAAATTACGCCTTGGAACTTTGACGACGTCGTGGACAGGGACGCCTCCGAACAGAAATTTATCGAGCGTATGACAAATTTCTGCACGTACCTGACCGGTGAAAAGGTGCTGCCCGCGTCGTCTTTTTTGTACAGCGAATATGCGTTTCTGAATGAATTGAACAATCTGAAAGTCAACGGAACAAAGGATTTGCGCGTAAAAAATATTCTTTTTGATTTTGCAAAAACAAACAAAAAGCTTACGCTCAAAAAGTGCTGCGAGCAGCTTGTAAAAAATGGTTTGTTGCCCGAGGGCAGCAAGGCTCGGGACGTTTTTTCCGGTACGGACGGAGATTTCAAAAACTCTTTGTCTTCTTACATAGATTTCAAAAGGATTATCGGAGACAAAGCCGACCTTTATAGGGATATGTGCGAGGAAATCATTTTATGGATAACCATAATATCCGATAAAGAAAGATTGGTAAAAATAATCAAAGACAAATACGGAACCGTTTTGAGCGACGAGGAAATCAAAGGTTTAAAGGCGCTCAATTATACGAAATGGGGCAGGCTTTCCGCAAAACTGCTTGACGGAATATTTGAAACCGACTCCGAAGGCGAGGTCGGAAACGTATCTATTATCGAAAAAATGCGGACGGATACGGAAAACTTTATGGAGCTGCTTTCAAATAAACACAATTACAAAAGAGCGATAGAACTTGCAAATTCCGAAAGTATTGTAGATGAAAAGGTGACTTACCGCGCGGTGGAGGAGCTGTATTGTTCGCCCGCAGTCAAGCGGTCGATTTGGAGCGCGTTGAAAATCGTCCGTGAAATTGTGAAAGTGCAGGGGCATTCTCCCAAAAAGATATTTGTAGAAACAACGCGCGAAAAGCCCGACGGAGCGCGCAAGGGGCAACGCACGGAATCTCGAAAACAGAGGTTGCTGGATAAGTATAGAGAAAATCTGCGCAACGAAAAAGAGTTGATTAAAAAAATTGAGGGAACAGAGGATTCAAAGTTCAACAGCGACAAATTGTTTTTCTATTTCACGCAAATGGGCTTAGACGCATATACGGGTGAAAAAATAGAATTCGACGATGTGTTCAAGACAGAAAAATATGATATAGACCATATTTATCCGCGCTCCAAAATCAAAGACGACAGCTTGGACAATCGCGTCCTCACAGGAAAGAAAATCAATCAAGGAGTGAAACAGGACATATATCCTTTGCCTGCCGAAATCAGGAACAGGATGGAGGGTTTATGGCGTCAACTTAAAGATAAGAAGCTTATCAGCGAAGAGAAATTTTACAGACTTACGCGAAGCACGCCTTTGACGGAAAAAGAATGCGGCGATTTTATCAACGCTCAGCTTGTCGCCACAAGTCAAAGCGCCAAAGCCGCAATTCAGCTTTTGAAACGGATGCTGCCCGAATCGGAAATAGTTTATTCCAAAGCCGGCAATGTAAACGAATTCAAAAACAGGCTGAAATTCGTGAAGATAAGAGAACTGAACGATTTGCACCACGCAAAGGACGCTTATTTCAATATCGTGGTGGGCAATGTGTTCAATACCAAATTCAACCATAATGCCGCAGTTTTTTTACGGAATAACGGTACGGGCAATTATGATTTAAAACGCCTTTATGATTTTGATATCACAAATGCCTGGAAAGCGGGAGACGAAAACAGGATACGTTCTGTTGCCGAGAAAAACACTTGCCGTGTAGTAAGATTTTCCAAAACGGAAAAAGGGCAGTTTTACGACGCTACCATTTATCCCGCAGGAAAAAACGACAAGCTTGCGCCCGTAAAGGGGAAGGCGCCGCTTAATGACACGTCGAAATACGGCGGATACGACAAAGAGACAACAGCCTATTTTATGCTGGTAAAGAGCAGGGACAAAAAGAAAAAGGACAAGACTTTGCTTTCTCTGGAATGCGTGACTGTGCTTGCGGATAAAAATTTCCGCACTGCGGAAGATAAGTTGAAGTATTGCGAAAAAGAGTTGGGACTCAAAGAGCCTGAAATACTCATAGAAAAAATAAAATTGAACACATTATTCAAAATTAACGGCTCTTACGCCTGGATTCGCGGAAAAACAAACGACAGATTGGTACTTTGCAATGCCAATCAGCTTTGGCTGGACAACGGGAGCGCAAAGGAGCTCAAAAAAATCTCAAATCATTTTCGGGACGTTAAAAAATACAATAATAAAGATTTACCCGTCAGAGAAGAAGAATTCAGCAAAGAGCAAAATCTTGCTTTGTACGATTTGTTTACTGAAAAGTTGGGCGGAAAAATATATGCGGGACTGCCTGTACAGGGACAGATAAAAAATCTTGAAAAAGGCAGAGACAAATTCGAGGCTTTGGAATTGAAAGACCAATTGTTTGTGTTGATGGAAATATTGAAATTTATGCAATGCAACAATATGACGAGTAATTTAACGCTTATCGATGGCAAAAGTCGAGCGGGAGCAAATTATATAAGCAAATATATACAAGACTCCGACGTTAAAATGATATCCTGTTCGCCTACCGGCTATTTTTGCAAAGTCGTGGACTTCAAGCGGTTCCTATGAGCTGGCGGGTTGTAGTGGTAAGGGGACGTTGCAAGCTGGAATACAAGCTGGGATATCTCGTCTGTCGCGGCGAAGAAGTCAAAAAGTTGTTTCTTAACGAGATATCCTCGCTTGTGGTGGAGTCTACCGCGGTTTCTTTGACGGCAGCTTTGTTGAGCGAGTTAATCAAAAACAAAGTCAACATTGTGTTTTGCGACGAAAATCACAATCCGGTTTCACAGCTGTTGCCGCTTTACGGAAGACACGATTGCAGCGGAGTTTTGCGGCGGCAGCTCAATTGGAAAGAAGAACACAAAAGCGCGGTGTGGACGGCGATTGTACGTATGAAAATAAAAAAGCAGATGGAATTTCTTTCCGAACTTTGCTGCCCTCAGAGCGAACTTTTGAAAAGTTATGTCGACGGTACCGAATTGAATGACAGAACAAACCGTGAAGGACACGCGGCAAAGGTATACTTCGACGCATTGTTCGGTCTGAGTTTTAAAAGAGGAGACAAAACCTTTCTGAACGGGGCGTTGAACTATGGATATACCATTTTGCTGTCTGCGTTCAACAGGGAAATCGCGGGATTGGGTTTCAATACGCAGCTCGGATTGGCGCACAAAAGCGAGTTCAATCAATTCAATCTAAGCTGCGATTTGGTGGAGCCTTTCAGGGTGATTGTGGACAAAGCGGTGTTCGGAAAGGATAATTGCCAACTTACGCCGGATTTCAAACGATACCTTTGCGATATTCTCAACAGAGAAATAAAGATAGACGACAAATATTTTGTTGTGAACGATGCAATCGGTATATACGCCAAGAGCGTTTTCAACGCGTTGGAAGACGGGGATACGTCAAAAATAAAGGAATATGAGTTTTAGGTTTATGCGGGTAGTGGTTTTTTTTGATTTGCCTACGGAAACGGCGGAGGAACGACGCGATTACAGAAGGTTTCGCGCCGCACTTTTGAAAAACGGTTTTTTCATGATGCAGGAATCCGTTTATTCCAAAATAATACTGAACAACACCGCCGCAAACGTGATAAAAGAAACAGTAAGAAAACTCAAAACGGGCAAAGGGCTGATTCAGATGCTTACCGTTACCGAAAGACAATTTGAAAATATGGAATTTGTTCTCGGAAAAAAACAATCGACGGTTGTAGACACCGCCGAAAGGTTGGTGGTTCTGTGATTCTGTCTCATTTTGACTTGGAAAAGCCGTTGGAGCTGACGCCTGCCGTAGTAAATGTCCTTGTAGTGGAAAACGAAAACAAGTTTTTCGATTTTTGCAAAGAATTTGCATTGCAATCCAAAGGCAATTCGGGGAACTTTGTTCTTTTTGACGGCGATACCAAACTATCCTTAGTCAAGGACGTAAAATTGCTGTATGATTTTTTCAATTTTGATTTGGGAGACAAACGCGCGCGGGACGGATTGTTAAATTGTTTGGTGCAAATTGCCGAAAACAACTTTGCCGTCGAGTATTCGGAACTTGTTGAGAAGATTTATGCTTTTTTTGAAAAACTGAACGGAGAAACGGATTTTCCGATAGATTTTGATACGGAAAGCAGTTTGACTCAGCTTTTAAAAGCATACGGAGTGCGCTGGAAGGATGAAAAGGACTGTTTGTTGGAGTCTATAGTTTCTTTTATTCATTTTAATGCGCGGATTTTGGGGATAAAATGTTTTGCGTTCTTCAATCTAAAAAACTTTTTAAACGAAAAGGATTTGAAAAGTCTTTACTATGAGGCGCAGCTGGAGGATGTTTGTCTCTTTCTTTTGGAAAATACTTTGAAAAATAAAACAGACGAAGAATTTGTCACTTTGATTGACAAAGATTTGTGCGAAATCATTGTCTGAATAAGATTTTATGCTATAATATAAAAATAATTGCATTCTGTCCTTTGAATTGATGCGTGTGGTGCGTAAAAATACTCTGATTTGAGGTTTGAGTATGGTGCAATTTTAAAGGGTAGTCAAACCAAGTCATAGGACCATTAAACATAGAATCCGGTTTGAGTATGGTGCAATTTTAAAGGGTAGTCAAACGCTGAGGTGTACGGCAACGCTATGGTGTGCGTTTGAGTATGGTGCAATTTTAAAGGGTAGTCAAACTTGAGAGGGCGACTGTATGAGGACAGAAGAGTTTGAGTATGGTGCAATTTTAAAGGGTAGTCAAACCGGTGTAGCTTGTGCTGTCGCTCCGACTTCGTTTGAGTATGGTGCAATTTTAAAGGGTAGTCAAACTATACTGACGTGTGGAAATATCTTGCCGAAGTTTGAGTATGGTGCAATTTTAAAGGGTAGTCAAACAGAAAATATCCACAAATCCGAATATGTCATGTTTGAGTATGGTGCAATTTTAAAGGGTAGTCAAACAAGTTCTGCCGTCTGCGCTTCCTGATTAGCGTTTGAGTATGGTGCAATTTTAAAGGGTAGTCAAACAATGAGTCTTTCAATACTAATGATTGGAGTGTTTGAGTATGGTGCAATTTTAAAGGGTAGTCAAACACTTCTCTTTTAATATTAAGCTTAACAGGGGTTTGAGTATGGTGCAATTTTAAAGGGTAGTCAAACAAACTCCTTGTAGTAAGTGTACAATTCTTTGTTTGAGTATGGTGCAATTTTAAAGGGTAGTCAAACTTTTGACGGCTCTGCAAATGCTAACATCTCGTTTGAGTATGGTGCAATTTTAAAGGGTAGTCAAACATCACTCGGTCGAAGAAATACTATATCCCGGTTTGAGTATGGTGCAATTTTAAAGGGTAGTCAAACACGTGGAAAGAATACAAGGACTTCCTGCTTGTTTGAGTATGGTGCAATTTTAAAGGGTAGTCAAACTCTTAACCCCAAAAATGCGACGTATTCGAGGTTTGAGTATGGTGCAATTTTAAAGGGTAGTCAAACATGGATATGTCCGAGCTGTGTTCAAGAATAGTTTGAGTATGGTGCAATTTTAAAGGGTAGTCAAACCTTTGCTTATTCATTGTTAATATTTGGATTGTTTGAGTATGGTGCAATTTTAAAGGGTAGTCAAACCTATTGCCGTGCTTTTGCCAACGCCAGGCGGTTTGAGTATGGTGCAATTTTAAAGGGTAGTCAAACCATTGTGTTAGAGGCAACGCAGAGCATTTAGTTTGAGTATGGTGCAATTTTAAAGGGTAGTCAAACCGTTTTAAAGCCATACTTTTGGCACAAATAGTTTGAGTATGGTGCAATTTTAAAGGGTAGTCAAACGAACAGCAACTCTATTACTTTTACATTTTGGTTTGAGTATGGTGCAATTTTAAAGGGTAGTCAAACAGCGTAAAATCAATAAGAAAAGAATTTAAGGTTTGAGTATGGTGCAATTTTAAAGGGTAGTCAAACTTTTGATCGAGTACACAAGGTTTTCCCTCGGTTTGAGTATGGTGCAATTTTAAAGGGTAGTCAAACATCGGCAACGCAAAACTGAATATCGGCGCGGTTTGAGTATGGTGCAATTTTAAAGGGTAGTCAAACTCCGTGTCGCCAAATCTGCTCCATTGATAGGTTTGAGTATGGTGCAATTTTAAAGGGTAGTCAAACAGCTGATTATCAGTATATGCAGTTTAAGTTGTTTGAGTATGGTGCAATTTTAAAGGGTAGTCAAACAATCGGCAGCGGTGGGTGTATAATCGCTCGGAAGAGCGAATTTTTTGCCTTTTTGCGATTCGTGGTTGATATTTTCAGCATTTTGGTGTATATTATTAATGGTAGCTGATACACCACTCCTACGGTTTCGTGCCGTATCGGTTGTATCGGTTACTATTTTTTTGCGCTGAATATTTACGACATCATAAAGCACGGAGCAGGGTGCAATTTTAAAGGATAAAAAAATTTGGATTGACATTTTAGACTTAAAAGAATTGACAGATTGCCGGTGATGTGTTAAAAATATAAAGTTGATATTGATACTTTTTAATATAGTTGAAGAAGGTCGTTTATTCAATGCGACTTTTATTTGTGCTTCCGTAGTTAAATGGATATAACAAACCCCTCCTAAGGGGTTGCTCTATCCAAACAATTCGGAACAAAACGGCTGTAAAAAGGCTGTTTCGGGCGGTTTTTTATAGACAAACCGATTGACCGCCGACGAAATTACATCTTTTTTACACCCGCAAGGATATTTCTCGATTTTAGACAGTTGAGAAGTATCTGAAAAATTGAATATGCTTCCGTAGTTAAATGGATATAACAAACCCCTCCTAAGGGTTAATTGTGGGTTCGATTCCCGCCGG
>OLXH01001019.1_pt1 | contig 11632 bp, 13 predicted proteins | sample 1673391 | NCBI WGS metagenome assembly OLXH01 (sample SAMEA103958110, study PRJEB25191) | human gut metagenome | reverse complement strand
CATTCTGGGGGCCGACGACCGGTTGGAGCCGGTCTATGCGGTTGTCGATGAAGGAAGCCTCACGACCGAAGATTTCCGGTATGCCGTAACGGTTACTCCCGAGCAGGCCGAAGCGGACGGTGAATTGGTATTCCCCCTGCAAATGGTTGCACAGGCCGCGATCATTGGAATCGAAAATGCCGATATAGATGCTGATGGAGGAGTCGCACCTATGAGCGACGACGGGCGTCACACGGGGGATTTAGGAGGCAATGTTTTAAGAGAGGAATACACTCCGTTCGTTGTTCAAGAAAGGATAGGACCGCTGATTCCGGTAAAATGGGGGCAGGGGGCACCGTATAATGTTTGTTGTCCTTTGGTCCATGGACAATCTCCTGTTGCTGGTTGCGGAGCCATTGCTGCCGCACAAGTAATGGTATCGAATTATTGGAATTATGGATACGCTCCGAAATCAATAGGAAAAACTGCGATCGATTGGACTTTGATAAGACGAACCATATTGAGTCCAAAACTTGTATCTTCAGGAATAAATGGAATGCCAAGTCCTGAAGGTTACGCAGTGGCTATGCTAATCGCTGCTGTGGGAATAGATATTGACACTGAATATGGCTTGGAAGAGAGCATGGCATATGCTTATGATTTACAAGGTTTTTTAATCCGTATGCCCTCCAAAAATGTCACTTACGAAACATATAAGAACAGTTGTGTGCGAAATATGTTACATGACCAACAAAAAGCAACCATTATGAGGGGAGTTCATATAGAGAATGGCGAAAAAAAGGCACATTTTTGGAATTTGGATGGATGGCTCTATCGTACAAGATACATAAAAACATATTACCGTAATGGTACTGTTTCTCAAAGAGGACCTTTCGGACAAACTCTTGTCCATTGCAATTTCGGGTGGGAAGGAGTTGCAGACGGATATTATTACGATGGAATATTCGATTTGAGCAAAGGTCCGGTTATGCCGGAAGATTCGGATGCCGGTACTCCAGCTTCTAGATATTACAAAGATTTAAGTATATTTACTTATACGTTAGTATTATGAATATTGGAAAAATAATCTGCCTGTTATTGATAATCCCGTTGTGCTGCGGATGTAACGAACACGAAACATCTTCTGCCCCTTCATTTCGACAATGCTTTATCGAAGTTTATTACAGCGGAGGTTTAGAATTACCAATGCTCCAAACCGGGTATTTTGGAACACAACCTACCGTTCCGCCACAAAATTTACAAACAGGATTTGTCATAACTCCGAATTACTCACACAATAACATGTGTGATTCGTTCTCCGATCCGGAAGAGTTTCTGCGATTAGCAACACGCAACGATGATACGTCATTCAATCAATGGGTTCCGGACCATCTCTGTCTTCGCACCCCTGCTTTTGCTAATAACTTCCGAGAGCTGCATGTTGTGAGTAATGCCGATTGGGACGAAGAGCATCCTGCCGGTAGTCTGCTGGATGATATTCTACTTGTGCGACTTTATTCCTATGCCAATTTTATTCACGAAGGATATCCCGGGAAAAACGACAATACGTTTCTATCCAAAAGGAAGTATTTGTCTGTAATTAAAAAGTTAATGTCGGAGCTGACGCCTGCGGATATGGAAATGATTTACTGTTGTGAAGTCAACGATTTTTCCACTGATACATTATATCCCGTGATTGTTTTCACCAGCGCCCCGACGCTCGAAAAAGAGCATACATTGACACTTCGCTGGACGACCGTCGAGGGCGATGTCAAGACTGCCTCGGTCACCTGCACGCCGGAGGTCGATCCTGCGTTGCAATAAATAGCCGACAGGAACAGCATAATATAAGGTCGAACTTCAATACGGGCTAAAATTCTTGCCGCTCCAGTCCTGTTTCGCAAGAAAGACGCTCTAGACAAACGTTTGATCCATTGCAATTTCGGATGGGGAGGGACAGCCAACGGGTATTATTACTACGGAGCTTTCGATCTGCGCAACGGACCGGAGGCCGGTTATGACGGTGAGGACACGAGTTCGTCCAGCGACAAGTATTACGATATGGAATTGATAGTCACTTACACCAATTGTCCTTAAAAAACGTATGATTATGACACGAAAAAACTTGATATTATTGTTGTTCTCACTCCTGACACTGAACTCCTGCAACAAACATGAAGGTCCGGAGTTGAGGTTTTGCGAGAACTACATCCAAAACTATTGTCAGGGGGATTTGGTATTGCTGTCCCGAAGTCCGGACCGCCCCCCCCGCAAATCCCGGCAGACCCGCAAACCCCCATACGCAATTTTTGGATAGAATTGACCGATTGCGAGTGGATTTCCCCCGAAAGCGACCCTCAGGAGTTCGAACGCCTGGCGATTCGCAACGGGGACGTCGGTTATAACCGCTGGCTCGAGTTTTGGGAGTACCCCTCTGCTTTTGCCGATAATTTTCAGACAATGCATATTACCAGCAATGCCGACTGGGATGAAGAGCATCCGGCGGGGACATTGCTGGACGATATCCTGTGGGCCGAATTTTGGTCCTACGCCGATTATATCCGTAGCGGATACGAAACAGGGGGCGGCAACAATGTACAGATGCTCGTCGAGGATTTGAAAGCCGACGATATGCAGATGATACGTGACTATGTGATTATCTATTTCACAAAGACCCCGACCATTGATCCCATTCACACGCTCACTGTCGAATGGACCACCGTCGAGGGGGAGGTCAAGACCGCCTCGCTCACTTGCCGGCCGCAGGTCAATGCGAAAGAATAACCTGCGTGCAGTCACGTACGATTTAACAAGATAGAAGAGCCATGAAAAAGAGTTTATTGCTATTGTTGCTGCCGTTTTTATGCGGATGTTCGGAAAAGGAAGAGCCGATCGGAGGACCTGTCATCGGACCTACTTATTTGATAGCCCGTTACGTGGAAGGAGATATGAAGCTGGACTATATTCCCCGGACCGCTGCGACGGACGGCAAATCGAATACGCTTTACATAGACTGGGCCGACACCGAAGAGTATTATAATCCGGATATGGAGAAATACAATCTTGGCCGGCAAGAGTTCTGGACTCCCGAAAACAAGGCGAAATATCTCGAAATCGCAAAAAGAAACGGGGATGAAATCGGTGCGTACGAGGGCGGCACGCCTCCCGGTCTGTATTTCGGCGATCAGATTGCCCTTGCCGATAATTTCACTTCGATGCATATCACGAGCGATGCCGACTGGGATGAGGAGCATCCGGCCGGCAAACCGCTCGACGACCTGTTCCGGGTATCGGTGCGGAGTTGGAAACAGAGGGATGAATACGGGGCCCCGCTTCTTTGCCGCGAGAGGATGGATCGGATCGGGCCGGAACATTTGCAGATGATCCCTTTCAATCCGAAGAATCCGTGGGACGGCCGGAAGAATTTGCGGCCGATCGAAATCGAACCGCTTGCCGAGCCTGCGTCGGAGCAACATCACCGATTGACGCTCACGATGACCACCACCGACGGACGTACAAAATCGACTTCGATCGACTATCCGCCGAAAACGGGACTATAGCCGACCTTATACTGTAGCCCGATCAATCGGACCGGCGGGAACAGGTAACTTCAGGTAATATTAATTGCTGCCGGGGGTTGTCTGTATGGGGAAATTATCTCCGAGGAAACTTGACTGTACCTGTCGCCGGGAACAGCGGCGCAACGTCCGTTGCAAGCAAAATTTCGGGACATGAAACAGAATAATCTGATGTCAAGTCGTATTCAGAGCACGAAGGAAAAGGAGAACGGAAACGATCCTCATACAGGAATCGTTTCCGTTCTTTATTACATCCGCCGGTCGCTATTTCTTCCCGGTTTCGGCGATGATCTTCCGAAGGGCGGCGGTAAACTCTTCGGCCGGCATGGATCCTGTTATCTTGCCCAGCAGGTCGCCCTCGGTATTGAATACGAGGTAGGTCGGGATCGACCGTATGCCGTGTTTGCCTGCCAGGGCTTTCCCGGTCGGTTTGTCGATGTCGTACTTGGCCGCGACGAAATATTCGTCCATAAAGTCGCCCACCTCCTTTTTCGAGAAGACGTCGCGCTCCATCGCCTTGCAGGGGCCGCACCAGGTGGCGTATAAATCGATGAAAACCAATTTGTCTTGAGCGATGGCCTCTTTGCGGACCGCATCGGTCGAAGAGTCCAGGAACCGTACCTGCGCGTCGGCTGCGGCGCTGATGCCCAGCACGAGTAAAAGGGTAAAAAGAATTTTTTTCATTTTCGTATTTTATTAAGAATAACGAAACGGGTGCTGCTAAAATTGTGCCGCCTCGTTCTGCGCCGTACTCAACAGGCCGCAGGCCGCTTGGATATCTTCGCCGCGAGAGGTGCGGATGGTCGTGTGTATGCCTTTGGCGGTCAGAGCATCACGGAACGCGATCATGGCCCGGTCGTCGGGGGAGAAATAAGGCGATCCGGGAATTTTATGGAAACGGATCAGGTTGATCCGGCACTTGATGCCGTCCAGCAGGCGGCATAGCTCGCGGATGTGACGCGGAGAGTCGTTCAGGCCGCTCATGACGATGTATTCGAACGATACCCGCCGCTGGTGCGTGAAATCGTATCGGCGCAGGATTTCCACGACTTCGCGGATCGGCCATGCCTTCTCTATGGGCATGATTTCGGCCCGTTCGTGCGGAAAGGGGTTGTGCAGGCTCACGGCCAGATGCACCTGGGTCGCCTCCAGAAATCGTTCGAGCCGGGAGGCTACACCGGCGGTCGAAACCGTGATTCGTGTGGGCGACCAGCCGAATCCCCACGCCGAAGTGAGGACTTCGAGCGCCGGCAGCAGACTGTCCAGGTTGTCGAGCGGTTCGCCCATGCCCATGAAAACGACGTTGGTGAGCCGTTCCCGTTCGGGCAGCGACTCGATCTGGTTGAGGATTTCGTTCGTCGAAAGGGAGTGCTGGAGCCCCTGTCGTCCAGTTGCGCAGAAACGGCAGCCCATACGGCAGCCCGCCTGCGACGAGATGCAGAGCGTCGCCCGGTCACCGTCGGGGATGTAGGCCGATTCGATGAAATGGTTCTGCGAGGTACGATAGAGGTATTTTTTCGTGCCGTCGGTCGAAATGCTGACTTTTTCGGGAGCGGTGAGTCCGACTTCGTACGTTTCGGCGAGCAGGGCCCGGTGCCGGGCGGATAGATCGCTCATCGCCTCGATCGTTGTCGCGTGCTTGTCGTAAAGCCAGCGTGCGATCTGTTTCGCCGCGAAACGGGGCATCTCCAACCGGTTGCAGAGAGCTTCCAATTGGGGCAGGGTTTGTCCGTAAAGATATTCGTGTCGGGGCATGGAAAGCGGTCGTGAGGGAGTTTTCGGGAACAAAATTAGTCAAAAATAAAGATTTTTCAGACCGAAAGCGCTGTTTTTGATTTTTTATCCCTATATTTGTCGGTAGTTAGTGTGCCTTCGGGTCACTTGAAAGGATAACAATAAACAGGAACAATAATGGAAATTAAGAAATCACCGAAAGCCGACCTGGAGAACAAACGGGGTCTTTTCCTTGAAATCGGTTTGGTCGTGGCGTTGGTACTTGTTATTGGTGCATTCGCCGTGACTCCGAAGGAACATCGTATCGAGAAAGTCGATCTTGGCTATGCTCCCGTCGAAGTGGAAATTGTCGAGGTTACCCGCGAGGACCAGAAGCCGCCCGAAGCTCCCAAGAAAGTCGATATGGCCGTCGTGAGCGACATGCTGGAAGTCGTAACCAACGATACCAAGATCGAAACGGAGATCGATTTTGCGGAGTTTGATGTGAACCAGGCGATCGAGGTGGCTCCCGTTCAGACCGAGGAGGTCTTCGAAGAGGAGATTTTCATCGTCGTGGAGGAGAAAGCGTCTTTCATGGGCGGCGACGAAGGTACTTTCCGCAACTGGGTGCAGCAGCGTGTGAAATACCCCGCGATCGCTCAGGAAAACGGCATCCAGGGTAAGGTAACCATCTCGTTCGTGGTGAATACGGACGGTTCCGTATCCAATATCGAGGTGTTGAGAACCCCCGACAGGACCTTGTCGGACGAGGCGGTACGTATTATCAAATCTTCTCCGAAATGGACCGCCGCCAAGCAGCGTAACAAGTCGGTTCGTCAGAAGTTCGTCATTCCGATCGATTTCCGTATTTCGGATTAAGGTTTGTTTGAAACATTTGATAAGGGTATCCTGCGTGAAGCCGGGATACCCTTATTTTCACCGTGCAGGAAGATGTGTCTTTCCGAAGGCGCATAGTCGTGCAGAAATCGTATGGCAGATTGGAACAGAATAAGAATAAAGAGATTGTAACGAAGAACGATCGACCCGCTTCCGGGGCCGGGTTCGAACGGGCCGTACTGGTCGCGGTCATCCGGGATCAACAGGATCCGCGTCAGGCGGAAGAGTACCTCGCCGAATTGGAATTTTTGGCTGAAACGGCCGGTATCGTAGGTGTCCGTCGTTTTACGCAGCGCCTTCCGCAGCCGTCGGCCCGTATTTATGTCGGTCCGGGGAAACTGGAGGAGATCGCTGCCTATTGCAAGGAGGAGGAGATCGACGTGGCGATTTTCGACGACGAACTCTCTCCGTCGCAGACGCGCAACATCGAGGCGGCCATGCCCTGCCGGATTCTCGACCGCACGCGTCTGATTCTCGATATTTTCATGTCGCGGGCGCAGACGGCCTATGCCAAGACCCAGGTGCAGTTGGCCAATTACCAGTATATGCTCCCGCGTCTGTCGGGTATGTGGACGCACCTGGAGCGGCAGCGGGGCGGCACGGGAACGCGCGGCGGTGCCGGCGAGCGCGAGATCGAAACGGACCGTCGAATCATCCGCAACCGGATCAGCAAACTCAAGGAGGATCTGCAAAAGATCGACCGTCAGATGGCTGTCCAGCGATCGAACCGGGGTTCGATGGTGCGTGTGGCGTTGGTGGGTTATACCAACGTCGGCAAATCGACCCTGATGAACCTGATTTCGAAAAGCGAGGTGTTCGCCGAAAACAAACTCTTCGCCACGCTCGATACGACGGTGCGAAAGGTGGTTTTCGACAACCTGCCTTTCCTGCTGTCGGATACCGTGGGTTTCATCCGCAAATTGCCGACCGAACTGATCGAGTCGTTCAAATCGACCCTCGACGAGGTGCGTGAAGCCGACCTGTTGCTGCACGTGGTCGATATTTCGCATCCGCAGTTCGAGGACCAGATCGCCGTGGTGAAGCAGACGTTACAGGATATCGGTGCCGGGGATAAACCGGTTTATCTGGTTTTCAACAAGGTGGACGCTTATACTTATGTGGAGAAGGAGCCTGACGACCTGACGCCTTCCACACGTGAAAATCGTTCGCTCGAAGACCTGAAACAGAGCTGGATCGCCCGGGCCAATACGCCCTGCATCTTTATTTCGGCAGTCGAGAAGATCAATATCGAGAAGCTGCGTTCGGATCTGTACGGCATGGTCCGTGAAATCCATTCGGGCCGCTATCCATTCAACAACTTCCTCTATTGACCTGAAACAAAAGTTAAATAAATACAACCTTATGTTGCACATTCTCAACAGTCAGAACACCATTCTCAACAAGTTTGTCGCCGAAATCCGCGACAAGTCGATTCAGAAGGATTCGATGCGTTTCCGCCGTAATCTGGAGCGTATCGGAGAGGTCATGGCCTATGAAATATCGAAAACGTTCGAGTATGCGGTGAAAGTGGTCGAAACTCCGCTGGGCGAGGCTTCGGTAGCGATGATCTCCGACCAGGTCGTGATCGCTACGATCCTTCGTGCGGGACTTCCTTTCCATCAGGGATTCCTGAACTACTTCGACGACGCGCAGAACGCTTTCGTTTCGGCTTATCGCAAGAGTACCAAGGACGGCAAGTTTACCGTCAAGGTCGAATACATCTCGTGTGGCGAGCTGGAGGGCAAGACTTTGCTGCTGGTCGATCCCATGCTGGCTACCGGTTCTTCCCTCGTGCTGGCCTACAATGCGCTGTGCGAACGGGGCGGGCAGCCCGCGCATACCCATGTCGCGGCGGTTATCGCCAGCGAACAGGGGGTCGAATATGTGGAGAAGAATATGCCCAAGCGCACGACCACGATCTGGTGTGCTGCGGTGGACGAGGAATTGACTTCGCGGGCTTATATCGTGCCGGGTATCGGCGATGCGGGCGATCTGGCTTATGGTGAGAAGATCTGACGTGCGACGCCTGTTGTTTCTGGGGGCCGTTTTCTGTACGACAGTAGGTTGGATGCTGTTGCAGAAGCCGGCTTTCCTGCTTTTCTACCATGCCCGGGCAGCAGAGGCCTCTTTCGGGGAGTGGCTCGGAGTTCTTTGGCACGGACTCTCGCTCGATTGCACGGTGGCGGGTTACGTCACCGCTTTTCCGGTACTTGTCGTGCTGGCATCGTTCTGGATTCCCCTTTCGCAGCGGGTGTGGCGGATCGTTCTGACGGTCTATTTTTCGCTGATCGCACTGGTGACGGCCGCGATCTTCGCCGTCGATCTCAACCTGTACGGCTATTGGGGCTTTCGGCTCGACGGTTCGGTGCTGATCTACCTTTCCGATCCTGGGGAGGCGCTTGCGAGTGCCAGTTGGGGCGAAGTTCTGCGGCAGATTTTAATCATGCTGGTCTATGCCGGGGCGATGATCTGGAGTTACCGGTGGATTTTACGGCTTTTCCGGGTCGAACCCGTTCCCCTGCGGGGCCGGGTCGTCCCGACGGTTGCGGCGCTGCTGATCGGCGGCTTGACTTTTCTGGCGATCCGGGGTGGCGTGACGGTCGCCACGGCGAATGTCAGCAAGGTCTATTTCAGCTCGAACATGTTCCTGAACCACGCTGCGACGAACCCCGTTTTTTCGTTTCTCTCCTCGGTCGGGGACAATGAGAACTATGCCGAGGCTTATCCGTTCTTCGAAGAGGAGCGGCGGAAGACTCTTTTCGAAGAGTTGCGGGGCAACCGTCCCGGGGCCGATGCCGGTACGCCCCGACTGCTGCGCAGCGACCGGCCGAACGTCGTACTGATCCTGCTGGAGAGCTTCGGCCGAACGATCATGGACGAAACGGTGAACGGCGAGCCTGTGATGCCCAACATGCAGCGTTTCAAGCGGGAGGGTGTCTGGTTCGAAAACTTCTTCGCCAATTCGTTCCGTACCGACCGGGGACAGGTGGCCGTCCTGTGCGGATTTCCGGCCCAAACGACCATGTCGATCATGAAGCTGCCGCGAAAAAGCGCCACGCTGCCTTCGCTGGCCCGTTCTCTCGGCCGGGAAGGTTATCGTTCGGTATTCATGTACGGCGGCGACCTGAACTTCACCAACCAGGCTTCGTTCATGTATTCGACCGGCTGGGAGGAGCTGATCTGGCAGAAGGATATGCAGCTCGACGCCCCGACTTCGAAATGGGGCTATGCCGACGACGTGGTGGTCGATCTTTTCGGGGACGAGGTGGAAGCGCTGGGCAGAGAGGAACAACCGTTTCTGGCGGGTCTGCTGACCCTTTCGAGCCATGAGCCGTTCGAGGTGCCGTTCGCAAAATTCGATGACAAGCTGTTGAATGCCATGGCCTTCTCCGATGCACAGATCGGACGTCTGATCGACCGGCTGCGGGAGTCGCCCGTGTGGGACAATTTATTAGTGGTGCTGGTCGCCGATCACGGCTACCCCTATCCGTACGATCTGGCCTACAACGCTCCGCTGCGACACCGGATTCCGATGATTTGGCTCGGAGGCGCACTTGCGACCGCCTCCCGAACAGTAGATACGTATGCCTCGCAAATCGACATTTGCGCTACGCTTCTGGCGCAGATGGGCCTTCCGCACGACGAATTCGATTACAGCAAGAATATTTTCGGAGCGACTCCGCCCCATAAGTTTGGTTACTACTGTTTCAGCGACGGGTTCGGCGTGATCGACGCCGACGGCGAAACGGTCTATGACAATACGGGCGAAACGGTGCTTTCTCAAACCGGCCCGCAGTCCGAAAGGTTGGAGTGGGGCAAGGCGATGTTGCAGACCACTTACGAAGATATCGGGCGGCGCTGATCCGAAGGGATCGGTACGGAAAAGGTCATCGCGGAAACGATGACCTTTTTTCGTGGGTGGAGGTAGGCTTATTTATCGCTTTTGGGCATTAGGGAGCGGGCTTCCAGAAATGCGTAAAAAGCCTCCTTGTAGCCGTCTGAAACGGGGATGTACGTTTTGCCGAAGACGATCCGGCCCCGCTCGATGATTCGGATTTTGGAGGGTTGGACGATGTAGGAGCGGTGTACCCGGACGAAACGTTCGGCGGGTAGTTGTTCTTCCAACGTCTTGAGGCTTATGAGCGACAGCACGGGGCGGGGTTCGTCTTCGACGTAAATCTTTACGTAGTCCTTGAGTCCTTCGATGTAGAGGATTTTATCTAATTCGATCTGCCGAAGCCGGTATTCGGTCTTGACGAAGATGCTTCCGGGCCCAGCTTCTGCAGGCGATGGTTTGCCGACGCTGCGGCGCTTGAGTTCGAACCATTCGAAGGCTTTGTTGGCGGCCGTCAGGAAGTCGGCATAGCTGATCGGTTTGAGCAGGTAGTCGACCGCGTTGACGCGGAAGCCTTCGACGGCGTAGCGGCTGAAAGCCGTGGTGAAGATCACGCGCGTGTCGGCGGGGAGCATCCGCGAAAGTTCCATGCCGCTCAGCCCCGGCATCTGGATGTCGCAGAAAAGCAGGTCGACGGGGTGGTCGCGCAGCATGTCGAAGGCCGCCGAGCCGCTGCCGAACGAGCCGCACAGCGTCAGGAACGGTGTCTTGCGCACGTATCCCGCCATCAGCTCCACGGCCAGCGGTTCGTCGTCGATGATCGCGCAGTTCAGTTTCATCGTTCGTGCAGTTTGATGCGCAGCGACGCCGTGTAGGTGCCGCCCCGCTCTCCGTATTCGAAAGTGTGGCGTTGCGGATAGATCATCTCCAGCCGTTTCGAGAGGTTTTTCAGCCCGATGCCCGAACCGCTCCGATCCGAAGCCGTCTTGGGGAAACAACTGTTGCGGATGCGGCAGACCAGTTCGCCGCCCCGCTCGTGGATGTCGATCCGGATGAACGACGGTCTGTCGTTGCTCGTGCCGTGTTTGAAGGCATTCTCGATCAGCGAGATGAACAGCAGCGGGGCCACGGGCGTCGGCGACGGTTCTTCGGGCAGCGAGACTCCGACTTCCACGTGGCGCCTCGGCGGCCAGCGGCACCGTGGGGCAACTGCTTTCGTAGAGCACGTAGCGCAGCATCCGGCTCAGGTCGTGGACGGCCTGCTGCGCGCGGTCGGCGTCGATCTGGATGAGCGAATAGATGTTGTTGAGCGTATTGAACAGAAAATGGGGGTTGAGCTGGCTTTTGAGGTTTTGCAGTTCGGCCTGCGTGCGGCTGTGTTCCAGCTCCTGCCGGGCCGCTTCGGCCTTGTACCAGCCGCCCGTCATGCGGATGGCGACTCCCGCACCTACCACCAGCAGGTATAGCGCGGCGTTTCCGGCGAAAAAACGCACGGAGTCCTGCCACGGCCGCGGCAGGGGCGGGTGCTGCGCATCGGGCGGCAGCACGTAGCGGAACAGGAGGTGCAGCCCGACGATCACCGCGGCGATCAACAGCGCGTTGCCGCCCAGGAAACGGCCTGTCTGACGGG
>OLXH01001016.1_pt1 | contig 11639 bp, 8 predicted proteins | sample 1673391 | NCBI WGS metagenome assembly OLXH01 (sample SAMEA103958110, study PRJEB25191) | human gut metagenome | reverse complement strand
GAAGAGGGCAGAAAATGTACGGTGAAATGCGATTTTCCGTCGCTTTCGATGTATGATATTGTAAATATCGATATGTCCACGGGCATAATGGACAGCGCCAGAACGTATTTTAACGACAACGTAGTAATGTATTACGATATCAAGGAATTTAATGTAAATTATATTTTCAACGAACTTTTATTCCTCACATGATTACCACTGCTATGACAAGAGCGATCACGAGCATATCATTATCTGCAACTCCGAAGGCAAGTGCCGCTATTATTCCGAACAGGATAAGGTCTTCGACAGTCAGCCCGGATAAAAATCCGGAGCCCTTTTTTAAAATGCATTTTTTGTCTTCGCATTTTTCTTCTTTTTTTTGTTCGCCTTCTTCTCTGTAAAGAGATGTCGGTCTATCCTCTTCTTTCGGAAAAGTAAAGCGGATATTTTGAGAAGCCGGTGCGCTTTCCGGGATATCTTCCGAATCCGGAAATGATGTTGAAAGAATTTCTTTTTCGTCCTCGTCGCACTCAACGTTTCTTGCGGGAACACCGTCCTCGAGAGAAGCTTTGAGCCTCTTTAAAAACTCGACTTCTTTCGCAAGGCTCTTGTCGCCTTTCATTGCCTTTGTGCTGCGGTCAAGCCTGCGCTCAACCATTTCTATGTCTGAGAAGATAAGCTCAAGGTTAATCGTCTCTATATCTCTTGAGGGGTTGATGCTGCCGTCAACGTGAATAATATCGTCGTTTTCAAAGCAGCGCACAACGTGAATTATTGCGTCAACCTCGCGAATGTGCGAGAGAAATTTGTTGCCGAGGCCCTCGCCCTTTGAGGCGCCTTTTACAAGGCCGGCAATGTCAACAAATTCTATAACGGCCGGGGTGGTCTTTGCCGGGTGATACATCTCGGTGAGTTTATCCAGCCTTTTATCCGGCACTGCAACAACGCCGACATTCGGTTCTATTGTGCAGAAAGCATAGTTGGCAGACTGTGCGCCCGCATTTGTTATGGCATTAAAAAGTGTGCTTTTGCCGACATTCGGCAGACCTACGATACCTAATTTCATTAAAAAACATTCCTTTATATTTTTATATGAAACATTATAGTATCAAAGAGAAAAAATTTCAACAGATTTCAGATTGAAATTTATTATAACAGGGCTTAAAATAAATATGTATTAAATATGAGGAGCGTTGTTTATGATAAGATTTGCCGTTATCGGAACAGGTTGGATTGCCGAAGAATTTGTGAAGGGAGCGCAGCTTGTTCCGGGGCTTGAATTTGCAGCGGTTTATTCGAGAAGCGCGGACAGGGGAAAGGCCTTTGCCGAGCCGTTCGGGGGCGCGTCGGTTTATACGAATATATATGACCTTGCAAAAAGCGATGTTGACGCGGTTTATATCGCAAGCCCGAATTCACTTCATTATGAGCAGAGCAAGCTGATGCTTCAAAGCGGCAAACATGTACTGTGCGAAAAGCCCGTATGTGTTGAGCCGGAGGAATATTCGGAGCTTTGTGAGCTTGCCCATAAAAAAGATTTAATATACTCGGAGGCAATTATGTATTTGCATTTGCCCGAGAGAGAGGCACTTTCTTCTGCATTAAAAGATATAGGTAATATCACAAGCGCACACTTTGATTTTTCACAACTTTCGTCAAAATATCCGGCACTCAAAAGGGGAGAGCTTCCGAATATTTTTAATCCGAAATTTGCAACGGGCTGCCTTATGGATCTCGGCATTTACTGCGTTTATCCGGCGCTCGATCTTTTCGGCGAGCCGAATGAAATTTTTGCGCACTCAAAATTTTTGCAAACCGGAGCTGACGGCAGCGGAACCGCAGTCTTTAATTATGACGGTATGCAGGTGACGCTTACATATTCCAAAACGGGGCAGGACAGGTGCGGCTCGCAAATTCTCGGTGACGAAGGAACGATAGTTATTCCCTCAATCTCAAGGCTTTATAATATGAAAAAAATCGGGAACGACGATGGCGAAAAAATCATCAGCGGTTTTAAAGAAAAACACATCTGCATGTCTTATGAGGCAGAGAGCTTTTACAAATGGATAATCAAAAAAAATTGCAGAGTTGATTATGAAAAAAGCTGCGAAGCAATTTTAAACGCAAATAAAACGCTTCAAAAAATACGTAAAAAAGCAGGCATAATATTCGGATAAATCTTGCTTTAAAATTCTGTTCCGGAACCACAAAATCCGGTTCGTATTCTGATTTTTTTTGTGTGTTTTATCTTGACAACAGCCATTGACGTGTGTTAAAGTATGATATAAGTCTAAAAGTGTCTATGGGTACAGGTGCGCCTATGGACTGATTTAACAGTTTTTTTGCACATTAAAAAGCAAAATAACCAAACGTATTTCTAAATCCGAAATTAACTAACGGAGAGGGTTGCTTATGGAACAAAAAAAATCATCCGGAGGAAAAAGGCTCAGACCCATTGAGCTTTCATATCAGCCGGTGTTTGATATCCATCTCAACATGGCGATTGATTATGAGATATCCATGAGGATCAACGACAGAGTTATGGGAGTAATGCTCCCCGAGCAGTTTGTTCCCGTGGCAGAGAAGTCAAACCAGATTTGCCAGCTCGGTCTCTGGGCTATCGAAGAGTGCTGCGAGGCTATCGGCCGCTGCGAAGCCAGAGAGGCGGACATCAATACTATTATAATGTGGGTATCTATAAAGCACATTTCAAAAAAGAATTTTGTTCCGCAGGTAATGAAGATTTTAAATAAATACTCCGTAAAGCCCGACAGATTTTGCTTCAATATAAATCAAAGCATCCTTGAAGCCGTTAAAGACCAGGTAATAGCAAACATCAAACAGCTCAGAGAGCTGGGCTTTAAGGTTTCGATAGACGATTTGGGGCTTGAATACACATCCTTGAGCAACCTCGGTCAATATGAAGTCGATTATGTCGGAATACACGCTTCGCTCATTGAGGATAAACTCGAAAGCGAGCGCACGCAAAACATGATTCAGGGCATAATTGATTTTTGCAAAAAGATAGAGGTTGAAACAAGAGTTGACGGCATTGACTCCGAAGAAAAAGCAGAGATGCTTAAAAAACTCGGCGTTGACCAGCTTAAAGGTCCGTTTTACGGCAAGCCCGTCAGCGAAAAAGGCATAGCTTAACGAAAGGAGCGAGTTGCATTGGGTAAAAAGAAAAAGAATCAGGAAAACAACGCGCCGCAGCTTGACTCCTCGGCAGCCGATAACGGCAATATGGGCAAATATTCGGTTAAAACCAGCTCAAAAAAGATTAACAAAAGAGAAGCTCTTATCAGAATACTTACAATTATCCTTATAATACTTCTGCTTTTGCTTTTCGGCTTGTTTGCGTGTTCAACATACATAACAAGCGGTAACTTCACCGTTACGACAAATGCAGATGCCTACAATGCCGGCATCGCACTGAGTGAAACGAGCGATTTTGCAAACCCCGAGAGAATACTTGAGGGCAGCAAATTTGAAAATATGCGCGAGGGTACTTATCCGCTTCTTCCGAGCGACGTTGATAAATATGAAGGCTCAAAGAACTTCCTCACGGAGGACGGAATGTACTACTTCTCATATTCGTTCTATGTTAAAAACACAGGTACCGATGACGCGGGCTACAACGCCAAGCTCAATATTGACAGCGTTACGCAGGGTGCGGACGAGGCAGTCAGAGTAATGGTGATTGTAAACGGCAGCGGCACCGTATACGCCAAGCCGCAGCTTGGCACAAACAGCGTTCTTGAAGAGTACGCTGACAAAAACTTCGCAAGCAACAGGCTTGTTGCCTCGGTTGCAAACGAAAATTTCAAAGCAGGCGACATGGATAAAATTACCGTTGTCATCTGGTTTGAAGGGGACGATCCTGAATGTGTTGATGATATTCTTGAGGGAGAGATCAAGTTCTCTATGGACATTAACGTCATAGAAGAGCTTGACAACGGCGGCGAGGCTGCATAGGAAAAGTAAAAGGAGCAACCTTTACTTGATTCCCGGGCATAAGTGCTTTTCCTTGAGTTCTTATCGGAATTGATCAACACATAGGATATATATTAACGAATGCGTTTGGCGACGCGTTAACGGTCGCCAAAGCATGCGAAATCTTTATGGAGGTAAAGATATGAAAAAGACAATCAAAAAACGTGCTTTTGTATCAGCGATTGCTATGCTTATCGTTTCTGCGATCGTTCTTACATCATCGACGTTCGCATGGTTCTCTATGAGCAAGCAGGCAACTGTTGATTCAATGGATCTTACAGTTTCTTCACCTGAAGGAATTCAGATCTCCGCAAATGCTTCCGCATGGACTGCAAACCTTACGATCGACGAAATCTTTAACACAGACGACACAACCACCAGCCGTTACGACGCTTATGAGGGTAACGCAAACCTTTATCCCGCAGACCTTGTTCCCGTATCCAGTGCAATTGAGTATTCAGACACAGACACGGGTAGAGTTAACTTCTACAAGGCTACTCTTAACGATGCGGGTTATGCCAATGTTTCTGTCATTTCGCAGACAGCAGGCAACGCCGACAACGCCGGTCTTATCGCTTTCGACCTTTTCTTCAAGGTTGCTAACGATACAACAGTATACTTCGGTACTTCAGAGTTCAAAGACAACAGCGCATCTGACGTTCTCACATCGCTCAGATTGGGCTTCACTCCTCTCGGTAATGTTCCTATCGGTTCAACAGCAGCTGAGGCTCAGGCTCTTAACGCATTCACAAGAGGCACGAACAACATCGTATACGAAGTTGACTGCATGAACCGTTCGGCAGACGCCACTTCTCTCGGCCAAACACCCGGCAAGCTCACAACCAAGTACATTGCTGCTACAAGCGCTGCCGGTCAGACAACAAACGGCATTCTTAACAATACTCAGACAAAAACAACAGCTGCTAAGCTTATAACAGATACCGACAATGCAAGCGTTAAGTCATTCAATCTTAAAGCAGGTGTTACAAAGATGAGAGTATTCCTTTGGGTAGAGGGTAACGACATTGACTGCCAGAACTCTATCGCAGGCGCTGCTTTCACAGCTGCTCTTAAGTTCACAATCGACTAATCCTTCGGGGTTATCAATTAAGAACATAAAAGCCAAATAAATACTTAAAGGATTCGGCAGGGTAGTTGCTCTGCCTTGCCGGATCTCCTCGTCGCCGGGAGCGGTAAGTCTTTGCGGCAAAGCCGCTCCCTGACCCCCTCTCTTTGCAAGAGCGATTTAAGGATATTATAAAGTATCTTTAAATGACTCTTGCAGATCAAGAAAAACAAAAAAATTCAGAGGTGAATGTTTACATGGAACAGAAAGGAAAAAGCTTTCTCGGCGTTTTATCGGATATTTTACTGGTAATTCTTATTATTGTTGCCATCATAATAACCGTTATGACGTTCACATCCAAAAGCTCCGAAACAGGAATAGGTAACATTCTCGGCTACACTCCTTTTTCGGTACAGACAGATTCAATGAGTCCGACAATTGACCAGGGCGATCTCATTATCGCAAAAGAGGTCAAGGACCCTGCCAAAGAGCTTAAAAAAGGTGATGTTATCACATTCTATACTCTTATGCAGGATTCTGCCGGCAACACCGTTAAAGGATTCAATACCCATAGAATTTTGGATATTGACTACTATGAAAACGGCTCGGTTTACTACTACGTCACAAAGGGTGACGCGATGGAGACCGAGGATAACCAAAAGGTCTACCCCGACGACATCGTTGCAAAGCAGATCGGTGCTTCTGTTGATGAAAACGGCAACTATGTAAAAGGCATAACCGTCAGCGGCTTCGGCAACGCGCTTGATTTCTTGCAGGGCAGACTCGGATTTATGGTTTGCATCATCATACCTCTTGCACTTTTCTTCATTTGGCAGGTTTATAAGCTTATTGCCATGTTTATGCAGGCCAAATCAGAAAAGATAACCGATGATGTTAAACGTCAGGCAATAGAAGAATACCTTGCTCAGCAGGAGGCTGAAAAAAGCAAAGCAGCCTCGGGCAATGATTCGGACAAAAGCGACACCTAACAAAACATTCACTGAATAATATAAACAATAATTTAAGAGGGTGACTAAAAAATGACAGTAACAACCTTTATTTCCGAGTTTTTAAACCAGTTCTTTATCCAGGGTCTTTTTGGCATATTTAAGGGTATCGGTCTTGGTATAGCCAATATGTTCAACGTTGTAAAATACATAAATATTTTCAAAGCAAACGCAGGCAACTTCAAAGCGGTTGACTGGATTGTTGCAATCCTCACGGTAATTGCCACAATAGCAATTCTTGCGGTTATAGTTATTCTTGTAGTTGTTCTTGTTAAGAAGTATGTCAGAGTTCGCAAAACTCTTGTTGACCAGGAGGAACTTCTTAATGAAGTCGGCAACCTCAACCGCGAAATTATAAAGCTCAGCACCGAAAAAGAGAGAATACTTGCAATGAAAGTTTCTCAGCTCGGTCTTAAACCCGGCGAGAGCCCGTTTGAGGAGCACGCAGAAGAAGAAAAAGAAGAGAAGAAAGACGACGAAGTAGACAAGACTGCCGACGATTACAGCCGTTTCTACAAATGTACTCAGGTTGACCTCGAGATTAAGGACTATGTTCCGCCCGAGTTTGATAATGAAATCACTCTTCCCGAAATCTGCGACAGATTCCGCAACTTTGCTTGCTCACAGCTTGGTCTTTTCTATGAGCCGAAGCTTATAAGACTTTTCCTTTCGGCTTTTGCCACAACAAGACTTATCATTCTTCAGGGTATATCCGGTACAGGTAAAACATCTCTTGCTTATGCTTGGGGTAAATTCCTCCACAACCCTGCAATAATCGCATCGGTTCAGCCTTCATGGCGTGACCGTACCGAGATTTTCGGTTACTTCAACGAGTTCACAAAGCGCTTTAACGAGACCGAAGTTCTCAAAAAGATGTATGAAGCAACATATAAAGAAGAAATATTCATAACAGTTCTCGACGAAATGAACATTGCCCGTGTTGAGTATTACTTCGCGGAGCTTCTTTCAATCCTTGAGATGCCGACCAGAGACGAGTGGGTTGTATCGCTTGTTCCCAGCGTTTGGCCCACCGACCCGAAGCATTTGTTTGACGGCAAGCTCAAGCTCCCCGAAAACATGTGGTATATCGGAACAATCAACAACGACGACTCCACATTCGCCGTTTCGGATAAGGTTTATGACCGTGCTATCCCGATTGACATTAACAGCAAAGGTAAATACTTTGACGCACCCTACACCGAGTGGCTTCCCCTCAGCTATAAGCACCTTGAGGCGATGTTTAAAGAGTGCCAGGAGAAATATAAGGTTTCGGACGAAAATCTTCGCAAACTCGAAGAGCTTGACGACTATGTTATTGAGCACTTCAGACTTGCTTTCGGTAACCGTATTGTTAAGCAGCTTAAAGAATTTGTTCCGGCATATGTCGGCTGCGGCGGAACCGAAATCGACGGTATCGACTTTGTTCTTTGCCACAAGATTCTTCGTAAGTTTGAAAGCCTTAACCTTTCATTCATTCGTGATGAAATTGACGGACTTATTACTTACCTCAACAAGCACTTCGGCAAGTCAAATATGATGGAATCAAAGGAATACCTCCTCAGACTCCAGAAGCTTATGTAATCGGCGGCGTAGTTTTAAGATAAATACAGCGCAAAGGGGCTTTATGCACAGATGGATAAATCATATCTTGAGTTATATTTAGAATATAAGGATAAGATGTCTTCTCTCACAACCGATAATCAGTTCTATGAGACTATGGAAGACATAATAGAAAGAGGAAAAACAAGTTATTCTCTCTTTAACCGTTACTTTGAGAAAAAGATAGATCTCACTTGGGTTGAAGAGATTGAGGCCTGCATAATTCCCCTTGATAATATTATCCGCGTTCCCCGTAAGTTCATCGTTCAGGAGGAGGAGATTGTTCCTATCGAAAGAGCGAAAAAAATTACGGCAGAATCTGTGCGCCACCTTGCCCAGCATACAAATATGATAGCCAAGGTTGAGGGTGACGATGTTACACCCAACGAAATTCTCAATGTTTTTCGTGAAGAGAGCTTCGAGGTTTATGAAAACCGCTTCGTTTACACCCTCATGCAAAACCTTATAAGATTTATTGATGTCAGATATAACGTTCTTTTCAATCTTTCGGACGATGAGAATATGGCATCTTTAAAGATGGAAAACGAATCTGTACGCGGCAGAGAAAAAATCACATATAAGCTTGAAATTTCCGCACAGTCCGGCGGCAATGACCTTGAAGACAATGCCAATGCTGACGGAGAAAATGCTTCGGCTTTCCAGAGAATTGAACGTATCAAAAAAATTATAAACGAGTATGCACACTCCGGCTTTATGAAAGAGCTTCAGGGTTGTGTACCCGTTCGTCCGCCTATTATGAGGACGAACGCAATACAAAAGAACCCCAACTTCAGAGCATGCCTTAAATTGTGGCAGTTTATTCAGTCGTACCGCGACGTCGGCTATGAAATCATTTCAAAAGAGTCAAACGAAATGGTCAGCGACGAGTATAAGCTGCAGCTCAATCAGCTTATTGCCGCAAACTATATGCTCCTTAAAAACAACACTGTTTCGCAGGACGCTATGGGCAAGAAGGCCAAGATGAGAAAAGTTAAGCCCAAGCTTCTTAAAAGATTGGCAGAAGAGCTTGTTATCGACTATGATATGGAAGAAGTCGAGATTAGAAAAATATTTGTTGACGAAGTTAAAAGAGTCAGCAAACGCAAGCTTGAGGGCGAGAAGAGAGTTAAAGAGGCTATCGACAGAGCACTCGATTCCGAGAACGCAAGAAAGAAAGCCATCGAAGACAGAATCAAAGCAAAAATCGCACACGAAAAAGAGATGGAGCGCCGCCGCATAGAGCGCGAAAAGGCTCGTATCGCAAGAGAAAAAGCCGCAGAAAAGGCAAGAAAAGAAAAAGAGCGCGCACGTCTCAAGGCAAAGAAAGAAAAAGAACTTGCTCTTGCAAAAGAAAAAGCAAGAAAAGAGAAAGAAAAGGCTCGTCTCGCAAAGCAAAAGGCAGAGGAACAGGCTCGCATTGCCAAAGAGAAAGAGCAGGCTCGTATCGCAAAAGAAAAAGAGAGAGCCCGCATTGCCAAAGAAAAAGAACTTGCAAGAAAAGCCAAAGAGAAAGAAAAGGCTCGCCTTGCAAAAGAAAAAGCGGCTCAGCTCGAAAAAGAGCGCATTGCCAAAGAAAAGGCAAAGCGGCTTGAAAAAGAGCGCATTGCAAAAGAGCAGGCTAAAGAGAAAGAGCGTATTGCAAAAGAAAAGGCGAAAGAAAGAGAACGCATTGCAAGGGAAAAGGCAAAAGAGCTTGAGAAAGAGCGCCTTGCAAAAGCAAGAGAAAAAGAAAAAGAACGCCTCGCCAAAGAGAAAGCAAAGCAGCTTGAAAAAGAGCGCATTGCAAAAGAGCAGGCTAAAGAGAGAGAACGCATTGCCAAAGAAAAGGCAAAGCAGCTCGAAAAAGAGCGTATTGCAAAGGCCAAAGCCAAAGAAAAAGAACGCATTGCCAAAGAAAAAGCAAAGCAGCTTGAAAAAGAGCGCATAGCTAAAGCAAAGGCAAAAGAAAAAGAGAAAATTGCCCGTGAAAAGGCGAAACAACTCGAAAAAGAGCGTATCGAAAAGGCCAAGGCAAGAGAAAAGGCTAAAATAGCCAAAGAAAAGGCGGCAAAAGCGGCTAAGGCTAAAGAAAAAGCCGAGGGCGCCGATTCTTAAGATTTGAATAACGGGCAGCAGCGAAGTTCAAATCTCATATTCAGCAGTTAATCATCGTGGAGGTTAGAGTGATGAAAAGACGAGTTACAGAAAGGGTACTGGTATTGATACTGTCGATAGCAGTATTGTTAACATCAACGGGGGTATATTCGGCATTTGCAACTACCGACATCACCTCGACCTCGTCTACCTCTGCAACCGAATATGAATCCACAACTGCTGCACAGACCGAAACCAAGCAGGAGAATACTTCTGCATCTGCATCAAACGATGATGATTCACAGAAACCCGGCGAACCCAACATAGTCACAGAGGGCGGCTCGGTCAAAGCTGATGTGCTTTCGGGTCAGGGCACTGCTGAATCCCCCTATGTCATTGCCAATGCCGACGATTTCTTTAAAATGCAGGATATTGTAAACAATGCCACCAAATCCGACAAACATTTTGTGCTTGACGCGGATATAAACCTTGCCGGCGTAAGCTACGACAGGCTTAAATCAAACACCGTCACTCAGGGCACAATTGTTTCTGCCGCGAAAAAGCTTGCAGACACAAACCCCGACAAAATTTGGTTTGACCTCAACGGCAACGGTCATAAAATCTATGGCTTAAATGTTAAAAACACCGACCTCTACGGTGTGTCGATTTTCGGCTATATCAGTGCAAAGTCCGTTATCAGAAACGTTAAATTTGAAAATTGCTCTGTCGAAGTGGCTTCGTCACTCGGCGTAACAAATTCTGTCATTGCTCTTTATAATGACGGAACAATCGAGAATTGCTCATTCACGGGCATAAGTCTTAATGTATCCAAAAATGACACATGCGCTTATGAGTCAAAGGGCGTTGCATGGGCTTTCAGAATAAAAGCTTCTTCGGGTGCTGTTATCGGCTATAACGGCGGCACTGTTAAAAATGCAAATGTTTCAAATGTTAAAGTCAATGTCGAGTCCTCCAGAACCGGCATAGGCGCACTTGTCGGCGTGAACGCGGGAGAAATCGCATCAGCAGCTTTGACAGGCGTTAATATAACAGTATCGGATGAAAACAAATCATATTCAATCGGTGCGGCTGCGGGCATAAATTCGGCAAAAATCTCCGGCTGCAAAGTTACCTCTTTCGTTATTAAAAACGGAGTTTACGCGGGCGGTATTGCAGGCACAAACAGCGGCACAATCACCGATTCAATCATAAACGGCAAAGCCGCAAACACAGATAAGGCTTCAGAAAGCAACTCATCATTTGTCGGCGGCGGCACATTCGGTGCAATTGCAGGATTTAACAGCGGAAAAATCGAACTTTCCACGTCGGCATCTGTCGGCGCATACCTCAAAGATAATTCCGTATACGGCGGCATTGCCGGAGTTTGCACAGGCAGTGTTGAAAAATGCGTAGCCTACGGCTCGGTTGACGGCGGCAGTGCAACAGGCGGAATAATCGGCAAAACAGTTAAAAACAGCGACGATAAAGACACCGCATCGGTTAAAAACTGCTATGCGTTTGTTAAACTCACAACAGGCTTTGAATACGGTGCAATTATAGGCGAAGGCACTGCCGATGTTCAAAACAACGTATGGTCCGATACCGTAAGCGGCAGATACACGGCTTATGCTTCGGGCATTAAAGACGGAAATATGGCTCAGCCCTCAAGACTTATTGTTCTTAAAAAGGGTGAGAGCAAAAAGATAAATAAATCTGCTCTCGGCAGTGAATCTGCAGATGCGGCGCAGACTGTTGATATTACAAAGAGCTTTACCCTCAGCGGTGACGGCGTTAAACTCACCGACGATAAAGACAGCTTCACCGTTTCGGCATCGCAGCAGGATAAAACGGCAGAAATTCGCTACACCGCAAGAATTGCAATAAAGGGCGGTTTCGACGGTTCAACAGTTATAAATCAG
>OLXH01001006.1_pt1 | contig 11732 bp, 10 predicted proteins | sample 1673391 | NCBI WGS metagenome assembly OLXH01 (sample SAMEA103958110, study PRJEB25191) | human gut metagenome | reverse complement strand
CGGGGGATGCCGCAGCGCGGCGTCCCCCGTCGGTTTTCGGGCGCGGCATTTCCGTGCGGAATCGTTTCCTGCCGTCCGGTGTTTCCTGCGCCTGTTTCCGTGCGGCGCGTTTCCGGGGGGCGTTCTCTTCGGCGCAGAGCTTTCGGGTGCGGCCGCCTTGCCGCGGCCGGAGGGGATGCGAAAAAACGGGACATTCATTTCGAATGTCCCGTTTTCCGTTTCCGGGCAGGTGCGGATTACTTCTCCGAGCTGCTCGTCATGCGCTTCTCCTTGATACGAGCCTTCTTGCCGGTCAGCTTGCGCAGGTAGTAGATACGTGCGCGACGCACGACACCCACCTTGTTGACCTCGATGTGCTCGATGTGGGGCGAATAGAGGGGGAAGATACGCTCGACGCCGATGCCGTTGGAGATCTTGCGGATCGTGAACATCTTGGTCTTGCCCGTACCCTTGATCTGGATAACTACGCCGCGGAAGCTCTGCAGGCGCTCCTTGTTACCCTCGACGATCTTGTACGTAACGGTGATCGTATCACCGGCCTGGAACGACGGAACATCCGTCTTGGTCCACATCTGCTCGTTGACGAGCCGGATTACTGCATCCTTGTTCATTGTTGCAACAATTTTTTTGATGATTTCTGCGTTCAACATTATCGCTGTGTTTGCCTACCATGCAGGGATCTTACTCTGCAATCCTCCGAAAATCAACGGATTGATGTTCCCGGTCGTGGCTTCGCACCCAATATAAGAGGTTGATACGGTCCGCAAATATAGAAACTTTTTCCCAAACGGGCAATCGGCTGTCTAAAAAATAGATGACTCCGCAGCCGGACCGATTGTGCGGCGATGCCGGCTGCGGCGGGTGTGGGAGGTGAACGGGTTTCATCTTGAATCGTGTCGGGAGGTGCGGATTGCTTCGACGGGCGGTGCGTATGGATGGCTCTCGAACTTTGAGGCACATGGTTTGCGGTTAGTCTGCAACTCCCTGCCCCGATCCTTTTTGTTTACAATGGAATTTTCCGACGGGATCGGCATGCGGGGAATTTCCCGGGTGCAGGGAAGGAAGTATGTATGTTGTATGGAATATGGGAGGCGGTTCGGACATTCTTTTCGAACGAGTTCGACGAATGTCGCCCGCCTTTTCGTATATTTGTCACTAAAATCGGAGAAAAATATGATGAAAGAGAAGTTGGTATTCGTCACCAACGACGACGGTTACAATTCAAGAGGTATTCAGGCGCTCCTTGAGGTCGCACGCAAGTTCGGCCGGGTGGTCGCCATTGCCCCCGAAACGCCGCAGAGCGGTATGAGTCAGGCGATAACGATCAATAATCCGCTTTTCCTGCGCGAAGTGTCGAAAGGCGACGGTGTGGAGGTTTATGCTTTTTCGGGAACCCCGGTCGATTGCGTGAAGATCGCTTTCGACTACTTTCTCAAGGGCCGCAAGGTCGATCTGGCGCTTTCGGGGATCAATCACGGCTCGAATTCGGCGGCCAATATCCTCTATTCGGGTACGATGGGCGGTGCGATCGAGAGCAGTTTCTACGGTTGTCCTGCCATCGGGCTTTCGCTGGACGATCACAGTCTGGAGGCGGATTTCGAAGCCGCGAAGATTTACAGCGAGCGCATCGTGCGTGCGGTGGTCGAGGCCAATCCCCCCACGCCGTTCTGTTTGAATGTCAATATACCCAAGGGACGGCCCGAAGCGGTGAAGGGTATTCGGGTGTGCCGCCAGAACAAAGGGTATTGGCGCGAGGAGTTTTTCCGTCGCCACGATCCTCGGGGCCGGGAGTATTTCTGGCTGACGGGTGCGTTCGTCAATAGCGAACCCGAATCGACCGATACGGACGAGTGGGCATTGGCGAACGGCTATGTTTCGGTGGTTCCCGTGCAGACGGATATGACCGACTATGCGCAGATGGCTCCGCTGGAGCGGATACTCGGATAGGATTTATCGGACCGGAGGCTGGTGCCGGAGATTGGGCGATCCTGTTTTGCGGCGGAAGCTGCCCGGGGCGTAATTCCGGATTTCGGTCCGAAGTCGGAATTGCCGGAGTCGCAGGAATGTGCCGAGGCGATTTTCGTTCGTTTCGAGGTGAATAGAGGGTGTTTGAACCGGCTGTCCGAAAATAAATTTTCAATTACTCCCGTCTTTTCCTATATTTGTATTCGTGAAGACGGGAAGCGGTTCGGGCCGGTGCGTCGGAGCGGAAGAATTCGAATTTTAGCGGAATATTCAATATGCTGATCAAAATTTTACTCATCGTGGCCATCGTCATCCAGACGATCGCGACTCTGTTCGCCATCCGTTTGATCCGTACGACCAAGTACAATTCGATCTGGATTCTGTTCACCATCGGATTTACGCTCCTTTCCGTCGAACGGGTCGTGCAATTCCTGCGTGCCAACGGTCAGACGCTGCCTTATGAGGTGTTCGTCTGGTTGGGACTGGTCATTTCGATCAGTATGTCGATCGGCGTGATGTATGCCCATAAGCTTTTCAAGTACATCGCCCGGCTCAACCGCCAGCGGCAGTTGCTCAACAAGCGCATCCTGACGGCCGTGCTGCGCACCGAGGAGAAATCGCGGTCGCGTTTCGCGAAGGATTTGCACGACGGGCTGGGGCCGTTGCTCTCGTCGGCCCGTATGTCGCTGTCGGCCCTGCAACGGGAGTCGCTGCCGGCCGATCAGCAGGAGATCATCGGTAATACGACTTATGTGATCGACGAGGCGATCCGCTCGCTGCGGGAAATTTCGAACAACCTTTCGCCGCATGTGCTCAACGATTTCGGCCTGGCGCGGGGCATCCAGAACTTCGTGGGAAAGAGTTCGGCGATGCACGACGTGAAGATCCGTTTCACGACCAACCTTCGCTCGGAGCGCTATGATACCGACGTCGAGGTGATTCTCTATCGTGTCGTTTGCGAACTGGTGAATAATTCGCTCAAACATTCGGGGTGTACGGAGATCAACCTTTCGCTCTCCAAGAGCGGCGATACGCTCGCGCTCGACTATACGGACAACGGACGCGGGTTCAACCCTGCCGCCGTGACCGATTGCGGCATGGGGTTGTCGAACATCGCTTCGCGTATCAACTCCCTGAACGGGCGGTTCGACATCACGAGTGCCAAAGGCGTCGGTATGCAGGCGAAAATCCGGGTCAGCACCCAGGCTGAGTCGGCGGAAAAACTGTAACGATGGAACTTTGCAGAATTATATTGGTGGACGATCACTCGCTGTTCCGCAGCGGGATGCGGGGACTGCTCGACCGGTACGACGGAATTCGGGTCGTGGGAGAGGCTTCGACCGGAGAGGAATTTCTGGCGATGCTGCCCGCGACGGAGGCCGACGTGGTCTTCATGGACTTCGCCATGCCCGGTATGAACGGGGCGGAAACGACGGAGAAAGCGTTGGCTCTGGAGCCCGGACTCAAGGTCATTACCCTTTCGATGTTCGGGGATGAGAATTACTACTCGCGGATGGTTCAGGCCGGGGCCAAGGGGTTTCTGATGAAGGATTCCCCGATGGACGAAGTGTTGCGGGCGATCGAAACGGTGGCGGCCGGAGGCACCTATTTCTGCGAGGAGGTGCTGCGGTCGCTCGCCAGCCGGATGCAGACCGCAGTGTCCGGGTACGAAGGATCCGACGAGCGCCTTTCGACCCGGGAGATCGAGATTCTGGTCTGCGTGTGCCGCGGGCTGTCGAACCAGGAGATCGCCGACGAACTGTTCATTTCGAAGCGCACGGTGGACAAGCACCGGGCCAATATTCTGGAGAAGACCGGATGTAAAAATACGGCGAGCCTGGTGGTTTATGCCGTCAGACACGGCCTGGTGGATGTGCTGTAAGTCCGATGTCGGGCGGAGCGCTGCGATAATTTCGATGAAAACGGGCCTCCTTTCCGGCTTTTTTCGGATTTCCGACGTGAAAATTTTGGAAATAGCGTTCGATTGATTATATTTGCGTGTTGTGAAATTGATTCTGTCCGGTTTCAGACGGGTATAACCTGATAATTGAAATATGAAAAGATTGATTAGTTTATTGGCAGTGGCGCTTTTCGGAGTGGCGCTGGTCGGTTGCAGTGACAACGAGGAAACTACTCCTCCTACCCCTCCTGATCCCAAGCCTGTCGATGTTTACGGCTGGCATATGACCAAATGGGAGGTAGGCGGCGACGATACGAATTTCCCGAAGGAGGTTTATATCGTTTTCGACGAGGAGAAGAATTTCGAAATGTATCAGGACGTCAGCTCGAACGGGTTCGTGAAGATGACGGGTACCTATACTTTCGACGAAACTTCCAAGAAACTTACCGGTAAATATTCCGACGGCGAGAATTGGGCATACGACTATACCGTATCCGGTGTGGACTGGCTTTTCGGCCAGCTCAATCAAGAAACCGGGGAGATGAGCGGTGTCGGCGAAACGATGGTAATGACGGCTGCGGACGACAGCACTTACAAGCTGACATTCGTTTACGGCATCATTCCGGATGAGGTCATCAACTCTGTGATGGTACGCAGCGCCGAAGGCGTACGGATTCTGTAAGTCATACGGGATTCATATTCGACAAAATAAGGACTGTGCAATGCAGTCCTTATTTTATTTTATTTTATTATAACAAGCGATTTGAATCGGAAAATCAGCACGATGATTTTTTCTTGTACCTTTTTGGAATCATGTTTTTTTTGATGTTCTATTCTCAATATGGATATTATAAAAAACAGGGAGATTGGGCCCAAGAGTTGTGTGCCCCGCATCCGTACTGGTATATATTTTTCGGTGTTTGTCTTTGGATTGCGGCATTTGGAATTATTCTAAAAAAATGTCTTGAGTAGGAGGTGGTTTCCGGCAATGGACTTTTGATTGGATAGTTGTCGTTTTACAAAAAACAGGAGTAAAAATCACAAAGATTTTTACTCCTGTTTTATTCGGTCTGAATGTCGGATCCTCTTGTGTTCGCCGGTCGCAGCAGCCGAGGGGATTACAGTTTCCGGCGTAGTTTTTCGGCCTCCTCTTCGTAGCCGGGCTTGCCCAGCAGGGCGAACATATTCTTTTTATAAGCCTCGACTCCCGGTTGGTCGAAGGGGTTCACTCCCAGCAGGTAACCGCTGATGCCGCATGCTTTTTCGAAGAAATAGATCAGGGTGCCGAGGCTGCGGGCGTCGATGCGGGGAATTTCGATCCGCAGGTTGGGGACGCCCCCGTCTGCATGGGCCAGGCTCACGCCCAGTTCGGCCGTATGGTTGATTTCCGAAAGGCGCTTGCCTGTCAGGAAGTTGAGTCCGTCGAGGTTGTCCGGGTCGCTGCCGATCTTCACCCGGTGCTCCGGGGCGGCGACGGAGACGACCGTTTCGAACAGCGTCCGCTCTCCCTCCTGAATGTATTGTCCCATCGAGTGCAGGTCGGCCGTGAAGGTGACGCTGGCCGGGAAGATTCCCCTTCCTTGCTTGCCTTCGCTCTCGCCGAAGAGCTGTTTCCACCATTCGGCCAGATATTGTAATTGCGGTTCGTAGGAGGCGAGTATTTCGATCATGAATCCCTGCTGGTAGAGGATATTCCGTACGGCGGCATAACGGGCTGCGGGATTTTCGTCGAACGGGACTCCGTCGGCCGTCGCCCGTTCCATTTCGCATGCACCGGCCAGTAGGGAGCGAATGTCGATTCCCGCCGCCGCGAGCGGCAGCAGACCCACCGGGGTCAGAACCGAGTAACGTCCGCCCACATCGTCCGGAATGACGAAAGTGCGGTAGCCTTCGCGGTCCGCGAGGGTTTTCAACGCCCCCCGGCTGCGGTCCGTAACGGCGACGATGCGCCGGGCCGCCTCCTTGCGTCCGTAGCGGTGTTCGATTTCGTCGCGGATCAGCCGGAAGGCAATGGCCGGCTCGGTCGTGGTGCCCGACTTGGAGATCACGATGGCCGCGATCGACCGGTTTTCGACGGCTGCGAGCAGACGGGCCAGATAGTCTTCCGATAGGTTCTGTCCGGCGAAAAGCAGAATGGGTTTCGCCGGATGTTCGTGCAGCAGGTTGAACGGGTCGCTCAACGCCTCATAGACGGCGCGTGCACCCAGGTAGGATCCGCCGATGCCGATGCAGAGGATCACCTCCGCCAGGTCGCGCAGACGGGCGGCTTCGGTTTCGATCGCCTGCAACTCCTCTTCGCCGAGGGCGGAGGGAAGCCCCACCCAGCCCAGGAAATCGTTGCCGGCACCTTGGCCGTTGTGCAGCAGCGCGTTGGCGTGCAGGGCTGCGGATTTTTCCTTCTCGGTGATTGCGACATCGGCGCGAATGGGATCGAACGACAGGGTTTTCATGACTGTATTGGTGTTAAATCAGTTTTGTCGTAAGCTCCTGCATGGCTTCCCGAACAGGAACCCCTTTGTAAAGGACTTCATAGACCATATCGGCAATGGGCATCTGCACCTTGTGGCGGGCGTTGATGTGACGGATGCAGTCGGCGGCGAAATAGCCTTCGGCCACCTGGGTCATTTCGTCCAAAGCATCGCGGACCGTGCAGCCGTGCCCGATCAGCAGGCCCAGTTTGCGGTTGCGGCTGTAAACGGAATAGCAGGTCACCAGCAGGTCGCCCAGGTAGGCCGAGGCGCGGGTTTCGCGCTGGTCGGGGTAGCTTTCCCGCAGGAACCGGGCCATTTCCATCGCACTGTTGGAGATCAGCACCGCGAGGAAATTGTCCCCGTAACCCAATCCGACAGCCATGCCGACGGCTACGGCGTAGATGTTTTTTAAGATAGTAGCATATTCGATGCCGTACAGGTCGGTCGAATAGGAGAGTTTGATATATTCGGTGGCGAATTTGTGTCCGATCGTATGCGAATTTTCCGGATCGGTGCAAACCACCGTAAGGTAGGAGAGCCGTTCGAGCGAAACCTCTTCGGCATGGGAGGGACCGGTGATGATGCCCAGTTGCTTGAAAGAGAGGTCGTAATGGTCGTGCATATACTCCACGACGGTGGTGTAGTCGTCCGGGACGATGCCTTTGATGGCCGAGATGACGAATTTCTCCTTGAGCGGAACGGTCAGCGTTTCGAGCGTCTTTTTCAGGTAGGCCGAGGGGCTGGCCAGGATGACGATGTCGGCCTCGGAAACCACCCGGTCGAGATCGTCCGAGGGGTTTATGCGCGTGCGGTCGAACCGTACGTTGCTCAAATAGCGGGGATTGCGACCCTTGTCGCGCAGGCTTTCGAGCACCTCCGGATTGCGGACGTACCAACCTATCGAGGGTTCGTTTTCGGTCAATACCTTGGCGAGCGCCGTGGCCCAGCTTCCGTATCCGATCATGGCGCATCTGGCGCCGCTGCCTATCTTGTGGTCCATAAGTTTTCGGAATAAAATTTTCTTTTCTACAAAAGTAAATAAAAAACGGGAAAGGACACATAATTATCCTTCTTTTCCCTACCTTTGTAGAGGGTAAGACGCACTCGGCAGAAAAAACAAACGAATTTGTTTTATTCTGCTTTCATTTTCATTACCTTTGTTCCTGATGTATTGACACGGATTTCACGGGCAGGCGAAGGCTTCTGGGAAAGAAAGTCAATATTTTGATTATCAGAAATTAATAGATTATAATATAGAGAGAGGAAAGCAGAGTACTATGGGACTTTTTTCACTGACACAGGAGCTGGCTATCGACTTGGGTACGGCCAATACTTTGATTATTCACAACGGGAAGGTCGTGGTGGACGAGCCTTCCATCGTGGCGTTGGACGTACACACCGGTAAACTGGTGGCTATCGGTACGCAGGCCCGCCAGATGCACGAGAAGACCAATCCGAACATCAAGACGATCCGGCCGCTGAAGGACGGCGTGATCGCCGATTTCAACGCTACGGAGTTGATGCTGCGCGGCATGATCAAGAAAGTCAAGACTTCGGGCAATCTCTTCGCTCCCTCGATCCGCATGGTGATCTGCATTCCTTCCGGCTCGACCAATGTCGAGATCCGTGCCGTGCGGGATTCCGCCGAACATGCCGGGGGGCGTGAGGTCTATATGATTTACGAACCGATGGCTGCGGCGCTGGGTGCCGGTCTGGATGTCGAAGCACCGGAGGGCAACATGGTGATCGACATAGGCGGCGGTACTACCGAGATCGCCTGCATTTCGCTCGGCGGCATCGTTTGCTCCGAGTCGATCAATGTCGCGGGCGATGTCTTTACCAACGATATTCAGAGTTACGTGCGCCAGCAGCACAACATCCGTATCGGCGAACGCACGGCCGAGGCGATCAAGTGTTCGATCGGTGCGGCGCTCACCGAGCTGGACGAAGAGCCCGAGGATTACGTGGTGACGGGTCCTAATATGCTTACCGCCCTGCCGCAGACCGTGTCGCTCAGCTACGGTGAAATCGCCTATGCACTGGAGAAGTCGCTCGTCAAGCTGGATGCGGCGCTGATGAAGGTGCTCGAAACCATGCCGCCGGAGCTGTATGCCGACATCGTGAAGAACGGCATCTACCTGGCCGGCGGCGGTGCGCTTATCAAGGGGCTGGACAAGCGTCTGAATGCCAAGACGGGTATTCCGTTCCACGTGGCCGAGGATCCCTTGCGTGCTATTGCGCGCGGTACGGGTATCGCGCTGAAGAATATCAACCGTTTCTCGTTCCTGATGAAATAACGAAGCTGCGGAAGCTTTCCCGTGAGCCGTGTATAAACTGATCGAATTCCTGCGCAGAATCTACGTGGCGGTCTTGTTCGTCGTATTCGAAGCGATCGCCATCGGGTATTATGCGCACTCTTCGAATTATACGCAGGCCAAGCTGCTCACCCGCTCGAACCAGGTGGTTGGCGGGGTGAACGGCATCTTCGCAGACATTCGCTCCTATTTTACCCTGGGGCGCGAAAACGAACGCCTGCTGGAGCGTGTCGCCGTACTCGAGGAGGAGTTGGCTTTTTACCGGAGGTCGGCGGCCGATTCGGTGCGTACGGACCTGCTGCACGATATGGGAGAGAAGCCCTACGAGCTGACCGTCGCCCGGGTGATTTCCAATTCGATCAACAAGAACCGTAACTTCATCGTGCTGGACCGGGGCGAACGCGACGGCGTCGAGAAGGGGATGGGCGTGCTCTCTCCGGAAGGGGCCATGGTCGGCTACGTGGCCGCCAGTTCCGACCGTCATGCGGTGGCGGTGTCGATTCTCAATACGTCGTTCAATGCCAGCGGCAAGCTCGCCGGCGACGACTATTTCGGCTCGATCTACTGGGCGGGTGACGATCGCTACCACGTCCGCATGAAGGAATTGTCCAAATATGCCCGCGTTACGGAGGGGGAAGAGGTGGTTTCCTCCGGTTTTTCGCAGTATTTTCCGGCTGACGTGCTGATCGGCTATGTGGAGAGTTTTTCGCTGGCCGATACCCAGATGGCTTACGACGTGGTGATCCGGCTGGCGGTGGATGTGTCGCAACTGACGGATGTTATCCTGGTGCGCAACCGGGATATCGAAGATGTGCAGGAGCTCGAAGCCGAAGCCGAGCGGCAAAACAGAAGATAAATATGTACCGGACTGTTCCCTATATCGTCTTATTCCTTATTTTGGCCCTGTTGCAGATTTTTCTGTTCGACAACCTGTCGATCAGTATCTACCTCTGCCCTTTGGTCTATATCGGCTTCATTGTCCTGCTGCCGATCGACGCTCCGCCGGTTGCAGTGCTTTTTCTGGCTTTGTCGATGTCCGTTGCGATGGATTGGGCGATGGGGGCAGCGGGGATCAATACGATCGCTACGCTTCCGGTCGCTATGCTGCGCCGGCCGCTTCTGCAGTCTGTCTGCGGTAAGGAGGGGATTCGGGAGGGTGGTATTCCTTCTTCGATCCGGTTGGGGCAGGGCGGATTTCTGCGCTACCTGGCAGCGATGGTCGTGGTACACCACTTCCTGTTTTTCATGTTGGAGTCCCTGTCTTGGGCGCAGTTGTTCCATACGCTCGTCCGACTGGTCGTGAGCAGTGCTGTTACGGTGGGCTTCATCTGGCTGCTTGCGCGGCTGTTCACCACTAAACTGACGGTTCGGCTATGAGTTACGGTGGGGAAGGGGTTGCCCGGATGCGGGTGCTGCAGGTGGTCGTGCTGATCGTTTTCGGCGTAATCGCCGCGCGGCTTGCTTATATTCAGCTCATCGACAGCAAATATGAGGAGCTGGCCCGGGGCAATGCGTTGCGCTACGAAGTTCAGTATCCGTCCCGTGGCGAGGTGTTCGACCGCAACGGCGAATATCTGGTACAGAGTCGCGAGTGTTATGACTTGATGGTGATCTATCGCGAGATGGATCGGGAGGGGTTCGATACGACGCTTTTCTGTCAGGTTACGGGGCTTTCGCGCGAAGGGCTTGTGAGGGAGCTGGCCAATGCCCGTGTGCGTCCGCGTGCGCCCCGTATGGTGATGAACTATATGTCCAAGGAGGACAAACTTCGTTTCGACGAGTGTAACTTCGCCGGCTTCTATACCGTTTACCGGACTGCCCGGCAATACCCTCGTAAAGTAGGGGGAAACCTGCTGGGATATGTGGGGGAGGTCAATTCCGAAATGTTGCGGCGTTATCCTTCGTATCAGGCGGGCGAATACGTCGGAATCAGCGGCGTGGAGTCGGCCTACGAGCCGGAGCTGCGCGGTAAGAAGGGGGTGAAGATCTCCGAGGTGGATACGCACGGAGCGATCAAGGGTTCGTATATGGACGGTCGTTTCGATTCGCTGCCCGTACCCGGCAAGTCGATCGTCTGCACGATCGACGCGCGGTTGCAGCTCTTCGCCGAGGAGCTGATGGCCGGCAAAGTCGGGGCTGCCGTGGCGATCGAACCTTCGACGGGCGAGATTCTGATGATGGTTTCCTCGCCCACATACGATCCCGATGAACTGGTGGGACGGCAGCGGGGCAATCACTATATGGAGCTGCTCTATAACAAACGGCAGCCGCTGTTCAACCGTGCCGTAAGCGGCCGTTATCCGCCCGGTTCGACCTTCAAACTGGTTCAGGGCCTGATCGGGATGCAGGAGGGTGTGCTGACTCCTTCCATGCGTTATCCCTGTCACGAGGGTTATCAGGTCGGACGGCTCAAGATGAGGTGTCACGCCCATACGTCGCCTGCGGACCTGCGTTTTGCCATAGCGACTTCGTGCAACGCCTATTTCTGTTACGTATTCCGCGATATTCTCGAAAATCCCCGGTACGGAAGCGTCAAGGAGGGGTTCGACGTATGGAGGGAGTATGTCGAGAGTTTCGGCTTCGGCCGCAAGCTGGATTCGGATTTTCTGGGCGAGGGAAACGGCTATGTTCCCGACCGGAAGTTTTACGACAGGCGTTATCGGAAATCGTGGAACGCGCTGACGGTGCTGTCGCTCTCGATCGGTCAGGGGGAGCTGGAGTGTACGCCGCTGCAAATGGCTAACCTGGCGGCTATCGTCGCTAATCGCGGGTACTATTATATCCCGCACATCGTCCGTTCGGTAGAGGGGCGGGATTCGATGGACCGGCGGTTTTACGAGAAACATTATACGAAAGTCGATCCGAAATATTTCGAACCGATCGTGGAGGGTATGTGGCAGAGCGTGCACAAGGAGGGCGGAACCTCCCGGACGGCTTATCTGCCGGGTCTGGACGTGTGCGGCAAGACCGGTACGGCGCAGAATCCTCGAGGCAAGGATCATTCGACCTTCCTGTCGTTCGCTCCGAAGGACAATCCCCGCATCGCTATTTCGGTGTATGTCGAGAACGGCGGGTTCGGGG
>OLXH01001000.1_pt1 | contig 11749 bp, 7 predicted proteins | sample 1673391 | NCBI WGS metagenome assembly OLXH01 (sample SAMEA103958110, study PRJEB25191) | human gut metagenome | reverse complement strand
TGGAAGGTGAGGAAATGCCTATCGAGATTTCTGGCTTCAAGGGTGGTGACCGCACCAACATCGAATTGCCTAAGGTTCAGCGCAATTTCCTGAAGGCTTTAAAGGAGGCGGGCAAAAAGGTTGTCTTTGTCAACTGTTCGGGTTCGGCTATCGCCTTGACTCCAGAGACAGAGAGTTGCGATGCTATTCTCCAAGCCTGGTATCCTGGTCAGGAAGGTGGTGAGGCTGTGGCTCGTGTACTCTTCGGAGAGTACAATCCTGCCGGCAAGTTGCCTATTACGTTCTATAAGAATTCTGAGCAGTTGCCTGATTTCAAGGATTACAGCATGAAGGGCAGAACCTATCGTTATATGAACGATGCGCTCTTCCCATTCGGTTATGGCTTGAGCTATACTTCTTTCCGTATTGGCGATGCTACACTTTCCAACTCTATCCTGAAGAAGGGTGAGAAGATTACCTTGAAGGTGCCTGTAAGTAATGTTGGAAAGAAGGATGGAACCGAGGTGGTACAGGTGTATGTGAAGGATCCTGCCGATACCGAAGGACCATTGAAGAGCTTGAAGGCTTTCGAGAGAGTGGAGGTGAAGGCAGGAAAGACTGCTGAGGCTGTCATTACGCTGGATAGCAGAAACTTCGAACTCTTCGATGCTGCAACCAATACCGTCCGTGCCAAGGCAGGAAAGTATGAGGTTTATTACGGCAGCAGTTCGGCTGATAAGGATTTGAAGAAGATAATGGTAAATTATGAATATTAAGAAAAATCTGACAAAGAAGGCAGGCTTGAAAGTATTGTAAATTGAAAGAACTTTAAGTATCATGTTGTTTCTTTGTGCCTTGGCCATTTCAGTCAAGGCACAAAGTCCTACTCAAAAGCAAGTATTGATATAAACATAAATCCAGCTTTATCCCAGTTGGGTGCTGCGGAGGCTTTTTCTCATGAAGGATACGGACATGCCTATTTTTATGAATTAAAGCAGAAAAATCCATCAATAGAACCTAGTCATACTTTCGGAGTCGTGGGATATGTTAAAGAGTTTGATCCTTATTTCAATCAAGTTGTTTCTTATCCGGTTTTTGGTAAGAATAATACAGAATTAGAAGAGCAGATAAATATTGTTGAACAACAAGCTATAGATAATTATGAAAAGAATAATCGTTAATGGTTGGCTAATGATTAGTATGGGGGTGTTTTATTCTTGTGCTAGTCATAAATACACAAAAGAAACGTTGAATTTGCATGCTGTTCAAGTCGATTTGTCTATAGAACAGGGAGTAAAACGCCAGATAGAATATTATGAGGAAGGAGTTGTTTATGCTTTTTCATTTAGAAGTGGCGGTGTCTTATTGATATTGCAAGGTCCTTTAATGAAAACTCCTATAGATGATTTTAAGCCTTCGACATCGTTGAAGGATAAGCATCTTATAGAAAAAGGTATGGACAAGAAAGGTCTTAAATGGAGGCGTGATACATATTCTAGTTTCAGAGTTTGTTATTTTAATGTAATTCCAACAGAGGAAAGAAAATTTGATAGAATCTTAAATGGAATCAAATTTAAGGCTACGATGTGTGAATGGTAATTTGCATAGACTTTATATTATGAGGATTTAAAAATGGCTTAAAACGAAATGAAGTTTTATGAAGAAATTTATACTAAATTTGATGATGGTAGCATATTGTAATGCTACAGCGTTTGCGCAGCAAAAAGTGATGCTTTCTGGTGTCTCCAATAGCTTCCGTATCGGAGATAGTATCCGCTATGACTTAGTGGATATAGAAAAGCTCTGTATCCCAGAGAATGATGAATCGACATGGGATTTCTCAAATCTTAAGTATTTGGGAAAGGAGAGAGAAGTGTCCTTCTATGGTAAGGATTCTGCAAAGGTTAGGATGATAGGGCAGGACGAGATGCTGGATTTCGTGCAAACTACAGCAGGCTTGTACTTGTCTCAGATACAGACATCCCTTGTGAAGATAGATTTCGTTGATACTTTTGAGTATCTTCGCTATCCCTTTGTTGCTAATGACTCCTTAGTGTGTAACATCAAAGGGCACGGAACTTATAGTTCAAAGATAAATTTTGTTCTGAGGGGAATAAGTAACACTAAGGCTATTGATATTGGAAAAATCATCCTTCCAGACAATGAATCTTTGTCCAATACGTTATTAATCAAGAGGAGTGTTAATGGAGTCATTATTCCTTTGAATGATAGCACGGAAGTAATGCCTAATGTCGAAAAGATGCAGTTGGAGGTTAATTCTTATGATTGGTATGCCCAAGGTTATCGCTATCCTGTGTTCAAGATATTGCTGGCATCTTTGAAAAATGCCAATCGAGAAATCTTGCAGAGAAAATATGCTTGCGTGGCCAATGTAGAGTGCTTCGAAAAGTTGGAAGATTCTGAAAATGAAAAGTTGCGAGCTGGGCAGCAAGGTAAGGAAACTCAAGAGCCGAAGACGTCTTCTCATATCACCTATCACGTAACGATTTCGGGTAAGCAATTGCACATAGTATATTCCTTGTCCTCAGACAGTCAGCTGCGGTTCGTGCTCAGTAACACATCAGGTATGCTCTTGAAGTCATTCAACCAGTATCAACCAGCAGGTGATGGATATGAGCAAGTAATAGATTTGGGCAATTTGCCACGAGGTGAATATGTCTTATATATTAATGTAAACAATCAGAGGATTTCAGAGAAAGTCTCCGTTGAGTAATTTAACTATAATAATGCGTTTCTTATGAAAAGTTTTATTTTCTATGATTTCTATTCAATGCAGCAGAGGAGTTGTAAAAATATACTCTGTTTGTTGTTTGTTGTTTGTTGCAATGTTCCATTTTCATTTTCCCAAGAAAACTCTTTGAGCATAGATAAGCTGTTACCAGATTTTAATCATCTGACTCCAGAGGCAGCTTCATTAGGAAAATATGGAACGATTGCGATGACAGAATATACAGGTACCCCGAACATTAGAATACCATTGCTTGAGGTGAAGTCTGGTGACGTATCATATCCAATAGAACTATATTATGATGCCTCTGGAATAAAAGTGGAGCAAAATGCGACTTTCGTAGGCTTAGGATGGAACTTAAGTTGTGGTGGCTATATAAAACATATTGTTTGTGGACGCGATGATTTTCTGCAAACACCTAATAGTCCTCAAAGTTATTTTGAAAGCAATTTTCATGTGTACTCGGCTTATAGTCCTTTTTATGCCCATTATATAGCTAATATGGGTATGGTTGTGTCGGGCTCATCTGTTGATATTTGTTTGCCACCAGGAAATGAAAAGCAGTATTTAATGTATTCTGATCTAGTCAGGGGATTTTATACTCCAGATGTTTTCCAAGGTAATTTTTGTGGAAACTCAGTATCGTTCTATATTGACAGGGAAAGGAATGTGGCAATCCCATTGGATGAGAACACTAGCAAGTATAAAATTGTTATTTCTGATTTTCAATATCATTATCCTGCAAATATTATATTGACGGATGAACATGGCGTCACCTATGAGTTTGAGGCTTTTAAGGAATATTCGAATAAGGATTCATATTTTTTGACTCATATATACGGATTGGATGGAAAAAATGGTAAGAGCCATATAGAACTCCAGTATGTTCAGCATTTTATGAATTATAGTAAAGGTATGGGAGGCGTAAAGACCTTTTATTCAGAAGCAAAGCTTGATGAAAAAAGCAATTATCCCAATGATATAGGAGGCCAAATGATGTCGCTTATGGGTGAGCATAAAACGTATATTAATACAACAGGTGATCCTTCTGGATTTTTTTACAAAGTATATCCTTCCAAGATAATCACTTGTCGTGATTCTGTCAGTTTTAGCATAGCAGATAGAATGGATTTAGATGGTGCAAAATCAATTGCCGGCATTGTAAGAAAATCTACTGTTAGGGGCAATGTTCTTGACAGAATATCTTTTAGTTATGATTATTTTAAAGAATCTTCTCCTCAGAATGGAACTTCTGGTAAACGTCTGAAACTTACAGGGGTAAAGGTTAACTCTAAAATATATGAGCTGGCTTATGAAAATTCAGAACTGCCTTCTCCTAGAAGCCTTTCTCAGGATTACTGGGGGTATTTTAATGGTATTGATAATGGTCGTACATTATGTGGCTCGCCAAGGTATAGCTTACAAGGTGAATTGGTGAACCCCGTATCTTATCTGGGTAATGCCAATCGTTATGCATCGGAAAAATATTCTAAGGTAGGAGTGTTGACTAAACTCACATATCCAACAGGCGGCTATTCATGTTTTGAATATGAGCCTAATCGTTTTGATGACGAATATTACTATCCGGATGCAGCCGATAGGTTTGTTGTTTCTGTTGTTGGGTGTAGTGCCAATGCTTATGGTACTGGAGGATTTAGTCATCAAAAGAAGGAAATCACAGTGACGGAAACAACAGAATATAGCTTTCGTGTTTCTTTGTATACCCCAGACTTGAACAGATATACAGCAAAAGCTTGTTTGAAAAATGAGGATACAGGTGAGATTATTAAAAGCTATTCAACTTCTGATTTTTCGATTGGAAGTCCGTATGGCAACACCATGCGATTGACATTGGCTCCAGGAAAATACTCTTTGGAGGTTGAGGTGCCGGAGTGCAAAGGTTCTTCGATACCTGTGGCAGAATGTTCCTTAAGTTATCAGATAGTAAAAGTAAGTGATACTTCTGGAAGAGAAAAAGGAGGAATGTCACTTGGCGCAGGTTTACGAATTAAGAATATCAAAAATTATGATTCAACTAATGAATTGCTTGGTGAAACCAGATATGAATATCAAAACGGCAAGTTGTTGATACCGACACAAAGATTGGAAAAACATTTTGTGGATTATTCATATATTGGTGTAAATGATCATGTGGAAAAATCCGTAAATGTTGCTTTCGATTATGCAAGTTCGGAACCAAGTTATTCTTACATATGCTCGTTGAGTAATCCGGCAATGGTTGGCTATTCTAAAGTCACTAAATATGACTTAGATTCTTCTGGCATGTTGTTGAAAAAGACTTTGACAGAGTATTATAACCAAGGGTATAGTCTGGACAATAGTATCAATGCGAGGGTTAATAATGCTTTCTTTTATAATCCGAAGGGTTATTTGAATGGAAAAATAAAAAGTGAAACGGTGTTTTCTACAGATGGCATGCCTTTGCGTAAGTTGGAGTATTCGTATGATAAGAAAGAGTTGGGATATGCCTTGTTTCCAAAATGTGTGCCTACTCATCTGCCAAGTCAATCCCTAACAGTAGGAAAATTTGATTTAGCTATATTGAGGAAACCTATAGAATGGTGTTATCTTACAAGGGCAAAAGAAATCAATTATGAACAGGGAAATGTCAAGCTCGCCAAAGACATAAACTATTCGTATAATCAACAAAATATGCAAATATCGTTAGAAAATATTGCAGATGAGTATGGGAAACAAACGGCTGCTACGTATTATTGGTATCCGTGTGATGATAAATCAGCAGGCTCGGCTTTACTTGTTGACAAGCATTGCATGAGCAAAATCACAGGGCAAGAGTTCTATCGTAATGGTACTTTTACTGGAGGCGGACGATATGATTTTACACAATCAAATGGATTGCCTGTAATAAATAAGTGCTATTCGATAATTTCAGACAGATCATTAGTATTGGAAGCTACTATAGATGCCTATGATGAGCATGGTAATATATTGCAATATGAGGGAAAGGATGGTGTGCCTGTAACATTGCTATGGTCTTATAATTATCAATGTCCTGTTATGAAAATCGTAGGGGTGACCTATGCAGAAATGAAAGGTCTCTCAAGTTATGTCGCATCATTGGGTGGTCGGAATTACTTATCAAAAAGTATGCTGCTGTCTATTTATGAGGCTGCGCGAAATAAGGGATGCCAAACGACTGCTTATGTGTATGATGAACGTTTGAATATATCGTCTGTCATCAATCCAAATGGATACGAAACGAGTTATTCCTACGACTCGGAAGGCAGGTTGGAAAGCGTTAGAGATCATATTGGTGTTTTGCATGGATATTCATATAATTTCAAACAAAGATGAGAATAATAAGAACTGTAAGTATGTTGCTTCTTCTTTGTGCCTTGACCATTTCTTCCAAGGCACAAAGTCCTACTCAAAACTATGTGATGAGTAAGGAGGTGCTTGACGTGGACGGAACTCACGCCATAACGACTGTTACGTATTATGATGGTTTGGGGAATCCTGTGGAGACTGCAACCAATGGGCTTGGTGGTACAGGAAAGTATGCCTATACATTACAGGAACATGATGCGCTTGGCAGGGAAAAGCAGAGCTGGCTTCCTGGAACGCAGAAGGATGGTTGCTCTTTCGTGGCCCCTTCCGAACTGTCCTCCTCTCTCATAACCTTTCATAAAGACCGGAATCCGTACTCTGTTAATAGTTATGATGCCTTGGATAGACAGGTTTCAACATTGGGTGCTGGGGAATCTTGGCATACGGCGAAAAAGTCTGTTGAACAGCGATATGGTTCGAATGAAGCGAACAGTATTAAACGCTACCAAGTGAGTGGTTCTGGTAGTTTGGTGGAAAATGGCTATTATGCAGCCAATTCCCTTTCTATGTTGGAAGTGACTGATGAAGATGGAAAGACAAAGCAGACCTTCAGTGATTTATTTGGTAATAAGGTGTTGGAGCGCAGGGATGTGGACAATGACACATATTATGTATATGACAATATTGGTCATCTTCGCTATGTGCTTTCTCCTTCTTATCAGGAATGTTCAGATTTACAAAAGTATGGCTATGAGTATCGTTATGACAAGTATGGCAGGTGCGTGTGGAAACGTCTGCCTGGCTGTGAATATCAACAAATGTGGTATGATGCAGCTGACAACTTGATGTTCTCTCAAGATGGCGAACAGCGTAAGAAGGGTTTGTATCTTTTCTATCTCTATGACAAAATGAAACGTAAAGTTCTTTTGGGTACGACAACTAGCATAAATGCCTCTTGCATTTCTGCTTTGGCAACCTATGAGGAGCAAGTCGGCGGTTTGTGCAACAGTGGCTATACCCCATTGGGAAACTTAGGTCTTGGAAATGAACAGCTTCTAAGAGCTAGGTATTATGACAGCCATAGCTTTTTGAATCGCCAGCTGGTCAAGAACCTTACCTCAAAAAGTTTGTCAGCAAAGACTGTCGGTTTGCAAGACTCCTTCAACATAGGATTACAGACAGGTGTTGTGACACGAAACACAGAGGGTGACCTCTTGGCTTCTGTGTTCTACCATGACTTGCGTGGCTTGGTCGTTGAGTCAATGCTGATTATGCCAGAAGAAGTGTTTTTGAGGCAATCCACCAAGTATAGCTTTACAAGAAATGCAGTTGAGGTCAAGACTGAATTATCGAAAGTGGATATGGTAAAGACCGTTACCCAGCAATATGTATATAATCCAAACAATGACAAGGTAGCAACCGCTACCTTACAAGTTGATGATGTAACAAGAGCGGTGGCTTCGTATAGTTATGATGGCATCGGTAGGCTCGTCTCGGTGAAGCGAAGCGACAATGCGGGTATGGTTAACTATGCCTACAACATCCGCAACTGGCTGAAGGAGACGAAGTCGGACAGATTCAGGCAGAGTCTTTATTATGAGACAGATGGGGAAAATCCATGCTTCAATGGAAACATCAGCCGCATGCAATGGCAATCAGGCAAGGACCATGTGCTCCGTGGTTACGACTTTGCCTATGATGGCTTGAACCGCTTGGAGGAATCTACCTATGCGGAGGGTGAGGATATGAACCAGAACAAGAATCGTTATTCAGAGAATGTTCTGTCTTATTCCGCCAACGGCAGTATTGAGCGATTGCAGCGATATGGCAAGAAGAACAATGGAACCTTTGGTCTCATTGACGACTTGACGTACTCCTATAATGGCAACCAGATAATGGCAATCAGCGATAAGGCTGGTAGTTTGCTCTATGATGGCTCTTTTGATTTCAAGGATGGAGCTAATGCTGACGACGAGTATTTCTATGATACTAACGGTGCTTTGATAAAGGACTTGAACAAGGGCATCAGCAATATAGAGTATGATGTCCTTGGCAACTTGAAGTGCATCACTTTCTCTAATGGCTTCAAGACAAGATATATCTATGATGCAGCAGGAAACAAGCTGAGAACCACCCATGAATCAGCCGTAACGAATACGACCGACTACATAGGTAACTTCGTTTTTGAGGATGGAAAGTTAGACAAGTATCTCTTCGATGGTGGCTATTGCTCTTTTGATAATAATCAGAATCCAACCTTCCTTTATTACGAGAAGGACCATCTTGGCAGCGTAAGAATGGTTGTAAACGAGAAAGGTACAATAGAGCAGGTAAACCATTACTATCCATTCGGAGGTGTATATGGTGATTTGTCATACAATGCAGAAATCCAGAAAAGCAAATACATTGGTAAGGAATTCTACCATATGTATGGTTTGGACTGGTATGACCATGGTGCAAGAATGTATGATGCGGCTAGGGTAGCTTGGGATAAGACGGAAAGACTCTATGGAAAATTTAATAATTGGAATTTGTATTGCTATGGCTTAGACAACCCAATTAAATTTATCGACAAGGATGGGCGTGAACCTGGAGATTTTTTTGAATCTCCAGAAAAGGCTGCTTTAGATTTTGCGCTATTTTATAATGATAATTCCATTCGTGACAATAAAGAATTTGCTTCAAGTATTTATGCTGTCCAAAATGATTATGGTGATAGGGGCTATACTTATACTCTTCCTAATGTAGGTCAAGAGAATCATTGTATTCCAAGTTTGCCAACGTTAGGTAGTTTTTTGGTCGCAATTGTTCATACGCATGGAAGCGCAACATCATCTGATGGGACGATTTATGCAAATAATGAGTTTTCGGGTAGTACGATGACAAGATATGGTAAAAAAATGCCTGTAACTAATTTGAAAAATGTAACTCAAAAAAGGACAGATATATATCAAGCTAATTATTTGAAAGTGGATTCTTATTTGGCAACTCCTAATGGAAGTTTGTTGAAATATGATTATAAGCGTGGTAAAATTTCTGTTATTAGTACAGAAATTCCAAGTGATGTTACTGATAAAACAAGAAAAAATGATATTTCAACATCTGAAAATTACGAAATTGATGCTGATGCATTAAGAAGAATGATAGATAAATTATTGCGTTTAAATACTAATAGCCATTTAATATTCAAGTGATATGACAAAGTCAAATATAATTTGGGGGCTAATCTTTGGATTTTTGTCTTCTGTAACTTATTTTCATTTTGTTTCAAATGATAGCGTTTATCAATCGGAAAAGTTGTTTAAATATGTCGGTTTTGTAGATTATAGTGAGGATGTAATCTCACATGAGCAACTGATGAAACTTATTGAAGAAAATTATCAGAGAATTCCAAAATGTAATTATGGCGTTGCAATTGTCAAAACTCCTGAAACTGCAGCAAATATTGGATTGTCGATACTGTCTTCTAAATTTGGTGAGGAGTTTGTGGATGCTCAAAAACCTTTTCGGGTTTATTTGCTTAATGGTAAGGTCTGGATGTTGCAAGGAAATGTTGCTGATAATAAAGGTTCCGTAATCTTAATTCAAAAATTTGACGGAACAATTCTTTCTATAAAAAAATAATAAGATTATGAATGGAAAAAAACATTATTTATTTTTAATCATAAGTATTGTTGTGGGGTGTTGCTTTGGCTATGCATTTCATATAAAATATGACCACACGCAGATTAAAGCATATTGTTATCAAGGTCTAAAATCGTGCAATTTGAAATTGCCTGTTGTGAATGGTTTTTACAAACCTGATAGCAGTGTTTTGAATCTAGAGGGTGGTGTGCTCTCGGATTTTAAAGTGGCCGGAGAAGTTGGTTTTATGATATTGAAAGATATTTATGGGTATGATAAAATATATAAGCAAAAGCCATTCTTAATAGAGAAGGATTTTGAGTCTTGGACTGTTTCTGGTTCTGGTGAGGATTTCTCTCCTTATCAGTTGGGAGGAGTTTCCTATATTGTCATAGATAGAAAAACGGGTATGGTGATTGATTTTTCATTTGAAAAGTAGTATAACTGAGCCAAGTGGAAAAAATATGGAAGGAGATTCCGCAGCCTTATACTCAGTTTCGTGACTATAATATGCTGACTAAAGATCTCATCGACCAGGAAGTAAGATTAAAGTACAGTACACCCATGGGGCAGACCTATGGATTCTTATTCACCAATTATTATCCGGAACTGTTGAGAAAGCACAAGGCTCAGGGGGATATTGCGATAACAAATTCTGAAATTGCTACGGTGGAACAATGGGCTAAGAATCTGGATAGCATGACTATCAAGCAATATCAGACGACAGATGCCAAGGAGCAGGAGAAAATAGAAAATGCTTTTTCCAACTCAGCCCTTGCCAAGCGCGCTACGGCTATCATTGGAAGAGAAGATATTGCCAAGATGCTTAAGGATGAGACTCCTCTCCTCGAAGTATATTATGCCCAGCATATAGCTGATAGCATGGGATGCAGCCAGCAGCAGAAAGATGTCATCATCTCCAAAGCCATTCTTCATGTGTTGGAAAGACTAGCTATGCCACTCAATAGTTATGGGCTTGACCTGGCAGAACATTGTATCAGTTGCCCGCCAGCTTGACAAACTGGAGAAAATCATCAAGGAGCTGAGTAAATAAGAAAAAGATGGCCTCGCAAAATGCGGGGTCATCTTTTCTGTAATCAAGGATTATCTATCAATAGAGCATGCCAAACATCCATAACGAGATGATGTTGCCATAACCCTATGATGATGCAAAAAAGAAATAATCCTCTTTTTCGCACACGTATATATTTTTTTAGAAAAAAGTCTCATAGTCTCATTTGTAGCCGAAAATAGTACATTATATCCTTGATATAAAGATATTTATAACTAATGAGACTTCTTGCAAAAAGTAGAAAGAAGTCTCACAGAAGTATCATTAAAGATAATACAAAGCATGCGAAAAGCCAGTTTAAATATCAGAAAAAGTCATTTTAAGTATCTCAAAAATGCATTTTAAATATCGCAAAGAATCAAAAGAATATTGACCAAAAATAAGTCCGATGTTTGGGTACTCGTTGCCCGCATTGTGGGCAATGAGTGCCCAGCACAGGGGCTGCCGATGCCCACTTGGTGGGCTACGGATGCCCGTGTAACGGGCACAGAAAGACCAACCGAAGGGCATAAAGGGACCATCTGATGAACTGACTTTTCCTGATTTCAGTAGATGCTTTTTTTACTTTATAAACTAGAAAGGTAGACACTATCAATTTCATAAAACTGAAACAGTAGACGCATTAGCTAAAAGTGCAGTCAATGATGCTTTCATGATACATCAATGAGACTTCTCGGCGCTAAAACCGAGAAGTCTCATTGTTGCTAATTCTTTATATAACAAGTGCTTAAGCCATATTTTTCAAACAAAAATGAGACTATGAGACTTTTTTCGCTAAAAAACTTTTTCACGTAAGCGATCGGCGTCTATAAAAGATGAAAAACTCCCAAAAAGTTTGGAGATTTAACCAAAACACCTCATCTCATTTTATGACGCACCCTCTTCTTACTTGTTACATCATATAAGCTCTTTAATAGACGTTGATAGAGTGATAAAATTCCCTTCAAGGTATTGGGTACACAGTTGAATACATAATAAATCCCGAAATCGCTTGGCGGTTTCGGGATTTTTGCTTA
>OLXH01000999.1_pt1 | contig 11754 bp, 8 predicted proteins | sample 1673391 | NCBI WGS metagenome assembly OLXH01 (sample SAMEA103958110, study PRJEB25191) | human gut metagenome | reverse complement strand
CACCAATTAGAACAAAGGTGCAACCAGTCTTAATATACATTGTCCGATTCTCAGGATTCTCGGCTTATTGATGTACTTGTCGGTTACTTCCTCACTTCTTCTGAAAATGTTGTAGAAATCATTAAGTATGTCGGCAGCAGTTTCCCTGCCGTATACATATGCAGCATTTTCAAAGTGAAGGTAAAGACTTCTGAAGTCCATGTTGATTGTGCCGACAACAGATACTTCTCCATCGCTTACCCACTGTTTTGCATGAATGAAGCCCGGTGTGTATTCGTATATTCTTACGCCGTATCTTACGAGATCTGCATAATATGATCTTGTGAGGCTGTAAGTAAGCTTCTTATCAGGAATACCAGGTGTTACAATTCTAACATCAACACCTCTCATTGCTGCCATTGCAAGCTCTCTGGACATCTCTTCTGTAATAAGCAGATATGGTGTTGTAATGTAAAGATAATGCTTGGCACTCTTAATAATATTAAGATAAACATTTTCAGCAACCCTGTTGTTATTAAGTGGACTGTCAGCGTAAGGAACAACATACTGATTATTATTAACAGCCTTGTAGCCATAGTCAGAGGCTTTAATATATTTGACATAATCATCCTGAGGCTCGTCTGTTTTCTTAATAGAGTTCCACATAGAAAGAAACAGCATTGTAAGAGTCTTAACGGCATCGCCGGTCAGTTTAAGACCGGTATCTTTCCACTCACCATATGGATGTGTTATGTTAAAGTACTCGTCAGCAAGATTATAACCGCCTGTGAAACCGACCTTACCGTCAATTACGGTAATTTTTCTGTGATCACGGTTATTCATGAACATATTAAATGCAAGCTTAATAGGATTGAATACGCGGCAGTCAATACCATTGGCACGCATTTCTTTGATGAAATCCTTGTTAAGGAAGAAGATACTTCCTACATCATCATAGAATAATCTGACTTCAACGCCTGCGGCAGCTTTTCTTATAAGTACATCTTTAATTCTGTCAAAGCTTGAAGCTTCTTCAATAGCATGATATTCCATAAATATGAACTTTTCAGCTTTTTCAAGTTCTTTAAGCTGTGCTTCAAGACCTTCCTCACCTATGGAATAGAATTCAATATCCGTATTCTTATATACAGGATATCCTTCATGATTACTCAGATAATGGAACTGGTTATATATATAGATATCCTTATCTTTAACCTCATTAAGAATGTTTTCATCCTGAGAAAGAGATTTTTTATAGGATTCTTCTATTGAATTAAATCTTTTCTTTACATTTCTTGTAACAATGGAACGTCCAAAAAGCAGATAAATAAGTATACCAAGTATAGGAAATGCAAGAATCACAATTATCCATGGCATTTTCATGGCTGAATTAGTAGATGTTCCGTATATCTTAAGCACAAGAATAATTGCAATAAATGTGCTTAATAATGAAATCCATGCGTAGTCCCTGTAAAAATATAATAAAAGATAAGCCAGCCACGCAACCTGGATAAGTACAAATATACCTGTAGCCAGAAGCCGTCCAAAACTGTTTTTTACGGCTGTTTTCTTTTCGGTTCTCATATGCTTGCGATTATCCATAATTTTCTTATCTCCTTGTCCTATTAATCAGATTGCCTTTCCAGCAAACTGTGTCATATACAGCTCATAATATCTGCCTTTAGCAGCAAGCAGAGACTCATGATTACCTGTCTCGACAACTCTTCCATTATCCATAACAACTATGACATCAGCGTCCTGAATAGTTGACAGACGGTGTGCAATAATAAGGCTTGTTCTGTTCTTCATAAGATTAGTCATTGCATCCTGAATCTTTTTTTCTGTTCGCGTATCAACACTTGAGGTTGCTTCATCGAGTATAAGAATCTTAGGACTGGCAACAAATGCTCTTGCAATTGATAGTAACTGGCGTTGTCCCTGTGACAGATTCTGTCCATCTTTGGCGAGCATGGAATCATATCCATCAGGAAGATGCATAATCATATTATGGCAGTTAGCCTTCTTTGCAGCAGCAATGATTTCAGTATCCGTTGCATCCTGTCTTGAATATAGAAGATTATTCTTTACAGTGTCGGCAAAAAGAACAGTATCCTGTAAAACAATTGCAGTATTCTTCCTAAGATTCTCACAGTCGATATCTTTAATATTAACACCATCAATGGTTATACTGCCGTTGTCAATATCGTAGAATCTCATAAGAAGATTGACAACAGTAGTCTTGCCGCTTCCGGTGCTTCCTACAAGTGCAACCTTCTGTCCTGCTTTAACCTTAAGGTTGAAATCATGTAATACTTGTTTCCCCTGAATATAAGAGAAATCAACATGATTAAATTCAATGTTGCCAGTAGAATTATCCATTGTAAATTCACCTGATTTGTCCTCGGAAGGTTCATCAAGAACAGCAAATACTCTTTCAGCTCCGGCTATGGCAGTCTGAATCTGACCCCATATATTGGCAAGCTCGTCAATAGGTCTGCCAAACTGCTTGGCATATACGATAAATGCTGATATTACACCGATGGATACATATCCTTTAATAGCAAAATATCCTCCAGCCCCTGCAATAATGACGAAGCCGATATTGTTAATGACATTCATAACAGGTCCCATAGAACCACCAAGAATCTCGGCTTTAATACCAACCTTGGTAAGTTCATCAGATGTATTATTAAAATCACTGCATACATTTTCTTGTCTGTCAAATGCTGTAACAGTCTTGATGCCAGTGACCATCTCCTCAACAGTACCATTAAGCTGTCCCAAAAGAACCTGCCGTCTGGAATAGAATTTCCTCATGGCTTTAGATAAATTCTTAGTCGCAAATATAGTAAGAATTACTGTTGTGCAAGAACATAATGCAAGCTGCGGGGATAAAGCAACCATCATAATGACAGTTCCAATAATAGTGAGAACACCTGAGAATAACGAACTCATGGACTGTGATACAGTGTTGGAGATATTCTCAACATCATTAGTCATCCGGCTCATAATGTCGCCATGTGAATGCTGGTCAATATGCTTTACAATTCTCTGGCTTAATATGGCACTTAGTCTTGTCTGTATAAATGTACATATACTGTATATTATGTATACCACCAACATGAAGATAAGTATATGGTTTAAATTATTAAATTTTCTTAAAGAAATATAATCAATTGCCTGACTCTGAAGCTTTGGAGCATAGACAGAGCATACAACCATTACAACTACAGCGATGAAAAGAGCGATAATCACAGGTATTTCTTTAGCAAAATACTGCATAAGGCGCATAAATGTTTCCTTGCCGTTGACAGGCTTTTCGACAGCTGCGCCCCTGTTTCTAGGTCCTCCCTTCATGCCGGGAATTCTCATATTAATCTGTGATATATTCTTATCCTCAGCCATAATATTTCTGTCTCCTTGCTATTTCTTATTCAACTGTGAATTATATATATCCTGATATATTGCACTGTTTTTGAGCAGTTCGTCATGAGTGCCGACAGCACTTATATGTCCGTCATCAAGAATTACAATTCTGTCAGCATCTTTAACAGAGGCAATTCGCTGTGCAATAATAATCTTAGTAGTGTCCGGATATGCATTTTTAAGCATTGAATACAGATTAGCTTCTGTCTTTAAGTCAAGTGCACTTGTTGCATCATCAAATATAATAATCTCTGCATGTTTAAGAATTGTACGGCTTATGGCAACTCTCTGCTTCTGACCGCCGGAAAGACTCGTTCCCTGTTGTGTCACAAGAGTATCAAATCCGTCTGTTGAAGTACTGATGAATTCCATAGCCTGTGCGATAGAAGCTGCATTTGCAATATCGGTATCAGTTGCATTTTCACGACCCCACCGGATGTTCTCTTTAATAGTGCTTTGGAATATTTCACTTTTCTGGAGTGCAACAGATATACGCTCACGCAGATTCTTAAGGTTATATTCCCTGACATCAATATCATCAACAAGCACGCTTCCTTCGCATACATCATAGAATCTTGGAATCAGGTTAATAAGGCTTGTTTTACCACAGCCGGTTTCACCGAGAATACCGATAGTTTCGCCGGGATTGATAACCAGATTAATATTATCAAGAATCTTCTTATCGCCAGTTAATGGATATGCAAATGTTACATTTTTAAATTCAATTTTACCTTTAATAGAAGTTGTGGCGTTAAATGAACCATCTTTGATAGAAGGCTCGCAAGCAAGCACTTCATTAATTCTTCTGCCTGAAGCAATACCTCTTGATGCGGTCTGGAACATATTAGTCATTCGCATAACTGCATTAAGTGACTGCGTGACATATGTAATTGCTGCCATGACATTACCTGGTGTTACAGAACCGTTGGCAACCTGAATACCACCGACCTTGATAACTGCAACTACAGACAGGTTGAGAATAATATTCATAATTGGCTGCATATATGAGAAAATCATCAGCACATTAAGCTGAGTATTTACAAGGTCGTCATTGGATTTTCCGAACCGCTCTTTTTCGTAATCTTCTTTAACATATGCTTTGACAACGCGGAAACCTGATACATTTTCCTGCATTACATTATTAACATTATCAAGCTTTTGCTGCAGTTTTGAAAAAAGTGGATTAGCTTTAGAAAGAAAATATATAACACATATGGTTACAAGCGGCAGTGCACATGCGATAACTGCACCAAAGCTTAGATTAAGGGATAACATGCATATTATGCCGCCGGCAAAAAGCATAAATGTCCTTATAAAACCACGCATACTCATCTGGATAAAATTCTGTAACTGTGTTATATCGTTGGTAACTCTTGTGATAAGTGAACCTGTAGAGAATTTGTCAGTCTGTTCGAAGGAGAAAGACATAATATTTTTAAATATATCTTTTCTTAAATCATTACCAAAATTCTGCGATGCAATATTAGCACACACACCACATAAGATACCGGATAATCCGCCAAGAATTACGAATATTATCATCTTAAGTCCTTCGGTAAGTACAAGATTCAGATTACCAACACCGTTATTAGATAAACCTAAAACACCTTCATCCACGATGGTGCTCATTAAACGAGGCTGAACGAGGTCCGCAAGAACCTCGCCCACCATGAATAAAGGTGCAAGAATGGCAAAAAGCCAGTATTTTTTAAGATATTTCAGCATATAAAAACTCCCTGTCTTTAAATTAATTATTCAAAAACCTTCCTTATGCTGTCGTAATGAAGAAATTCTCCTCTGTCAGCGATAGCCTTGATTTCTTCTGCTGTAGCAAATCTGAAACCGGCAGTCTCTTCTGTCTGTAAATGTATATCTGCTTCTGTAATATCCATGTTAAACTTATAGATATCAACAAAATAATTATCCTTTTCTTCAGGATTATCTCTTCTGTAAGAAAATTCAAATCCGCCATCAGCATGTGATACATCAACACCGGTTTCTTCTAAAACCTCACGGCAGACAGCCTGAAAAGATGTCTCTCCAGCCTGGCATGCACCGCCTGAGACTTCCCAGTGCCCTGGTGCCCATGCTTTAGTTAAGACTCTCTGTGTTATTAAAAATGTATTATCAGGTCTTTTGATTATGCCAAGAACAGTTAAGTGATAGTCACCATCCTTCATGTTCCAGTCATTACGTTTCATAGTACGGCCTGTAAGCTGTTTATCGACATCATAGATATCCCATATCTCGCCCATTATTAATCGTCTCCTGTTAAACTAATTATCTTTATGTTTTTTCAGATAGTCAAGTACGCTGTGTACAGCAACATTTCCTTCACCAACAGCCTTGGCATACTGATAAGGTCTGCCTGTACAGTCACCTGCTGCATATACACCATCAATGTTAGTCTTCTGAGTTCTGTCAACAATAATATGTCCACCAGCCATATCAAGTCCTGATAATAATACACCCGGATTGATAGAATCCTTTAAGAAGAAAGCTCCGCTTACAGGGATAGCTTCTCCCTTGAAAGTTACTGAAGCAACCTTCTTATCTCCGTCAACACTTGCAGGAAGTCCGTTAAAATGCGTTATGTTATCATATTGTAACGTGGTTTCCTTATAAGGTGTGAAAAGATATATATGATTAGCAAGTCCTGCTAAAAATGTTACTTCATCCTCGAATTTAGGTGATGCACATATAACAGCAATATCCTTATTCTTATATAATGCTCCATCACATGTAGCACAATAACTTACGCCACAACCAAGGAGTCTTGCTTCACCTTCAATCTCTCTTGTTGTTGTCATACCAACAGTCATTATGACAGCTTTGGCTTCATATATCTCATTATCAGCACCGGCTGCAAAATAACCGCCGCAGTCATATATGGAATTAACCTGTGACTCTGTTATAGTAATGCCACAGTCGTCAATCTGCTTTAAGAACACAGACTGCATTTCGCTTCCTGTAACAGCAGGAAGTCCAGGATAATTCATGATTTTCTCGGCTTTCTCTATCTTAGTGCTTAGTGCTCTTGAACCAAACCATATAAAGTTAAGATTTCTTGCTTTAGCAGTGAGTGCAGCAGATATTCCCGCAGGTCCGCTGCCGATTATCATAAGGTCATACATATTACATAGCCTCCTTATTATGTTGACTTATAAACTAGTATTAATTAAAGGAAACGGCTTATACGCTCTTTCATCTGCTCTTCGCCCATGATATGAACGATAGTCCATAAATCAGGTGTATTAGCTCTGCCGGTTACCGCTATTCTTACCACCTCTGCAACATCTGATACATTACCCTTGAAGTTCTCAGGATTAGCCTTGTAAGCCTTCATATCAGAAGCATAGCCGTTCTTGTCAGCTATTTCCTTAAGCTTGTTAAACCACATGCTGTTATCATCATTATGGTCATAAGCAGCAAGGTAATCGTTAAGAATAATCTTAACCTCGTCATCAGCTAATCTGAATTCATCTCTTTCACCTGATTTGCCATCAAAGAAGAAACTGATAAGTTCAAATATCTGCTTAGCATACATGAAGTCTTTTCTTCTTCTCTTGGCACCAACACCCATGTAAAGTCTTAATATAGCAAGTAACTTCTCTTTGTCAGCAAACCATACCTTTTCCATCTCAGGTTCATTCTCTAATGCCCAGTTGTGAAGAAATTCGTATAAATCATCCTCTGATAACTTAGAAAGCTCATTCTTACAGATGTTATGAAGCTTTTCCTTATCAAATAATGCACCTGAAACACTCATCTTATCTACAGAGAATGGGAATTCATTGATATCCTTGTCAGGGAATTTTTCATGCCATTCCTCAAAGTTAGAGTTAAGGAGTGTAAGAAGATAAACCTTCATTGTGTATGGATGGTAACCGTCTTTTCTATAGTAATCAAGTGAAAGCTCCGGATCCTTTCTCTTAGATAACTTTCTCTTTCCGCCAGTCTCCTCATCAAACTTCATAAGGTGCGCTGTGTGTGCGTATTTTGGCATCTTGAAGCCTAATACATGGAATAATTCATAGTGTATTGGAACGGAAGCAAGCCATTCACCACCACGTACAACTGTAGTAGTTCTCATAAAGTGGTCATCAATTGCGTGTGCAAAATGATATGTTGGAATACCATCTTTCTTAAGAAGAACTACATCATGGATATTCTCTGGAAGCTTAATCTCTCCCTTAATGCTGTCTGTAAATGTGATTTCATTCTCAGGACTTCCCTGAGAACGAAGTCTTAATACATAAGGCTTTCCTGCCTTAAGATTTTCCTCGATAGTCTCTAAAGAAAGGTCACGGCATACAGCATATTTGCCATAATATCCAGTAAGAACCTTATCAGTCTCCTGCTGTAATCGTACAGCCTCAAGCTCTTCCTCTGTACAGAAGCAAGGGTAAGCAAGACCTTTAAGTACAAGCTCCTTTGCAAATGTATGATAGATATCAACTCTCTGTGTCTGATAATATGGTCCGTATGCATTAACCGGGTCAGAATCCGGGAAGCCTGCACCTTCATCAAATTCAATATCAAAATATCTTAAAGAATTGATTACAAGGTCAACAGCACCTTCAACAGTTCTCTTGGCATCAGTATCTTCAATTCTTAAGTAGAATACACCGCCGTTCTTATGTGCAATTCTCTCATCAGCCAAAGCACTGTAGAGATTGCCAAGATGGATAAAGCCTGTAGGGCTTGGACCTAATCTTGTTACCTCTGCCTTGTTTGGAAGTTTTCTATATGGGTATTTCTCCTCATAATAATCAGGTGTCTTATCCACATCAGGGAATAAGAGCTCTGCTAATTTCTTACAATCCTGTTCGTTCATTATTAATCTCCTTATATTGCTAAATAAATCTCATAATATTTTACACATTTTGCAGACGCATTTCAACCTTGAATATTAATCTGTGTTAATTCTGGGCTTTTTATTGTATTTAAAATGCATATATGCCTGTCTATAGCTCACAAGCTCCGATTTCCTCGCTTAGTATGAGTAAATACCGCTATCTACATAGTTTATTACGGTGTGCGAAGTCAAACGCGCTTCGCTTGAACGAGACTTCACACACCGAACTTTTGTATATAGCGGTATTAACTCATACACAGCTCATCAATAGTCGCTTGTGAGCTATAGACAGGCATATATGCATATAACTATATTGAAAAAGCCCAAGATTAACATATATTAAGTATATTGCGGAATGCGTATGCTACGCCGTCTTTATCGTGGTGCAGCGTTACGTGGTCGGCTATTTGTTTCAGGTGTGGGGCGGCGTTTTCCATTGCTATTCCTACGCCGGCGTATTCTATCATGTCTGTGTCGTTGTCTGCGTCGCCGAAGGCTGCTACATTTTCACGGGACAGACCGAGGTATTCTGTTAAGAACTTAACGCCTGATTTCTTGCCTGCATCTTTATATGATATCTCAAGAAGCTGGCTTATTGAACTTGTCATGTAGACTTCGTCTGTGGCTTTTCTTATTCTGTCCATTATGTTTTTCTTTAATTCATCGTCGCCGACTACTATATCTAAACTGTCCAGTTCATGACAGTGTTCAAGTATAAAGCCTTTAATATCATCTTTAAGAAGTCTTGTTTTCTTAACATAGGCAAGGGAATGTTCGGTTGCACCGTATTTTTCAGGGTGCCTGATATACTCTGTTGAAGCGAAGGCCTGTCCTTTTATAAATGCTTCATATGTCACAATATCATTCTCTGTGAGTTTAAGTATTGTCTTTACTGATTCCGGTGTAAGAACATAGGATTTAAGGCACTCTTTGCCTGCAATACGGTATATGGCAGCACCATTGCTTGTTATTGCATATTCAATTCCGGGAACTGATATGACATCCTCAGGCAGTGTGTCAAATGCACGTCCGCTTGCGATACATACATGTACTCCGTTGCTTATGGCATCAATTAATGCCTGTCTGTTTACTTCTGACAGATGGCTTTCTGAATTAAGAGTTGTCCTGTCTAAATCAAGAGCCACAAGTTTAATATCTGTATTCATAATAATCACCTTGTTTCCGTACTTTTCATTGTAATAGCCATTATAAATAAATAAGGCTGTCCCTTTAAGGACAACCTTATATGTATAGTGATGATATGTCAATATTTTAAGCAGATTTTTTATCATCTTTCGATGGCTTAATCTGCCCCTGAACGATTTCGATAATTTCATCAGATAAGAAATTAAGCTCGTCTGCGTCGTGGCAGGCAATTATAATTAAAGCACCTCTTTCCCTGTGCCTGATGAGTATGTCACGAATCTGCTCTGTACCTGTATCATCAAGTGCATTGATTGGTTCATCAAGGATAATGATATCGGGATTCTCCATGATGGCAGCAGCAATTCCAAGTCTCTGTTTCATACCAAGTGAGAACTTATGGAAAGTTCTTTTATCATCAGGATCAAGACCAATCTCGGTAAGAGTCTCGCGTATGCGGTTATCATCAATACGTCTGCGGATAGATGCAAGTGTTTTGAGATTTTCAAATGCAGTGTAATTATTAATAAAAGATGGATTTTCAATTAATAATCCGATACTTGGCGGAAACATAATATCTTTTCCGATAATCTGTCCATTAATATCAACAGTACCCTTAACCTTGATAAGACCTGAAATAGCCCTCATAAGCATAGTTTTACCACAGCCGTTCTTTCCCTTGAAACCATATATTTTGCCTGATTCCATGCGCAGATTGATATCTTTAAGGATATCATTGCTCTTAATTTTCTTTGAAACATTTGTAAGCTGAATATACATATTAATCCCCCTTAGATAAAGTCTTTTTTCTTTGAATAAATAATACCGGCTGCAACCAGTAATATATTGATCGCCAGCATTAAGCACAGACCGTACGGCCATCTGTTGTATACATGAGGTATGCGGATAGTCATGAAATAATTATAAAAGAACCATTTCATACTGCATATGCTCACAATAAAGAAGAACAGATTAACAACGAATCCGAATACCGCATTGCTGATATAAGCAAGCAGAAGGCTTATGCCCGTCATAGTTACGAGACACACAAAACACAGTATAATAACCAGAGGCATATTGAAATCAAGTTCAAGCTTAGTCTGTAAAAATATTCTTACTGCCTCAGTGCCTGTAATGTTAAGTGACATTGAAAATCTGCTGCCAGTCATAAGCAGACCAACAATTGTGTTAGCAGCAAATATACCTGCCATATATATAATTACAGCCAGTAACATAGTGATATATTTGCTGAGCCACCAGCCGGAAGCTGAACCTGAGATAACAAGAATATTCTTTCCGACAGCTTTCTGGTCAGTCGTTATGTAATAAGTTATTATAAATGTGATATACAGCACTATAAGAATCTCAAACAGCGGAATGTCAATCTGCATGCCGGGAGAGAATTCTTTTGCACCTCTGAATACATACAGCAGGGAATCTCCAAGAGAAATACTGCTGATTCTGGAATTCTTAATACATCTGTATACATTTGAAAAATACGATACAGCCTGAAATACGCAATATATATAGAAAACCATATAGAATTTCCAGCACATCGACCAGAAGCGTCTGATATCAGCCTTTAAAATACATAAGAAAGTATTCATTAATTCTTAAGCATGTCCTTTCTATAGAATTTAATTACAGCCCAGCTTATCAGAATCATATCAATCCATATAATAAACGGAGTTATAACATCATCAGCATAATAGATACCGGATATGTACACATCTGACTGGTTAAGACACATCTTTCTATAGAAGTTCTCAAAAGGCAGAACAGATACATAAGTAGTAAATATACATGCGTAAGTGATAATAAAATCAGCAACCGGATTTCTTATAATCCAGTGCAGCGCACAGATTGTAAGAATTGTTATCTGAACACGCAGAATATCAAGCAGGAAGCAGATAAGAATTATTACAAATGTGTTCTCAGTCGTAATATTTCCATTAGGTATAAAATTTCTTGCAACACTGCCCTCTTCCAGCCAGTTACAGTTAATAACTGAAGGATAAGATAATGCACAGCCTGTCAGTACCACTGAATTAATCAGAGGAAATACAATACTTATCCATGCACATTTTTTTACACAGTTAAGCCACAGCTTCGACATTGAAGAATACAGCACAACCCTGAAATCAGACATTTCATATCTGATAATGGATATAATCATGAAAGCTGCAACAACAAGTTCGAGATTGCATAGAAAAATGTTGTTTGGAAAATCATAAAAAAACAAAAAGAAATCCGAAACACAAGGTACTGCGTTATCAAAATATCTGCTTGTGTATGGCAGAGTCCTGATTAATATTGCAATTACAATTGTATATATAATTAATATTTTA
>OLXH01000992.1_pt1 | contig 11796 bp, 11 predicted proteins | sample 1673391 | NCBI WGS metagenome assembly OLXH01 (sample SAMEA103958110, study PRJEB25191) | human gut metagenome | reverse complement strand
AGCGGGTCATCAGATTTGTGTTGCCCCAGAAATCCTCCTTCATGACATCCACACATCCTTCTACCACAAGACCGAGAGAATCCAGATGGTCGCCGTAGTGAAAGAGAAAGCTGCCCTTTGGATAGGAGAGGGTCTTTGCCGACAGACAGTCGAGCATGGCATGGATTTCTTCGGGTGCAATATCATAAAAAACGGGAGAGGCCTGCAAGAGGGCATCGTATCCTTGGAAAGTTTGCATTATTTTTCGTCCTTTCGACTTTTTGTTGTAAAAACAACAGAAATGTTGACGCTATTGTAGTATCCTGTGGAAGAAAAGTCAAGAGAGAATTTCCGGCATGCGTGCCGGAGTTAGAATGGAGGATATGATGTTACGAAGAGTCATTGAGATTGAGGAAGAAAAGTGCAACGGCTGCGGAGCATGTGCAAACGCCTGCCACGAGGGAGCCATCGACATCATCAACGGCAAGGCAGTTCAGCTTGTTGTTGACAACGCAGTAGCAGAAGCTCCCGAAAAGCCCGCAAAGAAAACCGCTGCAAAAAAGACAACCAAAAAGTCAGAAGCGGCAGAGGCCAAAAAGGAAGAATCTGCTGAATAATTCTTTGTTTTAAAACCTATAATGTTAATGAAGTGGATGGCTTTATTGCCGTTCATTTCTGTATAAGGAGGAATTTATTATGGCATTGGTACCTTATGTTATTGAACAGACTAACAGAGGCGAGAGATCTTATGATATATTCTCACGTCTTTTGAGCGACAGAATAATAGTGCTCTCGGACGAGGTGAACGACGCTACCGCAAGCCTTGTTGTTGCACAGCTTTTGTTCCTTGAGGGTCAGGACCCCGAGAAGGACATCAGCCTTTATATTAACAGCCCGGGCGGCTCTGTAACCGCAGGCATGGCGATTTATGACACTATGCAGTATATTAAGTGCGATGTTTCAACCATTTGCATGGGCATGGCTGCTTCGATGGGTGCATTTTTGCTCTCCTCCGGCGCAAAGGGCAAAAGACTTGCTCTGCCCAACAGTGAGATTATGATACATCAGCCCCTTGGCGGTGCCAAAGGTCAGGCGACAGAGATTAAGATTGTTGCCGACCACATACTCAAAACAAGAGAAAAGCTCAACGCTATCCTTGCAGAGAACACAGGCAAGCCCATTGAGCAGATTGCGCTTGACACAGAGAGAGACAACTACCTCACCGCGCAGGAGGCTATGGAATACGGCCTTGTTGATAAGGTTATTAAACACAGATAAACCCGAAAGGATTTGACAGAACAGTATGCTTAGAGATGACGAAAGACGGGAGAAAAACATTCGCTGTTCTTTTTGCCAAAAAACACAGAACCAGGTCGAAAAAATAATTGCAGGCCCGGGTGTTTATATTTGCGACGAATGTGTGGAGCTTTGCCAGCGAATAATTGACGATGAAAACGAGCAGACGGTGCGCAAAAAAAAGGCCAAGGCTGCCGAGGTTCATCTGCCTACCCCGGCTGAGATAAAGAAAAATCTCGATGAGTATGTCGTTGGGCAAAACGAAGCAAAAATTGCGCTCAGCGTTGCGGTCTATAACCACTATAAGCGCGTTTATAAGGGCGCAGAGAGCGATGTTGATATTCAAAAGAGCAACATTATGCTGCTCGGCCCCACGGGTGTGGGCAAAACCATGCTCGCACAGACTCTTGCCAAAACCCTTGACGTTCCGTTTGCTATTGCAGACGCCACAACGCTTACCGAGGCAGGCTATGTAGGCGAGGATGTTGAGAATATTTTGCTTCGCCTTATTCAGGCGGCGGATTTTGACATTGAAAAAGCGCAGCGCGGCATAATTTATGTTGACGAGATCGATAAGATTGCAAGAAAATCAGAGAACCCGTCTATTACAAGAGACGTCAGCGGCGAGGGCGTTCAGCAGGCACTTCTCAAAATTCTTGAGGGCACTGTTGCCAATGTGCCTCCGCAGGGCGGCAGAAAGCATCCGCAGCAAGAGTTTATTCAGGTTGATACCTCAAACATCCTCTTTATTTGCGGCGGTGCATTTGACGGCATAGAAAAAATCGTTGAGAAAAGAATAGGCGGTTCGGCTCTCGGCTTCGGCGCAGATGTTAAAAACAAGTCGGAGCTTACGGCAGAAAATCTTATCGGCAAAGTTATTCATCAGGATCTTTCCAAATACGGTCTTATCCCTGAGCTTGTCGGCAGACTTCCTGTTATCACAACTCTTCATCAGCTTGATAAAGACGACATGATAAGAATTCTTAAAGAGCCCAAAAACGCTATATTAAAGCAGTATCAGGCGTTGTTTGCAATGGACGGAGTGGAGCTTGAATTTGACGACGGCGCACTTTCTGCCGTTGCGGAAAAAACTCTTGAAAAAAAGACAGGCGCGAGAGGACTTCGTTCTATTATGGAATCGGTGCTTTTGCCCGTGATGTATGAAGTGCCGGGCGACAAGACAATCGAAAAAGTTATTTTCACAGCCGATTCGGTCAAAAACGGAGCTCCGCCGGAGCTTGTTAAAAATAAAAATTCAAAGCGTTTTAATAAAAAAGGCGCGTAAACAGAAACGACAGTCAGATTTAATCCGGCTGTCGTTTTTGTTATCTATTGGTATTTTTTATAATATCCTGTATCTGCAAAAGATTTTTGGCAAAATATATGCCGTTTTGGCGCTCTTTTGAAGAGAGCCCCATTTCGGTCATATGCTCTAAAAGCTCTTTCAGGCTGTTGTAATAGCCGTTGAGGTTATAGAATATACACGGTGCGTCAAGCTGCTTTAAAGAAACTTTTGACATGACCTCCGAAATTTCTTCGAGCGTGCCCGTGCCGCCGGGGAAAGCTATGAACGCGTCCCCAAGCTCTATCATTTTTGCTTTGCGTTCTGCCATATCTTTTGTTACTATAAGTTTTGTTAAGCCCTCGTGCTGAGCGCATCTGTCAATAAAAAACTGTGGTTCAACCCCGGTTACTTTGCCGCCGGAGGACAGAACACTGTCGGCAATTTCACCCATGAGTCCGCTTTTGGAGCCGCCGTAAACAAGTGCGTTGCCGCTTTTGCCTATCCAATTGCCGAGTTCTCTTACGGCTTTTTTGAGCGACGGGTCGTTACCCTCAAGCGCACCGAGATATACTGTTATGTTCATAGTGCCTTACTTCCTTTTGATTTATACCGATGAAATGTTGAGCGAAAGAGCAATCAACAGCTGCCCCATGTAATAAGTCCATAAATTGAACTTTTTAAGCGGATAATTATGCTTAAATTTGTCGTCAAAAATAAGCGGCGCTATAGAAGCGTCCGAGAGGATAAACAGTGTGCTGCCGCATATCAGCATCGCGGAATAAACTTTTTCCTGTATTCCTCCCGCAGCGAAAAGATTGCAGCCGAACACAAAACACTTGACCGTCATAACCGTTATTACCGCGCCGTAAATAAGGCAGGGGATAACGGCAATTTTGAGGTCGATTTTAAAAATAATCCCAACCAAAACAAAGGCAGCCATTATGGCGCAAACCGCTGCAATTTCACCGCCTGTTAAAAATTTGCGTCCCTGCTCTCTCACTCTGTTAAATGCAAGAATATAAAAGACATGACCCGAAAGAAAGGATAAAAAGCCGAGCCCGTTAAATATGTTGCTTTTGACGTGCAGCAATATGTCCCCCAAAAAGCCGAGTGCCAGGCCACAGAGCATATATTTCTTATACTCGGTGATTTCGCCTGTGTGAGCCGCGCTCACTATGCCGGCAAGCAAAAACATACTTGAGCATAATATTTTTATGCACAGCGATTTAAAGCATCGCCCCGGTCTTTGAATGGTGATAAAAACCGGGGTTAAAGCTATTTGCCCTAAAATTAAAATTGCTAAAATGATATAATACGTCATTGATTTTTAACTTGATTTCTGCTTATTTTTCTATTGAGCCCTTGTGAACCGCGTCAATAATTTTGGGCAGCTGGTCAAATGCTACAAGCCCAAGCTTTTGAAGTACGCCTGGGAAGTATGAGTCAACATCAAGAGCAAGATTTTCTGCCATTGCGTTTATCGACTGCTGACTGCTCGGCTTAAACGAAACGCTGTGACCGTCTTCACCGAAATGGAACTCAATGGTTCTTCGGCAAACGGACTCTATCGGGCGCATGTTGATAACAAGTGTGCGCTCATCTTTCCATGCGGCGGTGCTGTAAGCTGTGAAATCCATTTTTGCAAGGTGAATGGGTGCTGTTCTGTATTTTCCGTCCATACCGCAAACTATGGTGTTGTGCTCGTTGCCCTCGTCCCACGTCATTGTGCACTCATCTTCGCCGAATTCAAACTTGACATTTGTTATGTTGCCTGCTTTGTCTGCCGACATATACACAACGGGAATGGGCAGCATGCTCACCGGGAAGCCCGAAGCTTCAAGAATAAGATTTTTTTTGAAAGTAATATTCTTGCCTGCAATCTCTTTTTCAAGTTCGCTTCTTTCGCCGGCAGGGAGTATATCATCAAGCGGAGCAAGAGCAATTTCGTGATCCGCTTTCGGTTCGCTGTCCGGTTCTATAAAACACTTGGGAATGTGACGCCAAATGGAATCTCTTGTTTTTTGCTCGTCAATTTCGCCTGCCGTGATGATAACAGAGGCATCTCGGTCTTTAAATACAATGCCGAACTGTGAGAACATACCGTCCATTCTGTAAGCCGATGCACCTGCACAGTGCCATACGCAGTAGCCGTAGCCGCACTGTGTATCGGGCGATTTGTTTACGGTGGAGTTATCGGCATGTCTGCGGTGTGTGAGGCGTACCCACTCTTCGGGGATAACCTGCTTGCCGTTAAACATACCGCCGTGCTGATAGCAGGTGACAAATTTTGCGAGGTCTTCTGTTTTTATAAACAGACCCCAACCGCCTGCCTCTATTCCCTCGGGCGATCTTTCCCATGCGGGTACGTCAATGCCGAGCGGCTCAAAAAGGCGCGGAGTGAGGTATTCGGTAACAGACATACCCGTTACCCTGTGAATTACGGAGCAGAGCATATACTGGTTCTCACTTATGTATTGCCAGTGACCGTCACAGGGCGTAAAAGCCCAGGGCGCGTCGAAAAATTCCTTCTCCCAGTTTCCCTTTGTTTTGTCAGAAAATACGCTCACGTTTTTGCCGGATTGCATGGTGAGCAAAGCGTGAATAGTGAGCTTTTCAAGCTTATCGTCGCACTTTTCGGGCATGAATTCGGGGAATATTTCTATAAGCTTTGTGTCTGTGCTTATAAGTCCCTCGTTTACGGCAAAGCCTATTGCCGCCGAGGTAAAGGTTTTGCTGACAGAGTACATTGCATGCGGAATATCCGGAGAATAAGGGTCTGCCCATGTCTCAAAGGCAACCTTGCCGTGATTCATGACCATGATACTGTGAATCTCGATATTATTCTGCTTAAAATCCGCTATCAGTGCTTCCATCTCTTTAGAAGACACACCGACCTGCTCGGGGTAATCCGCTCTTTCAAGGCGGATTTTTTCTTTTAATGTCGCTGCCATAAAAACACTCCTTTTATTGTAAAGAATAACTAATTTGATTTGCGGCGTTTATAGAAAAACACCTGTGCCGCCGCTACGGCGCAAAGACAAAGCGAGGCGGCAATTATTCTGCCGGGGGTGAAAGAAAACATTTCTGTGATTTTGCCGTCTGTTTTCAAATTTGCAAAGGCGTTGTTAAGCTCCGAATACGCTTTTGAAAGCTCGTTTTTTGAAGCATAACGACCTAAAACACCGTTTGCGTTTGCCAAAGCTTTTTTAAAAGACAACGCGGTGTCTTTTGAGTAGCTCCCGTCTTTATACTTATCGCAAGTTTCTTTTAAAGAGCGAAGATTTGTCTTTATCGCTTCCGATTCGCTGATGTAATTTTGCAAAGAGTCGGGGTAGTCTGTTTCAATAATTCCGTAGCCTCTTGAAATAATGTCGTCCCAGCCCTCGGCGCTGTCGGGTCTTTTACCGCTGTAACCGTCCGTCATTGAAAAGAGGACTGTTCTGTTATATTTATTAAAAATCTTTGTAAAGGCATGATAAAAAACAACGCCGTACTGATTTTTGCTGCCTATTTGAGCGGTCGAAAGTCCGTTTTTTTCGCTGTCTTTAATGAGCGACACCGCACTGAAAATTATGTTGCCGTCATATTTCGCCATAATATTTGAAATGCCCTTTTCTTTGGCAAGGGCAAATGCCTCTTTTGCGGAGCAATTTGGTCTGAAAATAACCTTTTCCTGCGCCGAGTTGTCGCTTACGCATTTATAAACAGCGTCAAAATCCGACTTCTCGGTGTCAAGAATAAGCGTTTTACCGTCCGAATGAGTCAAGGCCTGCTGCAAAGAGGCAACGGTACTTTCGCTCACTTCGGAGCCGACTCCGCCGTTCCTTTGGCGCAGACGGTATGTTGACAAAACAGGGTAATTTATATTTTTTACGATGCCGCTGACTGCGTTCCCGTTTCGATCCGTGCACATTCTGTCTACGGTTTCGTCTTTTAAGAGAACGGGCACACCGTCTGCTGTGAGACGAATATCTAAAGAAATATATTCTGTCGAGCAGTCGTTTATCGCTTCAAGCGAATTTTCGGGGTGGGTGAGCCAGTTGCCTTTATCTGCGCAGACTTTCACAGTATAGTTTATATCCGCGGCAGAGCTTTCGCTGCCGGCAAAAACGGCAATTCCGAATGTTGAAAATACAAAAATGACCGTTATAAGGGTAGATAAAAATTTAGAAATGCCGTTCATTAAAAAACCTCGCAAAAAAATATAAAAAAATCACAAACAAATGTTTACAAATACGAACATTTGTGCTAAAATAGCCTTAAATAAATGTTGAAAGGTGTGCAATGCCATGTCATTAAACGATACACAGCGCAGAATATATGACTTTCTCGTTGAGAGGAGCGCAGACGGCATCCCTCCCTCGGTCAGAGAAATCGGCACAGCCGTAGGTCTGAGATCAACTTCTTCTGTGCAGGCAAACCTTGACGCACTTGAAGAAAAGGGATATATAACCAGGGATCCGATGCTCAAAAGATCCATAAGAATAGTCGGTCAAAACGACAATATAACTCAGGTGCCGATAGTCGGCACGGTTACGGCAGGTGCGCCGATACTTGCGGTTGAGTCTATTGAGGGCTACTTCCCTTATACAGGCAGCGTTTCGCGCGATAAGCCGCTTTTTGCCCTGCATGTAAGGGGCGAGAGCATGATTGAGGCCGGTATATTAGACGGTGACCTTGTTATTGCCGAAAAAACACCGTATGCCCGAAACGGCGACCTTGTTGTTGCACTCGTTGAAGATGAGGCAACCGTAAAAACTTTTTATAAAGAAGACGGATATTATCGCCTTCAACCCGAGAACCCAAGCTATATGCCGATAATAGTCAGCGATGTTTCGATTCTCGGCAAGGTTGTTGCCGTTATGCGATATTATTGATAAAATCATATCGTCCTGTTCCGAGAGGAACGGGACGTTTTTTTTATTTTATTGACCGCCGAGTATGAGCGCAAGAACGGCACAGATTGCCGCCGAACCGCCAATGGCAAAAGCTGTTATCGCAGATATTTTTTGGCGAAGATTGCGGTCTGCCTGTGTCGGCTTTGCACTTTCTTTTTCGTTAAATTCGGTTATAACGGTGTCGCCGGCTGTCTCAAACATTCGCTCAACGGCGTATGCGGTGAGAGCCTTGGGGTTTTCGTCTTCATTCGCATAGAGTTTTATAACGTGAGTGTTTTCTTTATCGGCAACCGCATAAAAAATAAATACGGAATCATCTGTGTTGCTGGCAAATGCGCTCGAAACGACACCTGCATAGTCGCATCCGCTTTTTTCACGCTCTGCCTGTGCGGCGGCGGTGATATATTCTTTTACGGATTGGGAGGACTGCCTTGCCTCGGGTGCTTCGCCGAGAGACATAAATTCATTCTCTTTGTCTATAAGACGGATATTTTCGTCTATGAGAGATTTTCCTCCGAGGGGAGCAAAAGAGAATTTTTCTCCGCTCTTTTTAAGCGACTGATATGTTCTTTGTGCCAGACGGTATCTTTTGAGGCGCGCAAGTTCTTTTTTGTCTTTTACGCCTGCGATGTCACCGAGGTAATCATAAAGCGAGCCAAAAACAATCTCTGCCGTTTTAATGCTCTCAAGCGGCAATACAATTATGCTTTGAGCACCCGATGTTACCGAAAATCCGCAGCATTTAAAATCACCTGTTGCAAAAATATCGGCTTCTTTCGGGAACATGGAGTTGTTGAGAAGGGCACCCTGCGTTATTTTACCGCTTTCTTTAACGGGCAAAAGAGCAGAGTATATATCTTTATCTTGCTTTAAATCAATGCCGAGGGCGGAGCAAATCATCTTTTTTGCAGAGTTGTAGTTTGAAGACTGCACCGCAATTATTACGACGTCGGCAGAGCGTAGAGCCTGCGAGACGGCAAGCAGCATACGCTTCGGCGACGAATAGTTTTTGAATTTTTCTGTTTCCGAAGAAAAGGAGTTGGCACACTCGGTTACTGCTCTTTTTTCGTCTGCAAACAGATGGGGTTCTTTTTTAGTTAAAGAAAAAAGTTTTATTTCCATAATTAAACATTGTCCTTCTTAAAACTAATCAACATATGGGTTTGTCTGTTTTTTCTCATCATACCACGCCTGCGGAAAACGCTGTTTCGGGTTCGTTTTTGCATTGCTTGTGTCAACGCTTTCGCTCTCGTCGTCACGCACGAGCCTTGCCATAACGACAAAGCGCGAGTCGTCAATTAAAAGACTGCACGTGGAGAGCGTGAGAATTTTATCCTGCGGGGTAACGTCAATATCTGTTGTGAAATATGACCTTTCGAGAGCCTCTTTATAAAATTCGTTAAACTCTTCGTCACTTGCAAATTCCGTGCGGGTGTAGTTAAAGACATAGCCGTTGTCGTCTTCGGGTTTTGTGTTTATCAAAAATGCCGCAAAGACTTTCCATTTATAATCTTTATAAATCGTGTTAAAGGTTATGACAGGGCAGCTTTTATAGGTGCTGAGCTTTTTATACATACTCAGCATACCGAACTGCGTACCGTCGCGCATATTGTGGCCGTAGATAATAGTGTTATGGCTTAAATTTATGAGGTCGTCGCGGTAATCCACAAACAGTGCGCCGTGCTTATCCTCAACCTTGTCAAAGGTATATTTAAGGTAATAGGAGTTATCGGTGTACTGTGCAACGGGAAAGTCCATATTAAGCCCTTTGACTATGAGTTTGCCTGCAAAATCAGCATATTTATTTTTGAGTTCTGCATACTTTTCCTGAATAGGCGGAGCCTCTGTTTTAGAACCCGAGTTTGACGGGTTGGTATTTTTATCGGATTCGTCAACTTTAAACTCTTCGTTCTTTTTTTCTATAACATGCGGCATCCACACAAGGTCATACACAAGGTACCCCGAGCTGCACACAATACCTATTATGGAGATGATGAGAAGAATTTTTCTTATTATCTCTTTTTTAGATTTCGGAGCTTTCATCTGAGCTGTCATCCTTTTTTGCGGAGCGTGAAATGATGTTTTCTTTGCTTATTGAGAATTCCGGCGGAAGAGCTTTTTCTTTTTGTGCCGGACGTTTGATTTCGGATATATAAATATCCTTGGGCGGAGAGGAAAGCTTTGACTCCATCTCTGCTATCTTTCGCTTAATTTCGTCCGCCGTTTTTGAGTTTGAATAAACGTCTCTGCTTTTAGAAGTCTTTTTTGCGGACGCAGAGGAGCTTGCTTGCTTTGCCTTTGCGATAGCCGCTTCTTTTTCTGCCTTTGCTTTGGCAAGCGCGGCATCTCTTTCGGCTTTTGCCTTGGCTATTGCCGCCTCTTTTTCCGCATGGGCTTTGGCGATGGCTTCGTCGCGCTCCATTCTGATTTTTTCGGTTTCGGCTTTTCTTGCTTCTTCACGTTTGAGCCTTGCGGCACGCTTGGCGGCAAGCTCTTCTTGACGCTGTTTTTCTTCAAGCTCGCGCTTTTTGGCTTCTTCGTCGAGTTTTGCTTTTTCTTCACGCGCTTTTTTGGCGGCTTCTTCTGCCTCTTGTTTTTGCATAAGCGCCGCAGCCGCGGCTTCTTTCATTGCAGAAAGCTCGGCTTTTATTTTTTCGGCTTCTTCAAGAGCCTTTTTGGCTTCTTCGGCGGCTTTTTGAGCCTTTGCCTTTTCCTCTTCTAATTTTTGCTTTGCTTCAAGAGCCTGCTGCTCACTTTTGACTCTTTCCGATTCTGCATCCTGCGCCTGACGGCGGTTTCTCTCGCGCTCTTCAAGTAATTTTTCTGCGGCTTGCTTGGCGGCAAGCTTTGCGGCGCGTTGAGCCTCTTCTTTTTGACGGTTTGCCTCGTCAATGGCACGCTGAGCGTCCTCTTTAGCCTTTTGTGCCGCGTCGGCGGCCTCTTTTTGAGCGCGTTCTTTTTCTTCTTTAGCCTTTTGTGCCGCATCGGCGGCCTCTTTTTGTGCACGTTCTTTTTCTTCTTTAGCCTTTTGTGCCGCGTCGGCGGCCTCTTTTTGAGCGCGTTCTTTTTCTTCTTTAGCCTTTTGTGCCGCATCGGCGGCCTCTTTTTGAGCGCGTTCTTTTTCTTCTTTAGCCTTTTGCGCCGCATCGGCGGCCTCTTTTTGGGCGCGTTCTTTTTCTTCTTTGGCTTTTTTTGCTGCGGCAAGAGCTTCTTGTTTTTGAAGCTTTGCTTTTTCTGCCGCCGCTTCGTCTCTTTTTTGCTTTGCATTGCCGAGAATGTCTTGAGTGCCGACTGCTGTATCGACTGCGCCGACGGCTTTGTTTTTGACTTTTTGCTTCTCGGCTTTGAGTTTTGCTTTTTGAGCGGCCTTGTCTGCTTTCTTTTGCAGACGCGCCTTTTTCTTTTCAAGCTTTATCTGTGCTCTGAGAGCCTTGCGCTCCTGCTTCTTTTGTAAACGCTTTTTAGTTCTCGAAATCTTGGCGTTTTCTTTAAAAAGTTCAGCCGTGCTCTCTGAAATGCTTGAAGCTGTGCTGACTTTTTCGGCTATATTTTCGCCGTTTTGACCGGCCTCAAATATAACCTTGGTGTTGGTTTTGTAAAGGTCGCGAAGCCTCGGAGCGTTCTCATCACGTTTAATTTCTTTTTTGGTGAATACAGGGTCGTCGTCAACAACTCTGTAGCCGGCCTGTGCAAAAAGCTCCCTTGCGTCGGATACGCTGTTTATATCTTTAGATGTCTGCTTGGGCGTTTCAATAGGTTTTGATTCAAAAATCGGCTCTTCGGGGAGCTCCGGCGGAAGCTCTTCGTCTTCGTCCGGAACAAACTCAAACGGCTCGGCTTCTGAAAACAGCTTTGTGAGCGGGGACGGCTCTAAACCGTTACTGTCATTGGGTATGCTGCCGGCAGGAGTGCCGTAATAATCATAACCTCTGCTGCCGGGCTTGTGCTTACGGAAAAAATTGGTGCGCTGGGGCGGCTCCATGGTGTCTTTTATATCTTCATCCTCTTCTGCCTGGGCAAAAGATTTTTTGAGTGAATCAAATTCACTGGGAACAATATATCCGCTGAGTGTTTCCGAGGGGTCTCTGGGACTGTGGCACAATTTTGGTGATACAGCAAATTATGAGAATATGAGAAAACTCTGTTTTACTGCATTTAACAACGGAATTACACAGTTTGACCTTGCAAATAATTACGGACCGGAACCGGGAAGCGCCGAGAAGAACTTTGGCCGTATTTTGAAAGAGGATCTTGGAGTTTACCGAGATGAGCTGATTATCACAACAAAAGCAGGATATGATATGTGGGAAGGTCCTTATGGCAACTGGGGCAGCCGCA